>ERZ772958.1286-NODE-1286-length-10591-cov-6.911162_pt1 | contig 10591 bp, 8 predicted proteins | sample MGYA00580681_ERZ772958 | MGnify/ENA primary metagenome ERZ772958 (study PRJEB29015, sample SAMEA2738089) | human oral metagenome | biome: human oral; feature: human-associated habitat; material: saliva | place: China | collected 2275 ...
CTCGCCGACGCCAAGCACCTGGTGAAGGCCGACCGCCACTGAGCGAATTCCGGCATCGCCGGAGTTCCACGCAAGTCCGCAGACCCCCAGGGGCTGCGGACTTTTTGCATACCCTCACGGGCACGCCGCACCACTCCCCTACTTCGCACTCGACCAACGCATCGGCACGAGGACATGCCATGGTAGGTGGGCCAGGCCGTGGAGCCCATGGGCAGCGATCGGCGACGTATTCCAGAGGGCACGACGAGGCCTGCCAGCGTTGCCTGGTCTCGGTGCCGGTGAGCGTGACACTTATACGGGTGGAAAATGTATAATGAAATCGGTGGAAAATGTATAATGAAATCGGTGGAAAATGTATAATGATCTACATATTCGCTGATCATAGGAGATTCAGGTGCAGGCTGCACGTCCGGAGAACTACCGCCCTCGAGCAATCGACCGGCGTATCGACCAACTACTGCGATCCTTCGGCGCGGTTGAAATCGCCGGGCCTAAATGGTGTGGAAAGACCTGGACCTCACTTGCACATGCCAACAGCGCCGACTCTCTGACTGACCCTGCAACTCTTCGAGCAGCTCAGACATCTCCCGATCTCGTACTCTCTGGCGAGCGCCCACACCTCATTGACGAGTGGCAGGAGGTGCCTCAGATCTGGGATATGGTTCGTTCTCGTATCGATTCGTCCGCTGGTGAACGAGGACAGTTCATCCTCACAGGGTCCTCCGCTCCTCACGATATCGAAACAATCAGGCACAGCGGTGCGGGGCGCATTGCGCGCGTTCACATGCGGCCTATGACCTCATACGAGGCCGGAGCAACTCCCGGCGGCGTGAGCCTCCACGGTCTTTTTGATGACAAGGGGATCACGTCGCAACGATGCGCCAGCTCGGTCGAAAGCATTGCACGTTGGTGCTGCCGAGGAGGATGGCCGTCGATTCTTGATCTCGATGACGAAGATGCGTTGGAAACTCCTGCACAGTACCTGCGCAACCTCATTGAGGTAAACATGCCTCAACTGCACCGATCTCCAGACACAACACGGTCGCTCTTACGCGCTCTCAGTATGAATCTTGCGCAAGCTCCGACAATGAGCACGCTATCGAAGGTTATGGGCAGTGAAGGAGAAGACAAGTCACGCCACACAATCAAGGCATACCTCGACGATCTCCGCGCCATGTACCTCCTTGAAGATGTGTCTGGTTGGGAGCCCGCAGCTCGAGGAAAGAAACGTGTGCGCATCAAACCCAAGCGCTACTTCGTCGATCCCTCGCTACCTGCTGCCATGCTTGGTCTATCTCCCAGCAAATTGCTACGTGATACTCAAACTCTCGGCAGCTTGTTTGAGACTCTTGTCTGCCGCGACCTCCTCACGTTCATCGACATACTTCCTGGTGTCGGAAACTCCCTCGCTTATTACCGTGACGACAAAGGTCTCGAGGTCGACTTCATCATCGAACTCGCTGACGGGCGCTGGGGTGCGTTCGAGGTCAAACTATCATCGATGGGAATTACTGATCGTGCCGTGGAACGCCTTCACAGGTTTCACGCACTCATGACCGGTAACCCTATGGCCAGGACCTCCGAACCTTCTTTCCTTGGTTTCATCGTGGGCCACGGGGAGTTCGCCTACCAGTGCGACGACGGTCTGCTCGTCCTTCCCTATGCATGTATCGAGCCCTAATGTTTCACGTGAAACATCTGCCCAACCACCGGCCTCGCTACCCCGTGAGCCGCGGAAAGTGGCACACTTGACCTATACGTTGAACGTGACTTCATGCAAAGGATGGCATGCCTTGACTCAGCCTTCGACCAACGGCGCGACCCCGGCCTCGTCCGGGCTCACGCCCGCGCAAGGAAACCGCCTCGACCCCTGGTTCGACGCCTACGCGGAACGCGCACACAATCTGCGCGAATCGGAAATCCGCGCGCTCTTCTCCGTGGTCTCGCGCCCCGAGGTCGTCTCCCTCGCCGGCGGCATGCCGAACCTCAAGGACCTACCCCTCGACAAGCTCGCCGCGTCCGCGGAGAAACTCGTGCGCAACCACGGCGCGCAGGCCATGCAGTACGGCAGCGGCCAGGGCTGGGAGGTGCTGCGCGAGCGCATCACCGAGGTGATGAGCTACGACGGCATCGTCGGCGCCGACCCGGACGACGTCGTGGTGACGACGGGCAGCCAGCAGGCCCTCGACCTCGTCACGGAGCTCTTCGTGAACCCGGGCGACGTCATCCTCGCCGAGGCCCCCTCCTACGTGGGCGCGCTGGGCGTGTTCCGCGCACGCCAGGCGGACATCGTGCACGTGCCGATGGACGAGCACGGCATCATTCCCGAGGCCCTGGAGGAGACAATCCGCACCGTGCGCGCCTCGGGCCGCACAATTAAGTTCATCTACATCATCCCGAACTACCACAACCCCGCCGGCGTGACCCTGTCCGCCGAGCGCCGCCCGATCATCGCCGAGATCTGCCTGCGCGAGCACGTCCTGATCGTCGAAGACAACCCCTACGGCCTGCTCGGCTTCCACAATGACCCGCTGCCGGCCATCGCCTCGTACAGCCCAGAGGGCGTCGTCTACCTGGGTTCGTTCTCGAAGATGTTTGCCCCCGGTTTCCGTATTGGCTGGGCGTACGCGCCACACGCGATTCGCGCGAAGCTGATCCTGGCGCTCGAGTCCGCGATCCTGTGCCCGTCGATGGTGGGGCAGATGGCGATCGCGGATTACCTGAGCAACTACGACTGGTACGGGCAGGTCAAGTCCTTCCGTTCGATGTACGCGGAGCGTTGCCACTCGATGCTGACGGCGCTTGAGGAGTTCATGCCGTCGTGCTCGTGGACGGTGCCGGATGGCGGATTCTACACGTGGGTGACGCTGCCTGAGGGCCTCGACGCGAAGGCCATGCTGCCGCGCGCGGTGCGCGCTCAGGTCGCGTACGTGTCGGGCACGGCGTTCTTCTACGACGGCTCGGGTTCGAATCACTTGCGTTTGTCGTTCTGCTACCCCACGCCCGAGGATATCCGCGAGGGTGTGCGCCGCCTGTCGACGGTGGTCAATGCGGAGAAGGAAATGGTCGATATGTTTGGCACGGCTTCAATTGACGAGGCCGGGGCTGGGTCTGATCGTTAACGTTGCGAAGGAGTAACACACTGTGGCTACGAAAGTTCTGATTATTTCGGGCGGTCTGACGCACGAGCGTGACGTGTCTGTGCGTTCGGGTCGTCGCGTTGGCAATATCTTGGTGCAGGCGGGCTATGACGTCTTGATTTCGGATGTTGATGCGTCGCTGGCGGGCGCGATTGAGTCGTTTGAGCCGGATGTCATTTGGCCGCTGGTGCATGGTTCGATTGGTGAGGATGGCTCGTTGCAGTCGTTCTTGGAGTCCGTGGGCGTGCCTTTCGTGGGGTCGTCGTCGGTGCAGTCGATGTTGGCGTCGAATAAGCCGACGGCGAAGGCGCTGCTGGGTTCTGCGGGGTTGGCGACGCCGGGTTGGGTGACGCTGCCGCAGGCGATTTTCCGTCAGCTGGGCGCTTCGCATGTGTTGTCTGCGCTTGAGGGGTCGGTGTCGTTCCCCGTTGTTATTAAGCCGACGGATGGTGGCTCGGCGCTGGGTATTTCGACTGCGTATGATGCGAAGCAGCTGCGTCGGTCGATGGTGGATGCGTTTGCGTACGGCCAGCGTCTGATGGTGGAGCAGCGCATCGAGGGTCGCGACGTGGCCGTGTCGGTCGTGGATCTGGAGGGCGGCCCGGTCGCTCTGCCGCCCGTCGAGGTTGTGACGGACGATGGTCGCTACGACTACGATGCGCGTTACACGACTGATGAGGCGGAGTACTTCGTGCCCGCGCGCCTCTCCCCTGAGACACTGGCGGATTTGCAGGCCGCGGCCGTGGAGGCGCACACGACGCTGGGTCTGCGTGACCTGTCGCGCATGGATTTCGTCGTCGACGAGGAGGGCACCTGCTGGTGCATCGACGTGAATGTGGCGCCGGGCATGACGGATACGTCGCTGCTGCCCCAGGCTGCTGACGCTCTCGATGACTCGTCGTTTGCGCAGTTGTGTGCTGACATCGTCGAGTTCGTGGCGGGTGGCCGCGTGTCGGCGGAGGGTGACGCGGTCTCTGAGGACGAGGCCGTGGCTGCGGCAGCTGACAGCGCCGAGCCTGTGGCGGACGCTGGCACCGACTGATTCCGCTGAGGCTTTTTGCTCGCGCACTTCCCTGCGAGACGCACCGGGCCCGGGAGGACTGTCGTCCTCCCGGGCCCTTCGTGTCGATAGTGACAGGCCGCGCGGGTCCCGAATGCACCTGTCAGCAGCACACCGAATAGAGGACGCCGCGGGGCATGCAGGGCCTGGCCGGGCTTCGAGATCGACCACTCCGAGCCGCAGGCTCGCGTGTGGCGATCTCGCGGGCGGGCAGGCACCGCGGCGACCGGAACAAGGGCAGGTAGACTTCACGGTTCCAGGCGGGGCCACGGGTCCTGAATGTGTTTGTCAGAAGCCCGTGGAGGAAAGGACGCCGCGGGGCATGCAGGGCCTGGCCGGGCTTCGAGAACGACCACACCGAGCCGCAGGCTCGCGTGTGGCGATCTCGCGGGCGGGCGGGCACCGCGGCGACCGGAACACAGGCGAACAGAGGAGGCTCTCAGAATAGGAAGCCGAGCTCCTTGAGGCGCGCCTCAGCTTGATCGGCATCCTGCCACAGGATGCCCTTGACACCCATAAGTTCGGCGGCGCGCACGTTCTCGCGACGATCGTCGATGAACGCAACGTCGTCAACGGGCGTATTTAGGCGGTGCAGGACATCCCTGTAGATGCCGCGCGAAGGCTTGCAGATTCCGTAGTCACAGGAGAATGCGAAGAAGTCGAAAAGGCTCCCCCACTCGGATCGACGGATGGCCTTGGCGATCGGGTACGGAGCGTTGGAGAGGATGCCGACGCGGACACCCTGGTGGCGCAGCAAGCGAACAAGTGCGAGCGAACGCGCGTTTGCCTCGGCCATGCGCGAAGAGTCGAGCTCGACCAGTGCCTTCAAAAGCTCATGCGACGGCTCGGGTTGACCGCAATCACCAGCGATGCGGTCCCAAAAGTCACGGTCGGGCAAGCCCGCATCGTATTCTCCGCGATGCGTCCACATGGCTTGGTCAACGAGCGTCGTGAGGCCACGCGACTCGTCCCCAAACATCCGGGCAATAACGGCGGGATCGGGGTGCGATTCCACGAGGACGCCCCCGACATCGAAAAGCACGGTGCGCGAACTGCTTTGAGCGTGCATGCCTTTCTTTCCTTCTAGTACTGCGAGAGCCCGACGTCGGACCCTTTAAGAGTAGTTTAAACATAGTTTCAGCCACAGATTAGAACGGAAAATGTATGATTGGAAACATACTCCGTCTGATCTGCGGAAAGACATACGAAGAAAATTCAGCGAAGAATGAGGTCTGCGATTCGCTGGAGGTCGTCCGCTCCTGCGAATTCGATGATAATTCGGCCCTTCTTACGCCCCTCGGTGATGGATACGCGCGTGTCGTAAGCATCGGACAGGGCCGACACGACGGTCTCCCCCAGCTGCGAAAGCGGGCGCTGCTGGCGGGCGCGCGGACGCGGAGTGGCCTTCGCCTTGCCCAGGCGGACGATTTCTTCGGTGGTGCGCACCGAGAGTCCTTCCGCGACGATACGCTCGGCGAGTCGCTCCATGTCTTCGGCAGTTGCCAGGGAGAGGAGGGCGCGCGCATGGCCCGCGGTGATGACCTGTGCGGCCACCTTCTTCTGAACGACTGGCGGCAGCTTGAGTAGGCGCAGAGTGTTCGCGATCTGCGGGCGTGAGCGCGCGATTCGCTTGGCGAGCTCTTCCTGAGTCGCGCCGAAATCGGCCATGAGCTGCTGATATGCGCTCGCTTCCTCTAGTGGGTTGAGTTGGGCCCTGTGGAGGTTTTCCAGGAGCGCGTCGCGGAGCAGATCACCATCGTCGGTCTCTCGGATGATCGCGGGAATCGTGGTTTCGCCGGCGAGCTCGGAAGCGCGCAGGCGGCGCTCACCCATGATCAGCTCGTAGCGGGCCTCGGGCTTCTCGGCGAGGAACTCCTGGAGTTTCGCGGAGCGCCCTTCAGCGGGAATAGTACGAACGACAACGGGCTGGAGAACGCCGACCTCCTTGATGGAAGCGGCGAGCTCCTTCAGATCATCCTCATCGAAAACCTCACGAGGCTGCTTCGCGTTGGGGACGATCTGATCAATAGCAATTTCGGCGAAGGACGCGCCGGGCACCGGCAAAAGCTCATGCGCGTCAGATGTTTCACGTGAAACATCTGACGAAGCCTGAGGGGCGGGTGCGGCCACCGGGGCCGCGACGCAGGTGGAAGCACCGCTCGGGCTAGGAACTGAGCCATTAATCCCAGAACTGAGAGAGACGGACGGCTTCCCTGAGCGACGGGCGCCGGCCGGGTCTAGACCGGGCATGGTCGGTCGCTTCTTCTTCGCCGAGGCCGTGGATCGCTTTGGCTGCAAAAGGTCCTTTGCGGATCCTCCCCTGCCCTTGGCGGACGGGCCCTCCGGGAAGAAGACATCGAGCGGACGCGCGGGAGCGACGGGCGCAGCAGGCGACTTCTGTTCACCCGCCTGAGGAATAAGAGCTCCAAGTCCACGGCCAAGGCCGGAATGCTTGCGGGCGCCCTTACGGCCCTCAGACTTCGGTGTTACATCCGCCATTGCATAACTCCTTAAATTGCGTGCGTTCATTGTTTCACGTGAAACAATGCCCTGCGCTCAGCTTATGAGCGGCTTTGATCACTTTGTTGAACTTTTGGTCAAGAGTCGTGATGATTACGTTCTTAGCTGCAGCAAACCGCCGCTGACATTCGATGTTTCACGTGAAACATTGTTTTACAGCGTAGCGGCAAGCCGATCGCACAGTTCGAGCGCTGCCTTGCGATAGGCGATCGAACCGACGTTTCGCGGGTCGTATGTAATGACGGTCTGGGCGTAGCTGGGGGCCTCGGAAATGCGGACGCTGCGCGGAATAACCGTGTCGAATGTGTGATCCGGGAAGTGCGCACGCACCTCGGATTCGACCTCTTCAGACAGACGGGTTCGCTTGTCGGACATGGTCAGAAGCATCCCGGAGACGCGCAGACCGGGGTTCATGCTCGCCCCGATGCGCTCGACTGTATTCCAGAGCTGGCTGAGCCCCTCAAGAGCGTAGTACTCAGCCTGAATGGGGATCAGTACCTCGTCGGCAGCAACCATAACGTTGAGCGTCACCAGCCCGAGGGACGGAGGGCAATCAATGAGGATGACGTCAATCTCAGGATGCTCCGAAACGTACGCTCGAAGCGCAGTCTTAAGGCGAGCCTCGCGGTCCGGAACGTCCACGAGTTCAATCTCAGCGCCGGACAGGTCGATCGTCGCAGGGCAGACAAGAATGCCGTCAAGGTCGGGGCACGGCTGCAAAACATCAGCGAGCTCCGCTCCCCCGATCATTACGTCGTACGTCGACGGTGTGCCCGCAGGGTGCGCGACACCGAGAGCGCTCGACGCATTGCCCTGCGCGTCCGCGTCGATGACAAGCACCGACAGACCGCCCAGCGCGAGGCCTGCGGCGAGGTTGACGGCCGAGGTTGTCTTGCCGACCCCGCCCTTCTGATTAGCGATCGCGATGATGCGCGTCGACGCCGGCTTGCGGAACTCAGCGTGAGCGAGCATCTGCAAATCGGCGATATTGCGTTCGATCTGAGAGGACAGAGGGGTGTTTTCTACAGTCACGTGACACCTTCCTAGCTACTGCCTCTAGTCTACGGGCCTCCACCGGCACTTCCTGCATCAAAATCCCGCGATGCAGGAATGGACACAGGATTGCCGAAGTAATCCGTCAAACGACAAAAGTGTTGTTCTGTAGGATCGATTCTCCTGGCGATGAAGAGCGCAGCATCATCCGTCGATCAGATGCACCCGGAGCACGAGGCGCAGAGCAAAACGACGAAACAATAGCCGTTCGTAGCCTCAGTCACATTCAAACGTTTTACTGCCGTGAGGTGAGCGACGTCGATGCCGCTTCGAATACTATTCAATTCTTGAACTATTGCTCGCTTGCTCTGGTCGACGGACGAACGAGACTACGACACCACCACAACGCATGAACGCGGCTGCCAAGAAGCACCACCCGACGTGTATGGCGCTGACGTGAACACTTTCGGCGGTTGGGGAAAGGCTGCATCGGGACTCCCGCTCCGACAGCGCGGTCGATGGTCCCAACGAGCACACGAGCACACGAGCACACGAGCACACGAGCACACGAGCACACGAGCACACGATACCCAACCTATCCCGCCGCAGAGTAACCTGACCATACGCGGCAGCACCTCCCCTGCCGCAGCACAGAAATACGTCACCAACACACACCAAGATGCGCCTCCCTCCCGCGCCGCCCCGCGACTCAAGCGCCGACAGTGGGCTCGATCATCCCGGCAGCACGCCCTGAGGCCCGACGTACCCAACACGCCGCCCGCAGAAACCGCCTCGCCACGAACCAGCGCGCCCAAACCGTAGTCCACTACACCCCAAACACCCCATGTCACCCGGATTTCACCGAGGTGGACTGCACTTTGAGCAAGCACTCGGGGGGTTTTGCGACCATAGACCCCCGACACGCCGGCGACACGCCGCAACGCAGCGCCTATGGTAGCAATTCCCCCCAAGCCACCAACAAAGACAAACCACACCACAACAGCTAGGCAACGACATCTCAAAGATGACCAACACTGCCACCTAAAGGGCACACGACGCTGGCCCTTCCAAGCAATCACCCGGGGGGTTTTGCGACCATAGACCCCCGACACGCCGACGACACGCCGCAACGCGGCGCCTATGGTCGCAATTCCCCCACAGAGCCCACGCCAGCCCAGCACGCGTTGGAAACGTAGGCACGTAGTCACGACACAACACACAGCCACACCAAAGCCAGCACCAAGGCACCACCAAGCCAGCCCCAACGCACCCCCGAGCCAGCCCCAAAGCACCCCCAAGCCAGCCCCAAAGCACCCCCAAGCCAGCCCGAAAGCCGCACATAGAATTTGCCCAATCAACCCGAACCAACCCGAACCGACCGCAAGCAACCCCACGCAACCCCAAGCAACCTCAAGCAACCCCACACAACCTCAAGCAGCCCCACGCAACCTCAAGCAAGCCCAGGCAACCCAAGGCGCCTCGAAAAGCGCCACAACAAGCCACCCGACACACGAAGGGGCGCCACGGCCTCAGCCGTGGCGCCCCTACCCGACTCGCAGCCGGAGACACGTGTTACTTGATGCGTGTACAGACGACGACGTAGGTGGACTCGTCCTCCATGATGGAGGGCACCTCGTGGATGGTGGCGCGCAGGTGGTGTCGACGCAGTTCGGAGGATGCTTCCTCGACCTCGATGGGGGCGCGGCGGCCCTTGAGGGCGACGAGTGAGCCGCCGGGCGCGATGAGCTTGGAGGTCATGCGCACAAGCTTGCTCATGTTGGCGACGGCGCGGGCAGTAACCGCGTCGGCCTTGCCTTTGCCACGCAGTTCCTCGGCGCGCGCCTGGTGGATTGTCACGTTGTCCAGGCCCAGGCCTTCGACGACGTCTTCGAGCCACTCGACGCGGCGCACCATGGGTTCGGCCAGGTGAACGTGCAGGTCGGGGCGGCATGCGGCGATGACGATGCCGGGCAGGCCGGAACCGGAGCCGACGTCCAAGACTTCCTGTCCTTCACGACGGGGCATGAAGTCGAGGACGGCCGCGGAGTTGACGATGTGGCGCGACCAGATGCGCTCCATGTCGCGGGGGCCGAGCAGGCCGCGCAGCTCGCCTTCTTCCTCGAGCATGCGCGCGTATTCGGCGACGTCGGAGAAGGCGTGGCCGAAAAAGTCGCGGACCGCCTGGGTGGGCTCTTCTGGGACGAAGGGGTCGCCCACCTGGCGACCCCTTCCCATCCCGTTCGGGTTCTCACTCACCGTCGGATTCCTCGGGGAGGATGACCACGCGGCGGTGGGGTTCGGCGCCTTCGGACTCGGAGGTGAGGCCCTCTTCGGCGACGACGTCGTGGCAGACTTTGCGCTCGAAGGGATTCATGGCCTCGAGCTTGACGGCTTCGCCGGTGGAGCGCACGCGGGCGATGGCTTCGCGCGTGATGTCCTGCAGCTCTTGCTTGCGATCAGCGCGGAAGCCGGCGATGTCGAGCATGAGGCGGGAGCGTTCGCCGGTCTCGGTCTGGACGGCCAGGCGGGTCAGTTCCTGGAGGGCGTCCAGGACCTCGCCGTCGTCGCCGACGAGGCGGTCGAGGGCCTCGGGGTCGTCGGCGACGATCTCGACAGATGCGCGGCCGTTCTCGACGTCGATTTCGATGTCGCCGTCGAGGTCGGCGATATCGAGCAGTTCTTCCAGGTAGTCGGCGGCGATTTCGCCTTCTTCTTCGAGGCGGGTGAGCTTGCCTGCGTTGTCGTCACTCATGACGGGTCCTCCGTGGTGGGGAATGGGGTCTTGCTGGTCTCCAGGGTACCCGCTGGGGTTCTGGGACCGTGAATCTAAAGGGGTCAGCGCTTCTTGCCGGAGCGGCGGCGGGCCTTGCGGCGTTCG
>ERZ772958.1289-NODE-1289-length-10565-cov-9.547383_pt1 | contig 10565 bp, 10 predicted proteins | sample MGYA00580681_ERZ772958 | MGnify/ENA primary metagenome ERZ772958 (study PRJEB29015, sample SAMEA2738089) | human oral metagenome | biome: human oral; feature: human-associated habitat; material: saliva | place: China | collected 2275 ...
GGACCGCCGCATCCATGCGGGAGACCCCCACCGAGTTCGCGTACTCATCAATCAGGCCGGTGAAGCGCAGGGCAATGAGCGCCATGACGGGAAAAATAATGTTGAGCATCAGCTGTTCGCCGTTGCGTAGCATCGCCATGGTTTCGTAGCGGCCCTGCTCAATGACGCGCACAAGCGGGTAGTTCGCGCGCGGGGGAATGTACTCCTCGTCTTCGTCAATAGAGGAGACCTTGGGGCGGGTGTTCGCGGCGCGTTCTTCCAGGCGGGTCCCTTCCGCACGGTTCTCTTCTGCTCGGTTCTCTTTTACAAGGTTTTCGGCAGCGTTTTCGGCAGTGTTTTCTGCGGCCCGGTTGTTGGTGCGTGCGGTGTTGTTCATCGGATATCACGTCCTGAAATGTCGAGGAAGACATCCTCAAGGGTCTTCGGTTCCATGGTCAGAGAAATCGGCATGAGGTAATGCTCGGCGAGTGCCGCGGTGAATGCCGCCAGGTGCTCGGGGCGTAGCGCACCGACCAGCTCATACTCGCCGGGCACGGAGGGGGCGCCGTCACGAGCCGGGGTGTAGGGCACCTTCTCGATGAGCTTCACACCGGCACGCAGATGCGCGGGCAGCAGCTGCTCACGGGTGGGGGTGGGTGCGTTCAGGCTGTACTGCAGGCGGTTCGTGCCGTCGCTGGCGATGAGCTCGGAGACGGTACCTTCCTGAACCGTAGTGCCGTTTTCAATGATGTAGACATAGTCGGCGAGCTTCTGTGCGTCGTCAATCAGGTGCGTGGTGAGCACAATCGCGGTGCCGAGTTCACGCTGTTCACGAATGATGTCGAAGACGACGTTGCGGGATTGCGGGTCCAGGCCCGCGGAGGGCTCGTCGAGGAAGAGCACGTCCGGGCGACCGATGAGGGCGGCGGCGAGGGAGACACGCTGCTTCTGACCACCCGAGAGGCGGCGAATCGTGGTGCCGTTGAAGGCATCAATGCCGAGGCGCTCTGCGAGCTCTTCGACCGGGTATGGGTCGGTGTACATGGTGGAGATGTGTTCCAGCAGCGGGATGGGGTGCATGGCGTTGGGTAGGCCGCCGTCCTGGAGCATAATGCCGACCTTGGCACGTAGCTCCGGGTCTGCCTGTAGCGGGTTTTCTCCGAGGAGGCGCACGGTACCGCGGGTGGGTTTGAGCAGACCCTGCGCGCAGGCGAGGGTCGTGGTTTTGCCGGCGCCGTTGGCTCCGAGGAGGACGACCACCTCACCGGGGAAGACGCGCAGGTTGACCTTGTTGACGGCGCGGTAGAGCCCGCTGGCGGTGAGCCGTTCGGGGTATTTGGTGCGGAAGGCGCGTGAGGGTTTGAACTCTTTGATGAGGTCTTTAATGCTGAGCGCCGGTTCTTCGGTGATGATGCGTCGTCGTGCGGTGGGGGAGGCGCCGGGCTCCGTGTGGTGCTCAGCGTGTGCCGTTTGCGCGGCGGATGCACGCCCCGGGTGGTCCTGCTGGCCCGCGGTGGTGGTCTCCATAGACAGTCACTTTCGATTTTTTCGATGAATGAGCGTGTGTGCCCCCTTCATCTTATGCCCTAACTCACGTTTAAGGCACACTTGTTACGACTTAAAAGTTCACCCTAAGGTAGAAAAGTTAGCAAGTAGGGGTACCTAACTAGCCAAAGAAAAACTAATTAGGACATACTTTATTTGTGTATTCCGTGAATAAGACCCCTCAGCGCGTCTCAACGAACGAGGCGCAGACCCGAAACGGCACCCGAACCGCCGCCTCGGGCTCTACTGGTGCTTCCAGTACAAAGTCCTCCGCGGCACGCACATCCAAGCGCAAAGCCGAGGCAGAAGAACGCACCAGGGACCGCGTCCTGCGTGAAGTCCTCAACAACGGCCCCGTATCCGCAGCAACCCTCGGTGAGCTCCTCAGCCTCACCCCCGCAGCGGTACGCCGCCACCTCGACGCCCTCGAATCCAACAACATGATCGAGGTTGCGCCCATCAAAAAGCACGGCGCCGGAGCCGGACGACCCGCCCGCCGCTACGTGATCGCCCCCCAGGGCCACGAACGCCTCGGCAACGACTACCTCATCATCGCCCGCGAAGCCCTGCAAATGCTCCGCGACACGGTCGGCCAGGAAGCTCTCGAAGCTTTCGCCTCCGCCCGCGCCGCAGAAATGGAAGCCCGCTACCGACCCGTCGTAGAAGCCGCCGGTGACGATGTGGCAGCCCGAGCGCAGGCGCTCGCAGAGGCAATGAGCAAGGATGGTTTTGTGGCGACCGCGCAGGTCACCGCACCTCCCGCAGGGCGAACTGTTCCCGAGCATTTCCTGGCAAGTATTCAGCTCTGTCAGGGTCACTGCCCGGTACGTGACCTCGCTGGAGACTTCCAAGTGTTCTGCGAGCAGGAAACCGGGATTATTTCTGACCTGCTTGGTGTTGATGTCCGTAGGCTTTCAACCATGGCTTCGGGTGCTCACGTATGTACCACGCACGTGCCTCTGAACCGCGTCACCGCCGAGAGTGAGAAGAACGCAGAAGAATCCGCAGGGAAACCTTCGGAGGAATCTTCCGCGTAACAATCACCGCAGTACCCAGCGGCACACCCCGATGAACCCGTCAAGGGTGCGAGCCGCACGCTGAAACCCGCCCGCAACCACGCGGTGTACACCGCAAGCACACTGCGTACACCGCATCACGCATCGTGGTTGAGCGCGGCATCAGCCCCCTCAACTACCGCGCCTGCAACCGGCAGGTGGCGGCGAGAAATGTAATAACCATCGAAGAAAGGCCGTAATGACTGAGAAAGTTGGGCAGAACGCCAACGACACCGTCATTTCAGAGATCCTGGAGATGAACCCCGAACTCGAGGGCATTGGCAACTACGAGTACGGTTGGGCAGACTCCGACGAAGCAGGCCAGGTAGCAAAGCGCGGCCTGGATGAGGATGTCGTGCGCGACATCTCTGCAAAGAAGAACGAACCCCAGTGGATGCTGGACATGCGTCTGAAGGCGCTGAAGTTCTTCGAGCGTAAGCCCATGCCCACCTGGGGCGCGGATCTTTCCGAAATCGACTTCGACAACATCAAGTACTTCGTGCGTTCGACCGAGGGTCAGGCGGCCTCTTGGGAGGAGCTGCCCGAGGACATCCGCACCACCTACGAGCGTCTGGGCATTCCCGAGGCGGAGCGTAACTCTCTCGTCGCGGGTGTGGCTGCACAGTACGAGTCTGAGGTCGTGTACCACCAGATCCGTGAGGACCTGGAGAAGCAGGGCGTGATCTTTGTTGACACCGACACCGGTCTGCGCGAATACCCCGAACTGTTCAAGGAATACTTCGGCTCCATCATCCCGATTGGTGACAACAAGTTCTCCGCACTGAACACCGCCGTATGGTCCGGTGGCTCCTTCGTGTACGTTCCCCCGGGAGTTCACGTGGAGATCCCGCTGCAGGCGTACTTCCGCATTAACACCGAGAACATGGGCCAGTTTGAGCGCACCCTGATCATCGCGGACGAAGGCTCCTACGTTCACTACATTGAGGGCTGCACCGCCCCCATCTACAAGTCCGACTCCCTGCACTCCGCAGTGGTTGAGATTGTGCTGAAGAAGAACGCACGCGTTCGTTACACCACCATCCAGAACTGGTCGAACAACGTCTACAACCTGGTGACCAAGCGTGCGGTTGCGCACGAGGGCGCCACTATGGAATGGGTGGACGGCAACATCGGCTCCAAGGTCACCCAGAAGTACCCGGCTGTTTACATGGTCGGCGAGCACGCTAAGGGTGAGACCCTGTCCATCGCATTCGCGGGTGAGGGTCAGCACCAGGACACCGGCTCGAAGATGGTTCACATTGCACCGAACACCTCCTCGACCATTGTGTCCAAGTCCGTGGCACGTAATGGCGGCCGTAGCGCATACCGCGGCCTGGTTCAGGTTCGTGAGGGCGCTAAGCACTCCAAGTCCTCCGTGGTCTGTGACGCACTGCTGGTGGACACCATCTCCCGCTCCGACACCTACCCCTACGTGGATGTCCGCGAGGACGATGTGACCATGGGTCACGAGGCGACCGTTTCCCGCGTCTCCGAGGACCAGCTGTTCTACCTGATGCAGCGCGGCCTGAGCGAAGAAGAAGCAATGGCAATGATTGTCCGCGGCTTCGTTGAGCCCATCGCACGTGAACTGCCGATGGAGTACGCACTCGAACTGAACCGCCTGATCGAACTTCAGATGGAAGGATCTGTGGGCTAATGCCGACCAACGAAGAAACCCTGGGTTACCACTCCCCGATCATCCCCGGCATGGACCAGGAGGGCGAGAAGCTCGCCACCGAGTTCGCCCACGATGACACCCTGCTGCGCGCCACCGAGGCACACCACCAGGGCTCCAACCCGAACAACATCCAGAAGGTACTCGAAGCATCCCGTGCAGAGCGTAAGACCTCCTACAACGTGGAGGACTTCGCACCCCTGACCGGTCGTGAAGAGGACTGGCGCTTCACCCCGCTGAAGCGTCTGGGCGGCCTGCACCTGGAGAAGCTGACCGGCACCGCACCGGCACCGCAGATCACTGCACCCGAGCAGGTTCAGGTTGAGACCGTCTCCCGCGAGGATGCACGCATCGGCTCCGCGGGTATCCCCGAGGACCGTGTGGCAGCGAACGCGTGGTCCAGCTTCACCGAAGCAACCGTGGTGACCATCCCCGCCGAAGCTGAACTGGCTGAGCACGTCGAGATCGACATCACCGGCACCGGCAACGAGGCTGCCGCACAGCACATCGTGATTGAGGCTAAGCCCTTCTCGAAGGCTGTCGTGGTTCTGCGCCACACCGGCTCCACCGTCCTGGCACAGAACGTTGAGTTCGTGGTGAACGACGAGGCTGAGCTGAACGTTGTTTCCGTGCAGCAGTGGGCTGACGACGCAATCCACGCCTCCGCACACTACGCTAAGCTGGGCCGCAACGCACGCTTCAAGCACGTTGTGGTGTCCCTCGGCGGCGACCTGGTGCGCGTGACCCCCTCCACCAAGTTCACCGCTCCCGGCGCCGAGACTGAAATGTACGGCCTGTACTTCGTAGACGCTGGCCAGCACATTGAGTCCCGCCTGTTCGTGGACCACTCCGTACCCAACTGCAAGTCCCGCGTGACCTACAAGGGCGCGCTGCAGGGTAAGGGTGCGCACTCCGTATGGGTTGGTGACGTTCTGATTGGTAAGGATGCAGAAGGCACCGACACCTACGAGCTGAACCGTAACCTGTTGCTGGAAGTTGGCCCCCGCGCCGACTCCGTGCCGAACCTCGAGATTGAGACCGGCCTGATTGAGGGCGCCGGCCACGCATCCACCACCGGCCAGCTCGATGAGCAGCACCTGTGGTACCTGCAGGCTCGCGGTATTCCGGAGGCTGAGGCACGCCGTCTGGTCGTGCGCGGCTTCCTGAACGAGATCATTCAGCAGATTCGTGTTCCCGAACTTGAAGAGCAGCTCACCGAGGCCCTTGAGGCAGAGCTCGCCCTCAGTAACAACTAAGCTTTACCAGGAGAAATCAATGTCTACTCTTGAAATCAAGGACCTTCACGTCTCGGTTATCCTCGACGACGAAACCACCAAGCCCATCCTGAAGGGCGTTAACCTGACCATCAACTCGGGCGAGATTCACGCAATCATGGGCCCGAACGGTTCCGGTAAGTCCACTCTGGCTTCCACCATTGCTGGCCACCCCAAGTACCAGGTTGACTCCGGTCAGATCCTGCTCGACGGTGAGGACATCACCGAGATGAGCGTGGACGAGCGTGCACGCGCAGGCCTGTTCCTGGCTATGCAGTACCCGGTCGAGATCCCCGGTGTGACCATGTCCAACTTCCTGCGCTCCGCTAAGACCGCTGTGGACGGTCAGGCTCCCTCCCTGCGTACCTGGACCAAGGACGTTAAGGAAGCCATGAAGAACCTGGAGATTGACCCCGCGTTCATCGCACGTAACGTGAACGAGGGCTTCTCCGGTGGTGAGAAGAAGCGCCACGAGATCCTTCAGCTGGAGCTGCTCAAGCCCAAGTTCGGCATCCTGGACGAGACCGACTCCGGTCTGGACGTTGACGCACTGAAGATTGTGTCTGAGGGCGTGAACCGTGCGCACGACGAGAACAACATGGGCGTCATGCTGATTACCCACTACACCCGCATCCTGCGCTACATCAAGCCGCAGTTCGTGCACGTGTTCGTGGACGGCAAGATGGTTGACCAGGGCGGCCCCGAGCTGGCTGACCGCCTGGAAGAAGAGGGCTACGTTTCTTACGTGGGTAAGAAGTAAGCTTCTTTTCCTTACCGGATTCTGACAGAAAGATAGAACTATGACTGAGACTGTGCAGGGTCGTGTTCCTCAGGAAGAGATTGAGGAAGCCCTCAAGGAGGTCATTGACCCGGAGCTTGGCGTCAATATTGTTGACCTCGGTCTGCTCTACGGTCTGCGCTGGGATGAGGATGGAACCCTCATTCTGGACCTGACTCTGACCACCGCGGCGTGCCCGCTGCAGGAGGTTATTGAGGAGCAGGTTCAGAGCAACCTGGATAACCTGGTTGATTCTTGGCGTGTGAACTGGGTTTGGATGCCGCCGTGGGGCCCGGAGCGTATTACTGAGGACGGCCGCGATATGATGCGCGCGCTGGGCTTCAACATCTAAGCTCCTGACTCGCAGATAAGGTACCCGCCCGGTGCGGAAGGTGTATGCCTTCGGCACCGGGCGGGTATTTTTGCGTTTTATATGAAATGAACGTGTGGTCTTAACCCCAGTTTTAAAAGTCATTTGATGATAATAGGGATGTATTTTACTAAAACAATTAGGACGCTTTGACTTTGGGGGGGCGAGTATATTTCCTTGTGAATCATACACTCACATCATATTAGGCTCTCAAGCAACGGCTGCTTGAGGATGCCGAAAGGAAATCATGGCACAAAAGATTATTGCCGCTGACGGTTCTGTCTACGTTAAGAAGAAGCCTTTTTATCTCCGTTGGTGGTTTATCACTCTCGTTATTCTTGTTCTTCTTGGCGGTTGCGCTTCGATGATGGGCGGCGGCTCCAGTAAGTCTACGAGTGCGAGCACCTCTTCATCTTCGGTAGCTACTGATTCGTCTGCGACTAGCGCTTCTTCCGCTGCGGTAGGTACTGACACCTCTTCTGCGGCAGATGCCGGTACCTCTGCGGCTCCTGCCACCGCTGCGGCGGAATCCAAGGCAAAGCAGGGCGATAAAGTACCGACCGAGTACAAATCAGCGTTGAATTCGGCGCAGTCGTACTCCCGCCTTATGCATATGTCGAAGCAGGGTATCTATAACCAGCTGACAGGTTCTGCCGAAAAGTTTAGCCCCGAGGCGGCTCAGTACGCCGTGGATAACGTGAAGGCTGACTGGAACGCAAATGCTTTGGAATCGGCAAAGAGCTACCAGAAGACGATGAACATGTCTCCCGAGGCAATCCGTTCCCAGCTGACTTCATCTGCTGAAGGATTCACCGAGGAAGAAGCTGATTACGCAGTCTCTCACCTGGACTAATTCAATAGATGATTCATAGAAGCCGCCCGGCATGGAACACATTCCATACCGGGCGGCTTCTATATTGTCAGCTTTGAACCTAGTCGTTCAGGTGCAGCAGCTTTAGCGAGTGCTCATACTTAATCATGAGGCAGGTACGAGTCGGTTCCTCCAGAAGCGCCAAACGCTGCGGGTCAGTATTATCCGCAATATCGGCAAGCTTCACCAGACGAGCCAAATCATTCACACGCACCCGGCTCAGATACGACTCACGCGACTCACCCGGGCGGCGGGTCAAAGCCTCAATCGCATCCACAATACGCGCCGAGAAATGACGTGCCAAGAAAGCGAGAGAAACGCCGGTATCCTCCACCGTGTCATGCAGCAGCGCCACAATCTGCGCTTCAGCCTTCAGCTCCTCCAAAGAGATATCAGGGTGAGTTGCGGCAGCCAACTCACAAGCAAGCTTACGCACCCCAAGAGCCACACGGCGGGGATGGGAGATATAGGGCCAGCCGTTACGGTCAGTCTGCCCCTCATGCGCCTTATCAGCGATGCTGTCAGCCAGGCGAACCATCTCTTTGTAGTAGTTATTCGACATGAGAACCTCCGTTGGTTTGAACTCCTGCGAGTTGATGGTCCCAGCGGCGTTTTCCGTACCAACGCGGCACGGGTGGTAGCTGGTACCAACACTTTACTCCAGCAGCTACGCGGCAGTGACGGAACTCGCCCGAAAAACCCCTAATACGTCAAATATGACGCGCCGAAGAAGAAAAGAGGGTGTTTTTCCTTCTGAAATTGTGGGTTTGGTGCCCTTTCTGCCGTGTATCTGCGGTTGGTAACAGACATTCAGGAGGTGCCCGCCACCTCCGCGAAAGTGTCCGCCGAACCCTTTGGTACCGCCCGGTGTAACTCGCCCAAAATCTCATATGGTGGCGAAAAATTTCTAACTTTTTCTAGCGAAAATCGGTGAACAAACCGCCCAACACTAAGGCAGTTTAAGCGTGTTTAGCACACACCGATACACACTCATCAAACGAAAAAAATGCTCACCCTCCGCGCCCTGCTAAAACCTTCAAAAACCCGTATTTTTGCGCGAAAATACGCGATAAACTGGGGGCAACCAAACATCGGAGAACACCATGGCAGAGCTCTATGAGCGCTTCGTCGCTTTGTATCCCTACCCACACGAGCGAATCCGCCACGGCGCCCCACGAGCCGAACTTAACCGGCGATACCTCGAACACCTTTACGAGGGCAAGAACCGGGGAACAACCCCCATCGTGGTTGCCCTCGACCCGACCCTGCTCGGAACCATTGAGAATAACGTCTCCCTGCGCACCTCAACGCCCGTGCAGAACATCACCGCCGACACCGTCAAGCGGTACGCACATGAGCTCATTACCGACCAGCATCGTTACCTGGATCAAGTCGGTGTAGAAATTGCCGCGCACGAGGCGTTCCGGCACCTGAACGAGAGCACCTACCTGCAGACCTACCGCCTCCTCATGGAAAACGGCGAACTCGGTGAAGACGATATCGCTATGCCGCTGAAAGCGGAGTACCCCTTCGAACTGACCGCAGGCATTATCAATGAGAAGGTCAAAGCCACTGACATTGACAGCGCCGCGGAACTGCTCATCATGGACCTGCCGCTGTGGGATGCTTCCGGGGTGTTCGCCTACCTGCCTTTCGGCGGGTGGGACTCCAGCCCCAGCCCCGAGGCGATGCTGTCCATTGCCCGCTACTGGTTTGAACGCGATGACGCCTACCCGGCTGTTATCGCCTCGGACTTTATCGAGTTCTACACGCCTGTACCGGTCACAACCCGCCGCGACGCAGAGATCCTGGCGGTTGAGCATACGATGGTTTCCTCGGCGATGCCGGTGCGTGTCTACCGCGGCTTCGACAAGCTCGTGGAGGCGCTCTACGGCCAGCATGACTGGTACCTGTGGTGGGAGCAGCTGCCGGCGGCGCTCCTCATTGAAACGCCCTAAACCAGCCTAAGCTAGGCGAGGCACAGTGAAGGGGCGGGGTGAACTTTACGGTTCACCCCGCCCCTCTCGCGTATCTGCGCTATTTCAGCTCGTCCACGTGTCGTGCCCTCAAAGCACGAGCGGTCGCCGTCGCGTAATCAACCGCCTGCACCACCCACGGAATCAGCAACCGCCAATACATGCGCTTGGGCAGATTACGCGCCACCGCCGCCCGGCGCAACGCACCCCAACGGTCCATGAGCGCCGGAATCGACCGGACCATCAACGCAATCAGCAGACCCAGACGCTCGGGAGAAAGACCCACAAAACGCAGCGGCGAACACAGCCTCACAAAGCCGTCAATCAGAACCGGCAGGGGAGTGCTCACCAGCAGGGTGCGGGAAGCGTAGAAAGCCGTCAGCATGGTCGCGATAGCATCCGCGCCGGAGGCGTACTGCCCCGTAAACACGTAATAGGCGACCATGATCAGTAGCAGCAGAGACAGAGTGCGAACCACCAGCCACAGCTGGGAGGCAGGCACACCAGCCCACAACGCGCAGATCGTGGATGCGACCAAAGCCACCAGCGCCACCTGCCAGCCGGTCACCGCCAACAGCAGGAACAGCCCAAAGAAGAGCGTGCCCTTGAGCCACAGCGGCGCCCGATGCACCGGCGTGTTCAACGGCTGGTAGAAACCCACCAGCAGGGTACCGGGATTGAAATCCGAGCCCTGGGATGCGGGACGAGGATTCACGCGCGGCGTGTTAGCGCCCATGCGCGCCTCCTGACGAGTCCAGGCCTTCGGTAGCACCCTCGTTGGGGAACCCCTCGGCACACCACGTGCGGTACTGCTGAACCAGCTGCGCCGCATCCCCCTGAGCGAGCAAACGGCCGTCATGAATGATCACGGCTTCATCGCAGGACGCCGCCAAATCCAGATCGTGCGTGCTGAGCACCAGCATCTGATCCAGCGACTCCAAATGCTTCAGTAGCCGCGCGCGATTGCGCAAATCCAGCAGGGTGGTCGGCTCATCGAGCAGAAGAATCTGCGGGCGCGCCGCCAGCACACTGGTGAGAGCAA
>ERZ772958.1295-NODE-1295-length-10552-cov-99.585977_pt1 | contig 10552 bp, 3 predicted proteins | sample MGYA00580681_ERZ772958 | MGnify/ENA primary metagenome ERZ772958 (study PRJEB29015, sample SAMEA2738089) | human oral metagenome | biome: human oral; feature: human-associated habitat; material: saliva | place: China | collected 2275 ...
GGGCTTCGGTGGTGATGTTGTCGTCGCCGGCAACGGTCACGGTGGAACCCAGTTTTTCGATATTGGTGCTGCCGCTGTCGCCGTTGAAGGTCAGGCCTTTGGTGTCAACGGTGGTTTTGGCATCTACGCCTTTTTGGATGTCGTCTTTGGTGTCTTGTGCCAAGTCGATGCTGTAGTCGGTCACGTTGTCGGCCTTTTCAGCGGCGGTAACGGTCAACTTGTCGGAACCGGCGCTCGCAGTCGTGCCTTTGGCGTTGACGGTGTAGATGTCTTGGCCGTTGGCTCCGGTAGTTTTCACCACGTCTTTGATGTTGGTACCGGCTGCAACTTCGGTACGGGCGGCGGCGCTTTGCTGTTTCAGCTGGCTGTAGTTGACCGCGTCGGTGTCATCGGTACCGACAGCAACATTGGTAATCTTGTTGCCGGCGGCATTGATGCCTGCTTTGGTCACACTCGGGCCACCGGTAATGGTGAGGCCGTCTGTATTCAGTTTGCTGTCGCCTGCGGTCACGCTGTCAACGGTGATGTCTTTGGCCAGTTTGAAGTCAATCTGGTTGTCAGACACGGTGGTCACGATGTTTTTGTCGCTGCTGCGGTAGGCAACGGTTTCGCCCAGTTGGACGTTGTCGTCGCTGCCGTTGTCGGCGGCAATGTTCAGACCTTTGGCCACGTTGGCGTTGGTCTCTTTCAGCTGACCGTAGTTAACGGCGTCGGTATCGTCGGTACCGGCGGCTACGTTGGTCACTTTGTTGCCGGCGTTGTTCAAACCGTCTTTGGTCAGTTTGACGTCACCTGCTTTAACGCCGTCTTGGGTCAATGCGACATCGTCGCCTACTTTCACACCGTCGTTGTTCACGGTGGTGTCGCCGGCTTTGACGCTGTCTACTACCAGGTTTTTGTTCAGCTTGACGGTCACTTTATCGTCTCGGGCTTCGGTGGTGATGTTGTCGTCGCCGGCAACGGTCACGGTGGAACCCAGTTTTTCGATATTGGTGCTGCCGCTGTCGCCGTTGAAGGTCAGGCCTTTGGTGTCAACGGTGGTTTTGGCATCTACGCCTTTTTGGATGTCGTCTTTGGTGTTTTGAGCGAGATCGATACTGTAATTAGTTGTCACTGCACCATCGGATGCAGTTGTAGTATTAGAGGTCAAATTCAAAGCATTGGAAACTTGTACCGTTGCTTTATCTGCGCTGACGGTATAAGTGGTTTCTTTGCCTGAAGTTGTTTTATTAACGTGCGCGTTACTGCCTGCCTCCACCTTGGTTGTGGTTTTGGCATTATTGATGGCATTGGCTACATCGCCGGCAGTCGCTACACCGGCAGTCGGTGCGGACACTGTGCCATTATTATCGACAGACAATGAGCCTTGAGTGACGTTGATTTGAACTTTTGATGCATTCTCGCCATCGGTAACTGCAACGGTCGTCAAATTACCATCGGCGTAGTTGACTGTACCGTTGTTGTTGATACGGGATTTGTCTGTGCCGTTTTGTTGGATATTGTGTCCAACATTGTTCATAACGGTGTACAGTTGGCTACCATTAACCGCATCAGTTGAAGTGGCAGAAATACGGCCTGCGGCAACATTCTGGATTTGGCGTTCATTACCTGCACTGCCTACAGAAACCGCGCCTGTTGTAAAGGATGAAGAAGCAGCATAGCTGACATTGGTCGCAGCGCCACTATCATTTTTAAATGAGGCATTTTTAGCTGTTGCATCAAAATTATTGGCCGCGCCGACAGCACCATTGCCCAAAGCAACAGAGTCTTGAACAGAAGCAGTAGTACCGTTACCCAAAGCAACAGCATTGACGCCTGTAACATTTGCCTGATTGCCGATAGAGACACCATTTGTGGCTGCACTTGTCGTAGATGCAGATGGGCCAATGGCAATTGAGTTTGCACCTTTCGCACCATCGTTATTCCAGTTTTTGGTGCCGTCAGTACTGCCATCAGTTGACTTAACAGAAAAATAACGGACACGCTCAATCGCACTCAATACACCATAAAGTTGAGAGCCGTTGATGGCATCAGTAGAAGTAGCAGAAATATCGCCAGGGGATACATTGATGATTTGGCGTTCGTAACCTTTGGAACCGACAGACACAACATCACCGGCATCGGTAGTTTGACCGCCTGCCCAAGTGTAGGTCACGCCCATGATTTCGCGTTGAACGTATGCCTGACCTTCTTTATCAGTTTTAGAAGCCGTACCCAAAGCCACAGAGTTCAGCAAAGTAGCCTTCGCGCCTGTGCCCAAAGCTACACTGCCAAAGGCAGTAGCCTGAGATTTAGTACCGATGGCCAAAGATAAATCGGCAGATGAATTAGACTGCACACCCAATGCAACAGAACCTTGACCGGCAATAGTATTACCATAAGAACCGTAATTCATCGTATCACCAGTCATCTCTTTATAAATATCACGCAGACTTTTACCGCTCAGCGCATATTCACCTGTTTTTGCACCTTTTTCATTATATTTGATGAATTTATCCGTTGCATTGCCAGAATATCGAGTACCACCTACCAAATCTAAATCATCACCACCAATAGCAACAGATGAATGACCATTGGCCAAGACATTGCCACCAACCGCAATAGATTGGTCTCCCTTTGCCCACGCACCCTCAGGTCTGCCCTGTGGATCAACACGGTTACCTGAACCAATAGCAATAGACTGAGTTATCTTAGAATTACTTGGATCGCCGACTCGAGCCGTATTACCAATAGCAATATTATTGTGAGTTAAACCCGGGTGCATAATGTTTTGGGAAAGAACCCCAGATGCACGTCCAATAGCAATCGTACCAAGGCCGGTTGCATTCGCGTCTGCACCAAGTGCAATAGCACTTGATGCTGCATTACCCGAAGCTGGAGAATTTGCCACTGCATCTTTACCGATGGCAATGGTATTTCCAGCTTGAGCTTTGGCTGAATTACCTATGGCAATAGCGTTACCTTGATTGGCTTGTGCCGCTAATCCTACCCCTAATGCACCAACACCTGTTGCTGTTGCACCGCTGATCGCAGTAGCACTGGTTGTGTTATCAACTTCAATTCGTCCAACCTGAGCAGTTGCCGCATATGCATTGCTTGCCCCAAAAAGAGCTGCCGAAATTACTGTCAATCTGAAAACTGTCGCGATACCATTTTTACCGGATTCGGCAGATACATCTGTACTATTTTGTTCTGCAGACGATTTCACACGGCCTTTGGCCAATTCGGATGTAACGACGAAAGATTGAATCGTACGGTTCCAAACGACTTTAAATATCTTATTCATTAGTGTGTCTTTCTCTTTTTTTGATGGATAAAAGCGTAGGCATGAGCATGACGCTACTTTAAAAAGTCTATTGCGGAGGATTTCCCAGCAAATACTTGCTTCGAGCTGACGTTTATTGTCACTTTAAGACGAAATTTAGGTCTTTTACTATCTCGAAGTGAAATAGTATTTCATACTTACTAAATATCCGCTAGTCAGAAATATCAACCGATTATCTTTAATTTCTAAATAAAATCACGGCTTTCTACCAAAAAAACCAATTATCAAAAGGGTTCCAGCCATGTTTCTATTAATAAGTGGTGTGTTGTATTCCATTGACAAGTCACAAGCAAACACAGTAATCATGCAACCCATATGCCAATTATTTGGAATATTATTTAAAATGAATTATTTATTAAAAAACGAAAGAGAAAGGCCGTCTGAAATGTTTCAGACGGCCTTTAATGAAATGATATTGAATATCTACTTGCTTAAATAATTTGGTTTTTAAGTTATCAATAAAATCGGCAATATGCGTTTAATACATAATAGGAAGGATACGCATATCCCTACTTATACAAACGCGGATGGTTTTACAAACCGAATACGGCAATATCACCCTTGCCTTGACGAATCAGCTCAGTGCCATCGGTCATATCGATAACCGTCGTCGGCTCAGTACCGCACCAGCCGCCATCAATAACCAAATCAACGGCATGCTCAAGACGGTCTCGGATTTCGTATGGATCGGTCAATGGCTCGTCGTCTTCGGGCAGCATGAGGGTACAACTTAAAATAGGTTCGCCCAATTCTTGCAAAAGTGCCAAGGCAGTAGCGTTATCGGGAACACGCAGGCCGATGGTTTTGCGCTTGGGATGAAGCGTGCGATTGGGTACTTCTTTGGTTGCCTGCAGGATAAAGGTGTAGCTACCGGGCGTAGCTGCTTTGAGCTGGCGGAATTGGGCATTATCCACTTTGGCGTAAGTACCCAATTCGCTCAAATCGGCACACATCAGGGTCAGATGGTGTTTTTGATCGATTTTGCGAATCGTGAGAATACGCTCCATCGCGGTTTTGTCGCCGAGTTTGCAACCCAGTGCATAGCAGGAATCCGTAGGGTAAACGATAACGCCGCCACTGCGGACAATATCGGCGGCTTGTTTGATGAGGCGGTCTTGGGGATTATCGGGATGGATGGCGAAAAATTGTGCCATGTTTTTTTTCCTTATCATTCTAATGGTTTGTTGTTTGACATTTTAAAACTTATTTGGCCGTCTGAATATTGGATTTCCACCACCATGAATGGATTTAGCCTCAGCTACAACACGGCTGCACCCAGTGATACCTTATATATCATTTTGATTTACCGGCCGATATCGAAAGTCAATTTAATACACTATATAATGCGTTATTTTGTTTGAAAGTCATCTCAATGTCTGCTTCTTCCCTCCCTGCCCGCCGCTTGTCTGTCGCACCTATGCTTGATTGGACAGACAGACACTATCGCTTTATGGCGCGACAAATTACACGCAATGCTTGGCTGTATAGCGAAATGGTCAATTCAGGCGCGGTGGTTTACGGAGATAAAGACCGCTTTTTGAGTTTCAACGAAGGCGAGCAACCGGTAGCTTTACAGCTTGGCGGCTCAGATACAAATGACTTGGCAATTGCTGCCAAAGCGGCTGAGGCGTATGGCTATAATGAAGTCAACCTAAATTGCGGCTGCCCCAGCCCACGCGTACAAAAAGGCGCTTTCGGCGCTTGCCTGATGAATGATGTAGATTTGGTGGCAGATTGTTTGAACGCGATGCAGGATGCAGTTGAAATTCCGGTAACGGTCAAACACCGCATCGGCGTAGACAGACAGACAGAATATCAAGTTGTGGCAGATTTTGTGGGAACGCTTCGCGAAAAAACAGCCTGCCGCACATTTATCGTCCATGCACGCAATGCTTGGCTGGACGGATTATCCCCAAAAGAAAACCGCGAAGTTCCGCCACTCAAATATGAATACGTCTACCACTTGAAACAAGAGTTCCCCGACTTGGAAATTTTGATTAACGGCGGCATTACCACCAATGAAGAAATCGCCGAACATCTGAAAGTTGTCGACGGCGTCATGATCGGACGCGAGGCCTATCACAATCCTATGCTGATGCGTGATTGGGATGCACTGTTTTACAATGACGCACACGCACCAATCCAATACGCAGATTTAGCAGCTTGGCTATACGCATACAGCCGCGAACAAATCGCCTCAGGGCGCGGTACCATTCTGCGCCACATCGTCCGCCATGCACTAGGCTTGATGCACGGACTAAAGAATGCCCGCACTTGGCGCCGTATGCTCTCAGATGCCGCTTTGCTGAAAGACAACGACGGCAGTCTGATTCTAGACGCATGGAAAGAAGTCGAACGCGCAAATATTTGGGATTAATGGCATATCGTGCGAATAAATAAAAGGCCGTCTGAAACATCAAATGATGTTTCAGACGGCCTTTTAAATTGCAACAGACTGCTAAAGATATATTCATTTCTCTTTAGCTACTATGACGATTAATTTATCGAATAAACCAAAAACATAATCTAAGCATAAAAAAATGCGGCCTAAATAGGCCGCATTTACTTTGCTTCGTCTTTTCAGACGGCCTTTTCAGGCCGTCTGAAAGTCAGATTACCATTGGTAACCAACTGCTGCGGTAGCACCGAAGTGACCACGTGAGTTGCCGGAAGCAGTACCTTTGATGATCCAGTTACCACCATCGGAGATGCTAGAGAAGCCAACAGCGTAACCGGTTTCACCGCGGTAGTGACCGCCACCGATAGCCAGCATGCTCTTACCTGGCAAGTAAGCTTGTGGCAGACCGGCAGTAGCCAGAGCTTGAGCCACACCTGCGCGGGCGTTGTTGTCAACCTTGTTCACATTGCTGTTCACATCGCCGAATTTTTGATTCAGCTGGTCAACGTTAACCGCATCGGTACCGTTCTTACCTGGAGCAACATTTTTAATAGTAGTGTTGCCGGCATCGATACCATCTTTGTCGATGGTTACAGGACCTGCATTCAGTACGTTAGTAGTAACACTGTTAACGGTCAGATTAGGTTTCAAGCTGACTTTCAGCGCATCGCCGTCTTTCTCAACGGAGATGTTTTGAACTTCTTGCTCTGAAGTCTTACCGGTTGCTTTGTCGAATACTTGAACTTTAGTACCCGCATCACCTTTAATCTGAATAGTGTTATTCAGAGGTTCGCGGATTTCATTGTCATGCTCATCACGCAGACCGAACTTGCCATCAGCATTTTTACCGTCTTTAAGGATGGTAGTAGTGGTATTACCGTTACCGTCTTTAATGGTTACAGTGTGAGTGCCGTTGCCGTTGTCTTTAACGTCGGCTTCAGCGTTCTTACCGTCTTCACCTTTAGCGCCGGTATCACCTTTAGCACCGTTTTTAACGATAGTGGTAGTGGTTTTACCTTCCCCATCGGTAATGGTTACAGTATGAGTGCCGTTACCGTTGTCTTTAACTTCGGCTTTGGCGTTCTTACCATCTGTAATGATGGTAGAAGTAGTTTTACCGTCACCGTCAACAACAGTTACAGTGTGAGTACCATCGCCGTTGTCTTTAACATCGGCTTTAGCATTCTTACCGTCTTCACCTTTAGCGCCGGTATCACCTTTGTCACCTTTATCGCCTTGGACGCCTTTATCGCCTTGGTCACCTTTAATACCTTGGTCACCTTTATCGCCTTTGTCGCCTTTGACGCCTTTATCGCCTTGGTCACCCTTGGCACCGGTATCACCTTTAGCACCATCTTTAACGATAGTAGTAGTGGTATTACCTTCGCCATCAGTGATGGTTACAGTGTGAGTGCCGTTGCCGTTGTCTTTAACTTCAGCTTTAGCATTCTTACCGTCCGCACCGTCTTTAACGATGGTAGTAGTGGTATTACCTTCGCCATCAGTGATGGTTACAGTGTGAGTGCCATTGCCGTTGTCTTTAACGTCGGCTTTGGCATTCTTACCGTCTTTAACGATGGTGGTAGTAGTTTTACCTTCGCCATCGGTGATGGTTACAGTGTGAGTGCCGTTGCCGTTGTCTTTAACGTCGGCTTTAGCGTTCTTACCGTCTACACCGTCTTTAACGATGGTGGTAGTGGTTTTGCCTTCGCCATCAGTGATGGTTACAGTGTGAGTGCCGTTGCCGTTGTCTTTAACTTCGGCTTTAGCATTCTTACCGTCTGCACCAGTGTCACCTTTAGCACCGGTATCACCTTTGTCGCCTTTGTCGCCTTTGTCGCCTTTAGCGCCTTGGTCACCTTTAATGCCTTGGTCACCTTTATCGCCTTTGTCGCCTTTGACACCTTTTTCGCCTTGGTCACCTTTAATACCTTGGTCACCTTTAGCACCGGTATCACCTTTATCACCTTTAGCACCGGTATCACCCTTAGCTGCAGCTGTACCATCTTTAACAATGGTAGTAGTGGTATTACCGTTACCGTCTTTGATGGTTACAGTGTGGGTACCGTCGCCGTTATCTTTAACGTCGGCTTCAGCGTTCTTACCGTCTTTAACGATGGTAGTAGTGGTATTACCGTTACCGTCTTTGATGGTTACAGTGTGGGTACCGTCGCCGTTGTCTTTAACGTCGGCTTCAGCGTTCTTACCGTCGGCACCAGTTGCACCGGTAGCGCCAGTTGCACCGTCTTTAAGGATGGTAGTAGTGGTATTACCGTTACCGTCTTTGATGGTTACAGTATGAGTACCGTTGCCGTTGTCTTTAACGTCGGCTTCAGCGTTCTTACCATCGGCACCAGTTGCACCGGTAGCGCCAGTTGCACCGTCTTTAATGATGGTAGTAGTGGTATTACCGTTACCGTCTTTGATGGTTACAGTGTGAGTGCCATTGCCGTTGTCTTTAACGTCGGCTTCAGCGTTCTTACCATCGGCACCAGTTGCACCGGTAGCGCCAGTTGCACCGTCTTTAAGGATGGTAGTAGTGGTATTACCGTTACCGTCTTTGATGGTTACAGTGTGAGTACCGTTGCCGTTGTCTTTAACTTCGGCTTCAGCGTTCTTACCATCGGCACCAGTAGCACCAGTTGCACCGGTAGCGCCAGTTGCACCGTCTTTAATGATGGTAGTAGTGGTATTACCGTTACCGTCTTTGATGGTTACAGTGTGAGTACCGTTGCCGTTGTCTTTAACATCGGCTTCAGCATTCTTACCGTCTTTAACGATAGTAGTAGTGGTGTTACCGTTACCGTCTTTGATGGTTACAGTATGAGTGCCATCACCGTTGTCTTTAACGTCGGCTTCAGCATTCTTACCGTCTTTAACGATGGTAGTAGTGGTGTTACCGTTACCGTCTTTGATGGTTACAGTATGAGTGCCATCACCGTTGTCTTTAACGTCGGCTTCAGCATTCTTACCGTCTGCACCAGTTGCACCGGTAGCGCCAGTTGCACCGTCTTTAAGGATGGTAGTAGTGGTATTACCGTTACCGTCTTTGATGGTTACAGTGTGAGTACCGTTGCCGTTGTCTTTAACGTCGGCTTCAGCGTTCTTACCGTCGGCACCAGTTGCACCAGTAGCGCCAGTTGCACCGTCTTTAACGATGGTAGTAGTGGTATTACCGTTACCGTCTTTGATGGTTACAGTATGAGTACCGTTGCCGTTATCTTTAACTTCGGCTTCAGCGTTCTTACCGTCTTTAACGATAGTAGTAGTGGTATTACCGTTACCATCTTTAATGGTTACAGTGTGAGTACCGTCGCCGTTGTCTTTAACGTCGGCTTCAGCATTCTTACCGTCTTTAACGATGGTAGTAGTGGTGTTACCGTTACCGTCTTTGATGGTTACAGTATGAGTGCCATCACCGTTGTCTTTAACGTCGGCTTCAGCGTTCTTACCATCGGCACCAGTAGCACCGGTAGCGCCAGTTGCACCGTCTTTAACGATGGTAGTAGTAGTGTTACCGTTACCGTCTTTGATGGTTACAGTGTGAGTGCCGTTGCCGTTGTCTTTAACTTCGGCTTCAGCGTTCTTACCATCGGCACCGGTTGCACCAGTATCGCCTTTGGCACCAGTTGCACCGTCTTTAACGATGGTAGTAGTGGTATTACCGTTACCGTCTTTGATGGTTACAGTGTGAGTGCCATTGCCGTTATCTTTAACTTCGGCTTCAGCGTTCTTACCGTCTTTAACGATGGTAGTAGTGGTGTTACCTTCGCCATCGGTGATGGTTACAGTATGGGTACCGTCTCCGTTGTCTTTAACTTCGGCTTTGGCGTTCTTACCGTCTACACCGTCTTTACCATCTTTAACGATAGTAGTAGTGACTGAACCAGTTTCAAGATCAGTAATAGTGATTGTATGGGTACCGTCACCATTATCTACAACTTCACCTGTGATGCTGCCACCTTTTTCACCAGTGTCACCTTTTTCGCCTTTAGCGCCGGTTGCACCAGTAGCGCCGGTATCACCTTTGTCGCCTTTAGCGCCAGTAGCGCCGGTATCACCTTTGTCGCCTTTGTCGCCTTTAGCGCCAGTGTCACCTTTAACGCCAGTAGCACCAGTTGCACCAGTAGCGCCTGTTGCGCCGGTAGCACCGTCTTTAATGATGGTAGTAGTGGTATTACCGTTACCGTCTTTGATGGTTACAGTGTGAGTACCGTTGCCGTTGTCTTTAACATCGGCTTCAGCGTTCTTACCATCTTTAACGATAGTAGTAGTGGTATTACCTTCGCCATCAGTGATGGTTACAGTGTGAGTGCCGTCGCCGTTGTCTTTAACTTCGGCTTTGGCGTTCTTACCGTCTACACCGTCTTTACCATCTTTAACGATAGTAGTAGTGACTGAACCAGTTTCAAGATCAGTAATAGTGATTGTATGGGTACCGTCACCATTATCTACAACTTCACCTGTGATGCTGCCACCTTTTTCGCCTTTGTCACCGGTTGCACCAGTAGCGCCGGTATCACCTTTGTCGCCTTTAGCGCCAGTAGCACCGGTATCACCTTTGTCGCCTTTAGCGCCAGTAGCACCGGTATCACCTTTTTCACCTTTGTCGCCTTTAGCGCCAGTAGCGCCGGTATCACCTTTGTCGCCTTTGTCGCCTTTAGCGCCAGTAGCACCGGTGTCACCTTTTTCGCCTTTAGCGCCAGTAGCGCCGGTATCACCTTTGTCGCCTTTAGCGCCAGTGTCACCTTTAGCGCCAGTAGCACCAGTTGCACCTGTTGCGCCGGTAGCACCGTCTTTAATGATGGTAGTAGTGGTATTACCGTTAC
>ERZ772958.1303-NODE-1303-length-10501-cov-13.738464_pt1 | contig 10501 bp, 7 predicted proteins | sample MGYA00580681_ERZ772958 | MGnify/ENA primary metagenome ERZ772958 (study PRJEB29015, sample SAMEA2738089) | human oral metagenome | biome: human oral; feature: human-associated habitat; material: saliva | place: China | collected 2275 ...
ACCAGGGCACTTCCATGGCGGCACCGCATGTTGCCGGTATTGTGGCGCTCATGAAGGCGGTCGACCCGAAGCTGACCTACGCTCAGGCAAAGAAGGTTCTGCAGTCCACCTCTCAGGGTGTTGAGTGCGACCAGTCCGCGTGCGGTTCCGGCATTGTGAATGCGGCGCGTGCGGTTCAGCAGGTCCGCTCCGACCGTGAGGCTGCCGATGCAGCTGCGGCTGAGGCGGCACGCAAGAAGGCTGAGGAGGAGGCCGCACGTAAGAAGGCAGCTGAAGAGGCAGCCCGCAAGAAGGCTGAAGAGGACGCCAAGCGTCAGCAGGCCCCCGCGCCTAAGGTAACTCCGGCACCTAAGGCTAGCCGCCCGGTCACTCGCCCGTCCCGCCCGGTGACCCGCCCCTCGTACCCGTCGCGTCCGCGTTACGGCCACACTCCGCGTTACCGCTCCTGGTACGGTGCTTCTGCGAACACCTACCCGAGCAACGGTTACCCGAATAATGGCTACCTGGGTTTCGCGACCGGTAACCACCGCTAGTTATCTCCACTGGCCGAACCTCGTTGTAGACGTGAAAAGCCCCCGATGATTTCTTTCATCGGGGGCTTCGCTACGCGCTGTCGGCTGGGCCCGGTGTGGCGTCCGTAGCGGATAGCTTATTGTTCATTGACCTCGCGGGGCTTCTGCGCGGGGTTGGTGACCAGCGGTTCGTCCTGGGTGATGGGTTCGGCGTCACCGTTCAGGTCATAGACCTGGGCATCTTCGGGGATTTCCATCGCGGGGGCGCCGGGAATCCGGTCGTCAGGAATCTGGCTGTGGGCATCGGTGCGGTTTTCCTCGGTGGTGGCTACGGCTCCGGTGTCGTCCGCAATCTTGGCGTTAGACGCTCCGGCGCTCAGACCCTTAGAAATGATCTTGCGCGGTCGCAGGAAGGTCACCTTGCCGTTTGCGTCCAGGTTTCCCGCCTTTTTAGCCAGGTTGAAGCTGTTGATAATGCCTCGGCTACAGAAATACTTATCGCACTTGATGCGGTTTCCCCCTGCGAGGGTGAACGCCTCCTCAACCTGCTTGGTGGTTATGGAAGTGCCGTTGACCAGCTGCTGCGCCAGCAGAGCGGAGACGTGCGGTGCCGACATGGAAGTGCCGCTCTCGTAGTCGTAGCTGAACTTAGTGTAATCCGGGCGGTTGAGGCTCTTCATGGACAGGGTGAGAATGTCCTCACCCGGCGCCGAGATGTTAACCCTCGTGCCGTAGTTTGAGAACGACGCTCGCGTGCCAGCCTTAGTGGTTGCGCCAACCGTGATAACGCCCATGCAGTTGGCGGGCGCGTACTTGGAGGCCTCCGTGTTGCCGTTACCTGCCGCGGCGACCACGAGTGCGCCCTTGGAGCGGGCAATGTTGATCGCGCGCTGGTAAGCGGCGGGGCAGCGGGTCACAGTGCCGATAGACATGTTGATGATCTTGGCGGGGTAGGTGTTATCCGGTACGCCGTCAACGTGTCCGCCGGCAGCCCAGATGATGGCGTCGGCAATGTCGGAGGTGCGGCCACCACATCGGCCCAGCACGCGCACGGGCTGCACGCGGGCGAGGTCGGCGGCACCAACCATGCCCATGCCGTTGTTGCCGCGGGCACCGATGATGCCGGCAACACTGGTGCCGTGCCAGGTGGAAGTGTGGGCGTTCGCCTGGTCCTTGCAGAGGTTGTAGGGCGCGTAGTCGCCTTCATCCTTGGGGTTGGGGTCGCGGCCGTCGCCGTCGCGGGCGCTGAGGGGGTCGCTGACGAAGTCGTAGCCGTTCGCCATGCCGGTGACCAGGTCGGGGTGCGGTACGTAGCCGGTGTCGAGTACGGCGACTTTCACGGTTGCGCCGCGGCGCAGGCGTGCGTTACCGGTGTTCTGAACGCCGGTGGTGGGGTTGGTGAGGTTCCACTGCTTGCTGTACTGCGGGTCGTTGTACTGGAAGGTGATGTCGCCTTCTGCGGCGGGGTAGTTGATGTAGTCGGGTTCGACGGAGGCTACGTCCGGGTCGGAGGCGACCTTCGCCATGAACTCCTTCGCCTCGTTTTTGTTGAGGGTTTTGGAGGTCTGGATGACGGCGTCATTGGTGGAGGTAGTGCGCAGGATTTGGGTGTCGATGTTCAGAGATTCACTGGCAACATCAACGGTGTCTTTAACGTCATTAGCAATGTCTTGGATTGCATCCCGATTGCCTTCGTTCTGCTGCTTACGCTGCTTGGCTTCGTCGGTGTAGGTGACGATGAAGCGGTCGAACTTCTGCTGGGGGAGCGTACCTGGAGCAGGCGCGGTGGGGGTGTTAGGGCGTGCTGCGCCATTGCGCATCAGATTGAGGGGGCTGACGGGCCCTTCGATCTGGGGTGCCGCCTGGGCTGCTGCCAGGATGGCTTCGTCGCTGGGTGCCTGCGCGAGGACGGCGGGCAGGTCGCCTCCGAAGAGGAGTGCGCCGGCGGTGAGCAAGCTCATGGCTGCGCGTGCGGGGCGCTGGTGGCGGCGGTTATCGGGGCAGCGGCGAGGAGGTGTTTCGGTGCGCTGCGCGCCGAAGTATGGAAGCCTCATCTGGTTCTCCTGATGTAGGTGTGTTGGTGTGGACTGTGTGAAGTGTACGGGTGCGTTCCGTCCATGTTTGGTTTGTTGTTACGGGGCGGCAATGGGGCCTGTTTTTGGGCGCGCTGAAGTAATGAATGGGGTGAGGGAATAGCGTTTATTTGACCCTTTTTCGTCCCGGAAGAACTCATTTTTGGACGGTGTGTAACGTACATTTCTAAGGTATCACTTCAGGGTGAGCTTTAGGGATTTTTAAAGTATTTTTCACGGGTTAATGTGCATAAAATCAACCCTTACAGGCTGAATAGTGCCTAATTATTAAGAGTTTATGTAAGTGAAACTTGAAGGTTTAGGTGTGTGAGGTGAACTGTATGGCGCCCCTTGAGGGTCGGGGTGTAAGTAAATGTTTTAACACTGTGGTGTAAGCACTGAAATGCATTAAAAATGCGGTTGATATTAAAAGATAAAAACCAACCGAAATATACGTGAAAATAAATAAAAATCTGGTGGCACTCATAGCTGGCAGCGCTGACAGCACACCCTGCCTGCAGGCACACAAAAGACCGGGGCGGCCACCGCATGGGTGACCGCCCCGGCCTATAGACTCATCAGCACCAGCAAACTGGCGCTCGCTGTCTACTGGAAAAAGCGTCCTTAGGAAGCGTAGGAGCCCAGCAGTCGAACCGCGCCGCCGTCCACGCCCTTAGCGCCCTGAACGTAATCGGGGTTGTTAGCCTCGGGCTCGCCGGCGGCAACAACGTCACCCATAATCCAGGAGGGGATGCCGCGGTCGTTCAGGCGCTTGGTAGCAGCCTCAGCCACGGAGGGGTCAACGATAGCGATCATGCCCACGCCCAGGTTCAGGGTGCGCTCCAGGTCGGCAAGGGGCACGTTGCCCAGCGAACCGATCAGGGAGAAGATTGCGGGAATCTGCCAGGTGGAGCGGTCCACGCGACCCTCCAGGCCCTGGGGCAGAACGCGAGCCAGATTAGCCGCCAGGCCGCCGCCGGTCACGTGGGAGAAGCCGCGCACACCGCTGCCGGTGGTGCCGTCCTCACCGTTGACGGGGAATGCTGCCGCCAGGTCCAGGCAGTCTGCCGCGTACACGCGGGTGGGTTCGAGCAGTTCTTCACCGATGGTGCGGCCCAGCTCGTCCACCTGGCGCTCCAGACCCCAGCCGGCAACGTTCAGGACTTTGCGGACCAGGGAGTAGCCGTTGGAGTGAATACCGGAGGAAGCCATAGCAATCAGCACGTCACCCTCACGCACGCGCTCGGGGCCGAGCAGTTCGTCTGCCTCAACCAGACCGGTTGCTGCGCCCGCAACGTCGTACTCGTCTTCTGCGAGCAGGCCGGGGTGCTCGGCGGTTTCGCCGCCGACCAGGGCGGTACCAGCCTGTGCACATGCGCCAGCGATACCGCGCACAATGTCAGCGATACGTTCGGGAACGACCTTGCCGGTGGCAATGTAGTCGGTCATGAACAGCGGCTTCGCACCGCACACAACGATGTCGTCCACGACCATGCCGACCAGGTCGTAGCCGATGGTGTCGTGAATATCGAGTGCCTGCGCGATAGCGACCTTGGTGCCCACACCGTCGGTGGAGGTCGCCAGGTAGGGCTTGCGGTACTTGACGAGTTCGGAGACATCGTACAGGCCCGCGAAGCCGCCCACGCCACCAACGACGGAGGAGTTGTGGGTCGCCTTGATAGCGCCCTTCATCAGCTCAACGGCGCGATCGCCAGCCTCTACGTCAACACCTGCGCTTGCGTAGGTTACGGTGGTGGTGTTCTCGCTCATTAGGATTCCTTCGGGGTAGTGGTAGCGGAGGAGTTTGCGGGGATGCGGTCCTGCTCGGTGAGCAGTGCCTCGAGGTCGGCGTCGGGGCCGGGGTTGCACATGCCGATACCGGCATCGTCTTCGGCAATCTGTACTGCGGAGGGGTCGAACTTCGTTTCGAGAGTTTCGGTGCCTTCGCGGGTTTCAATGGAGACAGCCTCGGCGTGCTCGGGCTTGGAGGGAACGGGGCGTTCCACGGTCACCTCAGCCGCTTTACCGGCGAGGGGGCCGCCCTTGCCCTTCTCCTCGGAGTCGAAGAGGGACTTGCCGCGTCGTTCCTCGCTGGGCAGCTCAATCGGGTATTCGCCGGTGAAGCATGCGGTACACATGTTTTCGGCGGGCTGCTCGGTGGCTGCCATCATGCCGTCCTGGGAGATGAAGCCGAGCGAGTCGGCGCCCAGGGAGGAGGCGATTTCGTCCACGGACAGGCCGTTAGCAATCAGCTCCGCGCGGGAGGCGAAGTCAATACCGTAGAAGCAGGGCCACTTCACGGGCGGGGAGGAGATACGCACGTGCACTTCCTTCGCGCCGGCTTCGCGGAGCATACGCACGAGGGCGCGCTGGGTGTTACCGCGAACGATGGAGTCGTCAATGACGACGAGGCGCTTGCCAGCAACCACGGACTTGAGCGGGTTCAGCTTCAGACGGATACCGAGCTGGCGAATCGTCTGCGAAGGCTGAATGAAGGTTCGACCCACGTAAGCGTTCTTGACCAGGCCGTTACCGTAGGGAATGCCGGACTCTTCGGCGTAACCAATCGCGGCGGGAACACCGGATTCGGGGGTGGGCATGACCAGGTCAGCTTCAACAGCGTGCTCACGAGCGAGCTGACGGCCCATTTCTACGCGGGATTCGTAGACGCTACGGCCGGAGATAGTGGTGTCCGGGCGAGCGAGGTAAACGTACTCGAAGACGCAACCTGCGGGCTTAGCCTCAGCGAAGCGCTGGGAACGCAGACCGTTCTCGTCAATGGTGAGGAATTCGCCGGGCTCAACTTCACGCACGAAGGACGCGCCGACAATATCAAGTGCCGCGGTTTCGGATGCGACAACCCAGCCGCGCTCCAGGCGACCGAGTACGAGGGGGCGAACGCCCTGCGGGTCGCGTGCAGCGTAGAGGGTGTTCTCATCCATGAAGGTGAGGCAGAAAGCACCGCGCAGGGTCGGCAGCAGGTCGAGTGCTGCTTCTTCGAGGGAATCGAAATCGTGCTCCGCCAGCAGGGCGGTCACGAGTGCGGTGTCGGTGGTGTTGCCCTGGGCGAGTTCGCCGTGCTTGGGCGGCTTGCCGCCGTTCTTTTCGAGCACACGGTCGTAGAGATCAGCCGAGTTGGTGAGGTTACCGTTGTGCGCCAGGCAGAGCGTGCCGTGCGGGGTGGTACCGAGGGTGGGCTGTGCGTTAGCCCAGTGGGATGCGCCGGTGGTGGAGTATCGGGCGTGGCCGATAGCGTGGTCACCGGGCATGGAGCTGAGGGTAGCTTCGTCAAAGACCTGGGAGACGAGTCCCATATCTTTGTACACGTGGATACGTTTGCCGTTACTGGTTGCGATACCTGCTGATTCCTGGCCGCGGTGCTGGAGTGCGTACAGGCCGTAGTAGGTTAGCTTTGCCACGTCCTCGCCGGGTGCCCAGACGCCGAAGACGCCGCAGGCGTCCTTGGGGCCGTGGTCAATCGGATCGAGGTCGTGAGTGAGTTTTCCGTCGGGGCGAATCAATTCACTGTCTTTTCGACGTTGGGACTGCGGATGCGTCTGCGCAGGCGCAAGATTGGGGCGTGTTGCCGCACTCACACCAGCCTGTGTGTGCTAGAGCATACACCAGACCTTTAAAGTGTAACGGTTTTAGTCCTGGTCGTGGTGGAGGATACCCTCAGTATCCTCAGTCGGAAGCCCGCAATGCCGGTGAGGGGTCGCCGGATACCCCCAGATTCTCGGTGAATACGGGGAATATTGGGGGTTCTCAACAATAAATCGACAATAAACCGCGGATATGCACGTTAGTTCATGATGTGGAACATGTTTGCAGGCGCACTCCGCACGGCGGCTAAGAAGAAGACGAAAGAGACCTAGAAGAGCGGAAGCAACGCCGACAAATTACTGCGCTCACCGGAAGCATCAAGCGCACCGGCACCCACCGCCTGCTCCCACGAACACGCACCCAGCACCAGCGCCGCCCACACCAGTGGCCGCGCCTCCACCACGGACGGCGGGGTACCGCGCGTATGGCGAGGACCCGCCACGCACTGGGTCACACCCAGCGGGGGCACACGCACCTCCACACTATTGCCGGGGGCGAGGGTCGCAAGCTCTTCAAGTGTGAAGCGAACGAAGGTCGCACGCACCGAACGGGGGAGCGCGGCAAACGCCTGCTCCATCTCGGGGCTGTTCAGCAGGTACTCGCCTCGGGCGTGCGAATCCGCAGGCTCACCGGCTGCCACATGCTGTTCCTCAAAGAAAGCACGCACTTCGCGTACCGCCGCCATGCCGTCTGCTTCGGAGGTTTTACGTCGAATTGCCACGACTAGTCCTTTTCCGGGGCGCCGGGAACCAGATCCTTGCGGGTGAAAAGCTCCTCATGTACGCGCAGCTCGCCCACCTCAACCGGCTTGCCGTCCACGTAGCCGCCGGTCACCGGGTGTACCACAAGCGCGAGTAGGCGCTCGCATTCCTCGGTGCTCAGGTAGCCGCCAGCGACGAGAGCGCGCAGAGCTACGGCGTACATGGCGCGGTGCGAACCGTCGCTCATCTTCACCACCACGGACGCGCCCGAACGCAGACCAATGCAGAGCACGCCTTCCGCGCCGCCCTTGACGATCGCGTCCAGTTCTTCGCTGAGCACGGTGTCGGGGGAGCCGGGTGCCTGAATCAGCTCGGGGTAATCCACCATGGCGGTCGCGACCGTGGAGGCGCGCGCATCCGCCCCGAGGTTGCGGATTGCCGAGCCGAGGGTCGAGTAGGCGCGTGCGGCACCGGCCAGGGAGACAGCGTGCACGGGCGCGCCGCATCCGTCAACGCCGATGGCGGCTACCGGCTCGCCGGTGAACGCCTCAATTTCTTCGGTGATGACCTGCTGCAGCGGGTGCGCGGGGTCGAGGTAGTTGTGCAGGGTCCAGTTCTGTGAGCCCTCTTCGAGGTCGCCGCGCTCAAGCTTGGCGGTGCATGCCCATAGGAACGCGGCGTGCTTGCCGGAGCAGGGGTGCGCCAGGGCGGTAGCGGCGAGGTTCGCCTGGGTCATTGCCTGGCGTGCCTGCTGATCGGAAGGGAGCGTGGGCTTGAGCGCCAGGTGTGCCGGGGTGAGCGGGTTGGTTTCGGTGCTGCCCTGGGTGAGTACGTCCTGCACGGCGCGCATCTGCTCGAAGGTGCCGCGGTGCGAACCGCAGGCGATGGCGACCTGGGAGCCGCGTAGGGGTGCGCCCGCCTTCATGGATCCGATGGCCTGCAGGGGCTTGGCTGCGGAGCGCAGGTAGAAGGGCTCGTGAATATCGCCGAGGGCTAGCTGCACATCGCCGTCGGGGCCCAGTAGGATGAGGCGGCCGCGGTGGCGTGCCTCAACAAGGTTGTTGCGGGTGAGCTGCGCGAGTTCTACGTCGAAGGCGCTGCTTTGGTGGCTGGTGTGAGTGGTTGCCTGTGGGGTGGTGCTGTTGGTCATTCTTCTAGTTTAAGCGGGGTGCATCGCCTCGCCCTATTTGTGCGGTGGAGGTAGCTGAAAACGAAAGTTTTATATGCGACTGATAAGGAACGTGAGGAAACGTATATCCCTCAAAAGGTTGATTTTATGAGTAACTCATTTTTATAATGGTGGGGTGCTCATCGCGCAGAACACCTTCAAAGGTGGCGCTGAGGCAAGTATCGTGAGCGAGGCACAGCCCGCACGATTACCTACTACAGGTAGCCTCCACATCAACCCTACGCACCGCATAGGACCGACCGACGTATAGACGTCACCGCCCAAATATATGGCGAAGACCAAGGCAGCGGCACATGAGCTTTTTCTCCACTTACCCACCCCTGAACGGTACGCTGAGCCCTCGCACGCTCGTTTGCCACCCACCCTAGACCTCACCTTTAAGGTGAATATGCCGGTACGAAGCATAGGATTTAGAACGTGGGGTTTACAGGGATTTTGCACCGTTACGTTCCGCCACTTTTCTAGGTGGCTAATGCGGTGCGCACAATTACGTAAAGGAGTACATCCATGGCAGAGCAGAACAACACCTCCGCAACCCCCTCCGCACAGAACACCTCCCCCAAGGGTGGTGTGAGCGCGGATTCTGAATTCCACGCAAAGTTCTTCCCCATCCTGGCTCGCGTTGCTTCTGTGACCGCAGTGCTCATGTACGTGTTCTATTTCCCGCAGATTATCGGTAACCTGAACGGTCACAAGGGTGACTGGATTCAGCCTCTGGTTGCTGCCGTGAACTGCACTCTGTGGGTTCTGTACGGTCTGTGGCGCCCCAAGAAGGACATCCCGATTATTATCGCGAACGCTCCCGGTATTGTCTTCGGTGGCCTGGCTGCTATTACCGCCCTCGTCTAAGGTTTAGCTTGGTTCGGTAGCTTCGGTTACGTAAGCTGTGCGGCTCTTCTCTAGCGTGCATTCGTGCGAATGTGCCGCTACATGAGAAGAGCCGCATTTTTAGTGCGCTCAGCTCACATTTTTAGTGTGATAGCGGGTACCCTGAATAGCATGAAGGTTTTGGTACTGGGCCCCGGCGGCCGCGAACACGCAATTATTCGAGCGCTTCTGCGCGACCCTGAGGTAACCGAGGTGCACAGCGCCCCCGGCAACGCCGGTATTGCCCAGGATGTTTCCGTCCACGCAATTGATGCGAATGACCCCGCCCAGGCGACCGCCCTGGCACGCGAACTGAACGCCGACCTGGTTGTTATTGGCCCGGAGGCGCCCCTGGTCGCAGGTGTCTCCGATGCGTTGCGTGAGGCGGGCTTTGACGTTTTTGGCCCCTCCGCAGCTGCCGCACAGCTGGAAGGTTCCAAGGCTTTCGCTAAGCAGGTCATGGAAGAGGCTTCCGTGCCGACTGCTCGCGCCTACGTGGCAACGAACGCCGCTGAAGCGCAGACGGCACTGGATGAGTTCGGCGCACCCTACGTGGTGAAGGACGACGGCCTGGCGGCAGGTAAGGGCGTTGTGGTGACCGAGGACCGCACCGCGGCACTGGAGCACGCTCAGGCTTGCTTCAACGCTGGCGGCACCGTGGTTATCGAAGAGTTCCTGGACGGCCCCGAGGTGTCCCTCTTCGTCATTTCTGACGGTAAGAACGTTCTGCCGCTGTCCCCGGCTCAGGACTTCAAGCGCATTTTCGACAACGATGAGGGCCCGAACACCGGCGGTATGGGCGCCTACACCCCGCTTCCCTGGCTGCCCGAGGGCTTCGTGCAGGAGGTCGTGGAGAAGGTGGCACGCCCGACCGTGGCTCGTATGGCTGAGCGCGGCACCCCGTTCGTGGGCGTGCTCTTCTGCGGCCTGGCTGTGACCAGCCGCGGTGTGCGCGTTATCGAGTTTAACGCCCGCTTTGGCGACCCGGAAACCCAGGCGGTTCTGGCGCGTCTGCGCACCCCGCTGGGCCAGCTGCTGCGTGCGGCTGCTCGCGGTGAAATTTCTGAGGGTACCGAACTGGATTGGGATCCCCGCACCGCAGTGGACGTGGTCATGGCTGCCGAGAACTACCCGGACACTCCCCGTAAGGGTGACGTCATCTCCGGTCTGGACGAGGCGAACGCTCTGGAGGGCGTGCACGTGATTCACGCGGGCACTGTCGCATCCGAGGAGGGCGTGCTGACTGCTGGCGGTCGTGTGCTGGCTGTTGTTGCTCTCGGTGACGACCTGACTGCCGCCCGCAACGCCGCCTACGAGGGTGTTCGCGCTATCTCCTGGGCTGGTGCGCAGTACCGTAAGGACATTGCGCTGAAGGCTGTGGAGAACCGCATCCAGATTCCCGCCCCGCGCGGCTAAAACCTTAACGTGACCGGCTTCCCCGCTTGAGGGTGGGGGAGCCGGTCGCTTCTTTGCCTCAAGATTGTGCCGTATTGATGACTGCTTGGCACTATCGGGAGCCGTGCCTGTCGCGGTATTGTAATTACACAGACTTTTTGC
>ERZ772958.1315-NODE-1315-length-10410-cov-2.908064_pt1 | contig 10410 bp, 7 predicted proteins | sample MGYA00580681_ERZ772958 | MGnify/ENA primary metagenome ERZ772958 (study PRJEB29015, sample SAMEA2738089) | human oral metagenome | biome: human oral; feature: human-associated habitat; material: saliva | place: China | collected 2275 ...
ATATACTCAGCTAGTTCGCTGATGTATATTTGGTTGTCATCGCTCTTGTCAATGAACAGCGACATCAGCACGCTCTGCTCCTGTGTCATGTCCAGTTTCTTGGACACATATCTTATATGCGTAGCAGCTTTCTTGAAGAACTCCTTGCTGAGTTGGGAATCCTTCAACTCCTCCACCACTTTCTCCATGTGGTAGAGCAAATCCTTTTTCACTTTCTTTGCTTCCATACAATACTTACCATTTAAAGACTACGTATTATGGGACAGGACTTTTCTGACGATTTTCGCCTAAGAGAAACGGCGGAGCGCGAAGAATTTGAGCAGGAGTTCTATACTTCGGCTCACCCCACAGCATACGCACGCAAACGGCGCTTGCAGGAAAAGGACGAATGGTACAGTATGCTGGAGGAAGATTAAGGTAACCATTGGACAAAAGAGTACTTCAAGCGCAAACGATCAAAGCCGAGGCTGCCCGCCTCGGCTTTTCGGCGTGTGGACTGGCGCGTGCGGAGCGGGTGGATCAGACGCAGGAAGCGCGCTTTAGGAAGTGGATAGCCGAGGGTAAGCACGGAGAGATGGATTACTTGGCGCGCAACATCGAAAAACGAATGAATCCGCGCTTATTGGTTGAAGGCGCGCAGACGATGGTCGTAGTGGCGATGAATTATCTGCCGGCTGATTTGCCCGAAAAGCCGCCTTTGGCGCGCTATGCTTATGGAAAGGACTATCATGACGTGGTGCGCGGACGCCTGCTTGCCCTGATGCAAAGCTTAAATCTGAAGCCATATGAAGACGGCCGCGCCTTTGTCGATACGGCGCCCGTCGATGAGCGTTATTGGGCGGTCAATGCGGGCTTGGGATGGACCGGTCGCAACGGCCAACTGATCATACCGCGTGCGGGATCGTACTTCTTTCTCGGCGAACTGATCTTGGTGCATCCGGCCGACGCTTATGACAGTTCGAAGCGCAATCTTTGCGGCAATTGCCGGGCCTGCGTCGACGCCTGTCCCGCCGGCGCACTCTGCGGAGACGGCAGCATGGACGCGCGCAAGTGTCTTTCTTATCTGACCATCGAACATCGCGGACCGCTACCCGAAGAGGCGGGTGAGCAGATGGGCACCTGCTTCTACGGCTGCGATCGTTGTGCGGAAGTTTGCCCGTGGAACCGCTTTGCGCGCCCATCAGAGGAAGCCGCCTTTGCGCCTTCAGCGGAATTGCTCCGAATGAAGACCGAGGATTGGCAGGCGCTGGACGTAGAAACTTACCGCCGCCTTTTCAAAGGATCGGCCGTTAAAAGAGCAAAATATGAGGGTTTGAGAAGAAATATCGACGCGTGGAAGCCTTAAACATTTCAAAAAAGAGAGAAAAATCGGCCCTTTTGCGTAACTTTCGCCCTGCTTTAGACGTTATACCTCAGAAGAACCAATAAAAAACCAATGATAACGATATGAACAAAGGATCTCTTTTTGCACTGCTCCTTTGTGGAGCGCTCCTAACAACGGGATGTGCAAGCAAAAAACAACTGGAAACACTACGAAACGAGAATGCGGCGTTACGCCAAGCCAACGAGGAGGGTCGTATCCAATTGGCCGAATGCAACGCAAATTCAAATAATCTACGCAACCGACTCTCAGATGAGCAACGCCGAACAGACGATCTCAGGAAAGATTATCAACGCCTACAAGGCTCACTCGACAAATCGCTGCAGCAGAACTCGCAGGGAAGCGTCAATATCTCCAAACTGGTAGATGAGATCAACGCGTCCAATAGATTTATTAAGCAACTGGTAGAGGCCAAGTCGAAGTCGGACTCTTTGAATATGGTGCTCACAAACAACTTAACGCGCTCACTCAGCAACGACGAGTTAAGGGAAGTCGATATTAAGGTACTCAAAGGCGTAGTCTACATTTCGTTGGCCGATAATATGCTCTACAAATCAGGTAGCTACGAGATCAATAGTCGCGCGAAGGAGACGCTGAGCAAGATCGCAAAGATCATAAAAGACTATCGCGACTACGATGTCTTGGTTGAAGGCAACACAGACCCTGTGCCCATTACGCGTACAAACATTCGCAACAACTGGGACTTGTCGTGTCTGCGCGCTTCGAGCGTTGTGCAGGCCCTGCAAAACGACTATGGCGTAAACCCCGCACGCTTAACGGCGGCCGGACGTGGAGAATATAACCCCGTAACGACGAACGAAACGGAAGTGGGCAAGCAGCGCAACCGCCGCACGCAGATCATCATCACGCCGAAGTTGGATCAGTTTATGGACTTGATTGACAAAGCGCCGGAAACGGAGAACAACAAATAAAATTCGCACGACACTCTTTTCAATATTCAAAGAATGGCGGCAATTTCGTAAGCGCTCTCGCAACGCTTCTCGAAGTTGCCGTCTCGTTTTTTATACACCGCCGCCGCGCTTTTGCTGCGCGGCGGCGGCAGCGACGATTATTGCCCACAACAGACCGCGGCGGCGAGGAGCCTAAAACGTTAAAAGCTCGGCACAATGCTTTTTTAACGTCAAAAAAGTATTGCGGAATCAAAATTACACCCTATTTTTGCGAGGCAAATATGTTATTCGAACTGATTCTAATCTAAATTGTCTAAAAATGAAAAGGACTTTACTCGCACTGGCTCTTGTGCTGAGTTGCTTCTGCGGCATTCAAGCGCAATGGTTACAGCCAACTGTGGACGCTCCTTTTGTAAAGGTTCTCACACCAACAACAAAAGGCACAATCAAACCCGGCACCAACCAAGTTTGGTGGGGTTATTACGCCGATGGCATGCAGCGTGATGCTATCGGAACGCAGGTTGCCGAAACGGTAGAGCAAGCAATCTTCATCAAAGGAAACGACCCTTTTATGGCCGGCAAGAAGATTCAGGCTATCCGCTTCTTCCTCCGCTCGCTCAAGGACGTTTCCGAAGTTCGCGTATGGCTCGCAAAGCCTAACGCAGCAGGGCAACCGCCCGCCAACACAAAGCAGGCTAACGTGTCTGTCACTTGCGATCTGACTCAACTGCAAGCCGGTGATCAAGATCAAAAACATCTGGGTATGGCAAACGACATCGCTCTTACGCAACCCTTTGAAGTGCCGGCTGAAGGCGTATTCGTTGGCGTTACTTTCGAGATCGAAGCGCTCTCTGATCCGATCAACGCTTCGCCCATCGTGACGACCGGCAGCGGCACAGACATTGACAATTCGCTCTGGGTGCGTACGGCTATCCGCATACCTAACTGGACCGACGCAGCCAACAAAGGCTTCGGCCGCGCAGCTATTCAAGTGTTGAGCGAAGGCGCTATTCCTGAAAACGCACTCGACGCAAAAGACTTCGATCCGGTATATATGAAGCCGGGCAAGCGTGCGATCGTACCCGTAACGGCGACGATGGCCGGAACAAAACAAATAAACACCCTTGCCTTTACGATGAAAGTGGGCAACCGCGAACCATCGAAAGAGCAAACGGTAAATCTGCCGCAGCCGCTCACATTGTTTGGTCAGGAATTGCAATTAAATATTCCCGTCAATGCGCCTATGCAGAGCGGCGAATATCCCGTAGAAGTAACCATCACGAAGGTTAACGGCGAAGCTAACGGCTCTCCTCACGCTACGTCTAAGGGTGCTTTTGTCGTACTGGAGAAAGAGATTGTACGCAACGTGGTCGTAGAAGAACATACCGGAACAGGCTGTGGCTGGTGTCCGCGCGGCATTGCCGGAATGATGAAGCTCCGCGATACTTTTGGCGACCGCTTTATCGGTATCGGTATCCACCGTTTCAACCAAAGCGACCCGATGTTTATCTCGAAATATGAGCGCATAGCTTGGAGCGGCGCACCGATGTGTATGTTGAATCGCGGCGATCAGATCGACCCCTTCAAGGGCTCCGGCGAAAGCATTGTGAAAGACTTCCAAGAGGAAATGGAGCGCACTTCGGCTATCGAGGTGAGCGTATCCGGCGCCATAGATGATGCAAAAACGCACGTCTATGCTACGGCCAACATTAACCCGCTCGTTAGCGGCAATTTCAAGTTGGCTTATGTTTTGGTAGCTGATGAGGTTTTCTGCCCGAAAGACAACTGGCGCCAAATGAACTACTACTCTGCACGCCGCAGAGAGACGCAGCCTGAAGAGATGGCGCAATTCTGCATGGGCGGTGCGCAGGGTACGAAACTCTTTGAGTGGCACTACGATGACGTAGCGATCAGCAGTTCTTACGACAACAACGGCAAGAACCAAGTGCAGATTGGCGCACTCGAAGCCGGCAAGACCTTGAAGCACTCCTTCACGATCGATATGCCGTCGGATGAGGAGCTACTCTCTGCTGTTCAGACGAACAAACTCTACGTGGTGGCAATGGTTATCGCCCCCGACGGTCGCATTGAGAACGCAGCGAAGTCGCAGGTAACACCGATCGCAGGCATCCACGATATTGAAAGTTCGCAGAAGCTCACAGAAGTAGCGCGCTACACCATCGATGGCCGCCGCATCAGTCAGCCGCAAAAGGGCGTAAACATCGTGAAACTCTCTGATGGCACAACCTTCAAGGTATTGGTAAAATAAACCGACGAGGCCCAAGGCCTGTTTAAGATAACGCGCCGGCAATGAGATTATGATTTCTCATTGCCGGCGCTTTGATTTGCGGCCGCCTGCAGTTATCACGGGCGGCGCATAGTGTCAAGACAGCGTCGGAAAAGCGCCCGAAAATCTCCATTAACGGAAGGGGTGCTACGGACCAAAGAAAAAGAGCGAAAGTTTTCTAACGTATTCTTTGCGATTATCGATTCGACCTCGTATCTTTGCCTTGAAGAGGGAAAGTGCAATAATTAAACAAATCTATAATCCATACGCGCGCACCCTTCTACTTTGTAACCACAGGCAGCGAAAAGCTGTATTTGTATAACTAAAAACCGCTATTTACTTATGAAGAAATTTTTCGCAACTTTCCTGTTCTCCGCCCTCTTTGCAGGTATGGCGGTAGCACAGGACGCTCCAACGGTCATCACGAAGCCGGCTGCGGGTGAAACGATTAACCTTTACCGTACGACGACGGGCTTTGAGTCGATCTACTACTATGGCGTACCCCATCAAAGCACGGGCGACTGGCATCGAATCGTCTTTTGCGATGACGGCACTGTGTACCTCGAAAACCCGCTCAATTCGCTCTACACGAAGACGTGGATTAAAGGCAAACGCGCAGAGGGAGACACGATCAGTTTCCAACTTCCACAAGCAATCTATGCTGAGAAAGACTTCTCTACGGGCGACTACAAGTATGGTTACCTCTATCGTATTCATCCGGCAACTAAAGATGGTAAACAAACGTATATGCCTAACGAAGGCGAAGCCAATCAGGTATTGAAATACGTATGGCGCAACGACTCGCTCGTGATGGTGCTTGGTCGAGAAGAAATGATCGGTATGTGCCGCGAAACGGGGGCTTGGGCCAGCTATGCTGAGGGCACTTACGAGGGCGTGCGCAAGGACAACAACACGGAAGCGCCGTCAGCTTCGGCGAAGACTTGGGACGGACTGATACTCTATATGGATATGGAGGGCAAATCGCAGTTGTATCCCGTGAAATACGCTATGGATGGCGATGATGTCTATATTGGCGACTTGTCGGCTAACGTGAAAGGCTTGTGGATAAAGGGAAAGAAGGAAGGCACGACCGTCACTTTCCCCTCTACCTCCTATGTTGGTATCGACACTACGGCGGCTTGCTACGTCTATGCTTCTTCCGGCTATATGGGCAAGGGCAAGAGCGAATCGGGCGAAGAGTTTGCGAAAGCTTGCATCAGTCCGGATCCGCTCGTCTTCACTTACGATGAAGAGAAAAACGCGCTCAGCACGAAGGGCATCTTAATGATTCACAAGAGTCTGGAGGACGATCGCAGCACGCACATCTTCGATGTCTATCGCTATGCGCTCATCAATCAATGGGATAAGAAGCCGGCTGCGCCTATGCCGCCGAAACTCACGGCTTATCAGCCTTACGATCCGAATCCTTGGGGTGGTCCCGGCGGTTTGCAGTTCACCTTGAGCTACTACTCAGCCGACTTCAACTATCTTGACCCCTCACATCTCTACTACAATCTCTACATCGACGGCGAACTGTTTACGTTCAAGCCCGAGACGTATAAGAGTTTGACTGAAGAGATGACCGATGTACCTTATGCTTACGCTGATCAGTATCACTTCTACAAGTATGACGAAAATTCGCGCGCAATTTATTTCTATAAAGAGGCGAAGGAGAAAGTCGGAATGGAAGCGGTCTACATCGACGGCGACCAGCGCTACCGCTCAGGCATCACGGAATACATCGTATCAGATACAGGCCTCAAGCCCGCTACGACAAAGCGCATCGAGCGTGTTGAGTTCTACGATCTATCCGGCCGCAGCGTAAGTTGTCCGGAAAGAGGCATCTACGTACAGACAACGTTCTACACGGATGGCACTAAGATTTCGCAGAAGATTGTGAAGTAACCTTACCATAAGAGGCTGTCGCCAAATGCTCGGCCACAGCCCCCTTGCTAAGGCTTTTATGGCAACCCAATAAAAGTCTTAAGGATATCTTAAAGGGCTGACACTTATGAATGGTGTCAGCCCTATTTTTTCGTTTTTACGCGATCTGCCAAAAGGCAGCCGGCGAGGCGAAGCGGCAAAGGCAGCCGCAGACGAAGGCGACGCGCGGACCTTGCCTATTACTTACATACGCTTTGGAATGATCTCATAGACATCAGCCTTGCCGACCAATTCAATATGATCCACGCCCTTGGCTACGTCTACGGTGAAAAACGATTTATCAGTAGTCATCTCAGCCTTCAGCCGTTTGCGCTTATCATACTGACACACGCGCACAGAACCACCTTTGGGCAAATCAAGCAGGAAGGTGTAAGCACTCGTAGCACGCGGCACTTCAAACAAAACGACGTGCGTACTCTTATAGGCTGTGTTCAATTGGCGATCAAAGGCATTTACGACCTGCTCAGCCGTAGCCTTGCTATCACTCAATACTACGGAAGCGCCATCGGCCGGCGTCACAACGAAAGAGCGTATGGCCGCCCAATTCTTGCGCGCAGAATCCAATCGGCGCAAACGGATATAACGCGCCATAACCGGCTCACCCTGCCACAGAATATCATAGCAATTCTTCAAATCAGCCAACAGCGGTTGCCAAGCATAGCCATCAACAGAATATTCCAAAGCCGCGTGGTCGTAGAAGTCGCAATCGTCCTTCGAATTTCTACCTTGCAAAATGTGTATATCGCTCACGGCCGTCAGTTCAGGGAGCGCTACGCCCATCCAGTCGCCCTCTTTCTGAGACACGCCTGAAGTGTAGTACGTCACGCTATCCGCATCAAACATCAGCCTACTTTGCATCGTCTTGATACTTTTATATGTTCCTATGCCCCGCAGCCTGAATGCTTTTTGCCCCGAAAGCTGTTCGTAGAAGGCATCAGCCAGATCCTCCATCGCAAAGTCATAGAAGGGTTGCAACTTCATCGTGCCCAACTTGTGCGCCTCGTAAGCTTTCTTATCCTCCGGACGCATACAATTCTTCAGATAATCTTGCCAGAAATTCTGCGTATGGCCTGCGCGATAGAGATCCATAAGTTCGATAGCCTTCTTACCTCGCTCGCCGAGTTTACCACACTCTATGAGCCAGGGCCTCAACTCCTTCAGCAGTTGTGGGTCTGTGCAACCGGCCTCGATCTCAGCCGGCGCTTTCGCCACGCGCTCAAATTCTTGATACAGATCGTCACGTTTCCCGCGCGTGTAGTTGGATAATCTGAATATGACCGTCTCCCACGACTCATCGCGCCGATACCCCGTCTCCGTGTCGGCCGAGTGAATCGCAAAGGTGCGATAAGCCTCCTTAGCCCGCGGCATCATCACCTCCAAACCACGCTCCCAACTATCGATCGGATTATAATCTTTCGGATTCCAAGTATAATCAGCAACGCTATAAAGCGATAGTTTTGAAGCCGCACCGTGCTCCATCGGATTGCTCACAAGTCCGCACATATCATTGTTCGTAAGCGAATTGTCCAAGCCATAAACCGGCCCTTGCAAGATAATATGGCGGGCATAGTCGGTTACCGCATAGTTCCACCAGAAGAAAGCCGGGCGCTTGATGCGACTATCGACCCAATCGAGCGTCTCCTTTGTTACGTCACTGCAAACCGCATCGCCCGTCCAAAACACGCGAATAGAGGGATCGAGCGTGCGGCCATAGATACTCAAAGGTCCATCTTCGCCGGCCTTTGCCCACAACTTGGAATAGTCCGTAGGGCAAACAATAAGTGGCGACACGTCACCTTTCGCTTTCACAAACTCCTCGGTCAAACGATTCAGCAGTTCTACTTGTCGGTTCGGATTAGTGCCCTCGCCTTCAATATCATCAAAGAAGATGGCAAACGAGCGCACACCGTCAGCATACATAAGATCAAACTTATGCACGAGGTTCTGATAATCTTCTTCGTTCCATTTAATATCCTTTCCCGGATGCACAGCCCAAACGAAGTCTACCCGATTCTTATGGCAGGCCTCAACCAGTTCCTTAATCTGCTGCTGCTCCTTCACGGGATAAGGCAGTCGCCAATTCGGAGCACTATGATAAGGATCATCTTTAGGGCCATAGATATAGGTATTAAGTTTATACTTGCCATACCAATCAATCAGCGACAAACGCACAGCGTGCGACCAAGGCGGCCCATAAAAGCCCTCTACGACGCCACGATAAGGAAAAACCGGCGCGTCACTAATCTCGAGGCAAGGAAGCTTCTTTCCACCCTCCACAGCCGGACTCTCCATCAATTGTCGCAAAGTCTGGATGCCATAGAAGAGTCCTAAATCGTTCGCAGCCATAATGCTGATACCCTTCTTCGTAATGCGCAACGAATAGGCACCATCTGCAACCGGACTACCCTCATAGCCTTTCTCTATAATCACCGGTATCTTTGCAAATTGCAGCCGCAGCGGGAAGCCCTTGGGCGTATGAACGAGGAAGTCAATATCGCCCCGATAGTCCCAAGCCTCTTTAAGCGTCGGCAGAGGCGACTCCAACTTTACGCCGCCACTAATATCGATCGTTCCCTCATTCGTCAGCTTCATATAACGCGGCGTGGGATTGACCACAAGTCCGTGATGGTCCATCTTCTCTCCCGGAGCCGGATTGACCCACTGCACCTCCAAGCGCTGACTACTTAGGTCAAACTCATTGCTCTGTGCATAAGCAGCCGTCAAGGCGCATAAGCCCCAAGCGAAAGCCACGAATCGTTTCTTTTGTTTCATGTAAGTTCTTCAATATTTAGCAGCCGACTTACCACATACTTCTACATAAGTTCAAGCCGACAAAGAGAGGCAACCCGACGGTTCCCTCCGTAAAACAAGAAATTTTACCTGCAAAAAAAAGAAATTAAAATGACTTTAACCCCTCACCGCACATTAAAAATTCCTTTAACAGAAGATTCGCATCACGAATACCTAAACTTTTTATCGAAGAATTGTAGTAAATCGTGATATGATCAGTAATGTGCAACCAAACTTGCGATAGGTTTATAAGTTATTAGCCCAAAAAGTTTACTATCATTCAGGTCAATGATCGCAAGGCAATTGCTAACTTCATCTGACAAGGCTCCCCCTGGCAACGCAAGCTCTTAGGCTTGGCCGTTAACCCTTTCTACTGGCGGGCATTGGCATGATTTTAAAGACCAACCCTATGGGGTTGACTATTTTACTATGCTCCGAAGCAGCGTTGACGTTGCACGTCAACACTGCCCTACCAAAAGACTAACCCCGATGGGGTTATTTGTGAATGGAAGAAAAACAACAATCATTATGGCCTAAGACGGCTAAATCGAAAAAGACTCGACGCGTACAAGAAAAAAAACGAGGATGCGTCATTTTGACACATCCTCGTTTCGAGGTCTATGGTTGGGATGGGAGCAAGCGTTTCTTACACGGAATCGATTTCGAGCAACTGATTGTAGTCGTCCGCTACGAAGTCTGTTGAAATCGTTTACAAAGCCGTGCTCTTCTCTTGCGGTAATTTTACCTGCTCAAGTTCCTTATAGTGCTCCCCCGCACCCCCATTGCTTCAAGCCGATAAGAACGGCAGGAGCAAAACGTGGCTGCAATACCCAAACACTTTATGGATTGATCCTTTATTACTTAAAGATCTTATTAGCCTCAGTGTAAGTAACCTTAACTTCTATTTCTCGATTGTCTACTGCAGAACGAAGCGTATAGCCTATAGGGGCTGCAGATTGAACTAATTGTGCCGGTGTTGGCTTCTTGAGGAAATTGAGTAAGTCTTCGTAAGAAGTAACATTTTTACCCATGCTAAGCGGTCCGCCCCAGATCAATACGTTTACTTTGCTTTCCTTAAAGTACTTAGAAACCTTATT
>ERZ772958.1318-NODE-1318-length-10399-cov-4.849768_pt1 | contig 10399 bp, 15 predicted proteins | sample MGYA00580681_ERZ772958 | MGnify/ENA primary metagenome ERZ772958 (study PRJEB29015, sample SAMEA2738089) | human oral metagenome | biome: human oral; feature: human-associated habitat; material: saliva | place: China | collected 2275 ...
CCTGTCCATTCTATCATTTTCTTTTTATCCATAATATTTACTTTTTACGTTTCTTTTTTCTCTTACTGGCGTAGGGTGTTGACCCTGCACGTGATTTGCTCTTTTTGTTGGATAGATAACTGCAATCTATCATTACTACAGGTTCTATAGGTTCTATAGGAATGACATATTCTCTTCTTAATTCTTCCATATCCTAATCTACTAATTCAAAACTATACGCTACCACCCACGGGTTACTCTCCCACATGTGTCCACCAATGGTTTTATACATAAGCGACGCAAAGGCTCTGCGTGGGGTTGAGTTATAGATAGGTTCTACGAGCCTGTTCCCGTTACGCATATATGCCTTACTATAACAGAACATACAACCATCTGCAAAAGATTCTTTTCTAATCCCCTCTCGCATAATATCATCGTCTGATATATCCTGCAAGCGTTCCACCTTAACATCAGTAATCTTAATGTGATGTTTCATGTACTGACTTTCTACAAAAAGTTTATTATTCCAACCAGCCGATTCTGCCATGTCAAAAAACGGATTAAACTTAACTCGGACATCATCATGACTGTACAACTCCTTGTATGATTGCGCTATTGCAACAACTTCACCAACCCCATAACGTGGATAGTTCTCTTTTGGAAGATAATAAATTCTCCCCTCGTAATCAAAGAGCCATTTATCATTGTCCAAAAAGACTTTTGACGGATATACTCGGATTAGTTTACCATCGACCTTTTTATCTAATGTCAGGGTGAATTTTCGCCTTGTCATGGTCTTTGTCCCGTCAAGCACAGCCTTTGTAAGGCAATACTTGTCATTAAACATCATCTTCTTAGTCATAATCTATGTTATTTATCACTTTAAAAATCTCAAATGCAACTTGCGGTACCCATGCATTTCCTAACGCTTCGATGCTTTTGCTTCGCCATTTTGCGAAAGAAAGGGTAAGGTCAGCCACTCTAAAGGATAGCCCATCATCTCTGTTACATACAGGGGATTGAGTTGGGAAGTTCCGCCACCAACTTTGTGGGCAATCTGCTCTGCCAAATTGGCTTTCGGCTTGCCATGTTTCTTCAGGGCATCCATTGTCATACCTGAGCGCATTCCATCCTTTGCCGTTGGTGTTAAAAGAAGTCCTGAACATGCCATTGCCGTCAGTCCTTTCCCCATTTGACTGCTCGCATTGATCTTTGTAGTCCACTTCGTACCCTCCGATGCATTGGGTATCGGGAGAAGCTGCATCTTTGCGCATTTTGCCAATGTTGGTCGCTCTGTTGCATTTTTGCTCAATGATTTGTTTATGCGTCCTGACCCTTTGTCTATTGCTGTCGGTGTTGACAGCAATAGAGGACTTAGAAATTCCGTTTTGCCCTCCTTGTTGCAAACTTTCAGCCCTTGCGTCTGTACGGTGGGCAACAATCCATACTCTGTCTCTTCTGTGTGGTGCTCCGACGGCACAAGCCGGAATAACAATCGGCTGGACCGAATATCCTGCATGCTCAAGGTCTTCACAGATGACATCAATAGTGAATTGTTGCTCTGTTCTGTATATGTAATTCTCTTCGAATAAATCATCCGTGCGTCCCACTTTAAGCGCATTACAGGGTTGTACCATTGAGAGGATTCCATTAACGTTTTCACCAACAACCCAAGTGGGCTGAATTTGCCGTATTGCTCGTAACATTTCGCCCCAGAGATAGCGGTTATCTTCCGCTCCCTTTCGCTTACCTGCAACACTGAATGGTTGACAAGGGAATCCTCCTGTGAGAACATCAATGCGTCCTCTCCATTTGGTGAAATCAGTTTTTGTAATGTCTTCATAAGAAATACTTTTAGGAAACCAATACTCTAAAATTTTTCGCTGAAACTCTTGTATTTCACAATGAAACACATTAGTCCAGCCCATCCACGAGGCAGCGAGTTCTGCTCCACCAATACCCGAAAAGAGGCTTGCGTGAGTATGTTTCATACACTTTACTTCAATAATTCGGGGTTATCGTAGATATTACCTCTAACTTCTATATCAGACAATACACCTGCATCAAAATCACCATCTAAAACAAAATTTATTAAAGACCAAGTAGTTGTTTTTTTCTGGATAGATACACCATATCTTCTGGATATACAGACTACCCCTAAAAGTTCCTGTTCTTGAAAAAGTATATCCCCCTTAAAGATTTTCTTTCCGTTTTTATCTTTCAGTCCTGTGTACTGACATAGACGCACGACCTCCACGCAATCACCTTTGGCGTTTAACACAAGATGTTCTGCTGTACGTGTCTTGTATGCCCCAATGCCTACCATCCATATTCCGCCCTTTCCTGTAGGCTGACCTCTAAACAATAGTTCTCTTTTCATGTTACCTCCTTGTATTAATAGATTGAACTCTATATGTTTGATGACCAAATTTGCCAGTTCTTGTAGTGTATTGATAGTAAGCCATTCCGTTTGCATCTGTGAAATAAACGTCCTCTCCACCATCATGAAAACGATATACCTTTACTCCGTTGCACTCAAACAAGAACCTAACATAGTAATCTTTCAACCTTTGCTCATACTCTTGCTTTCGTATCTGCTCCTTTGTCAACTTCGGTTTAGGTGGTTCGGGTTTCTTCCTAATCTCGTAGCCACAAGAAGCGACTACAAACGCTAACACTGATAATAAAATTAGTTTCTTCATATTAAGACTCTATTTAAATGTTATTTACCTTCAGTTAAGAAGTCAAGGACAAAGTAACGTGTAGGCTTTACAGGAAAGCACAATTCCGTAGTCCATGTTTTATGTGCGTACTCAACTACTTCATAATATCCGCTGCAATACTCGCACAAAAGCAACGCAGGACATGTTGGACGTGGATAATCTTCAACAGAAAGCCAAAGTTCATCGGTGAAATTCTCTACTGATGTCAGCCATTCATACGTAGAATGGCAAAAGTAATCTCCATAAGACAACACAAGTCGCTCATCTCCCCAAAAACGATGAAGCCTTACTGCTTGTAGAGGAAAACTATCTTTCTTAAATTTCCCAAGCAAGTATATCCCTTTTTCGGGCAATGGGGTGCTACCTATCAATTCTTCCAAACTCCCCGTCCATCGGGGGACGGATTTATCAAAATATTCCACACATTTCTTCTCTAACGCAAATTGTTCTGAGATACGTTTTTGCTCTCTACGTTTCTCAAAATACGCTTTTATTTTTTTTGCTATCATTTTAATCTTCTACTTTTAGTTCCTTAAACACTCCGCATCCCTTAATACCATGTAGCAAGTAGTGGAAAGATTCGCATACCATACTGTTATTGCATAAATCATCCTCGTCTAAATCGTACTTGTCGTAATCTACTTCCCTGCTTATTTCGAGAAAGATGTACTGCTTATTATTGATTGTTATTCCGTTCATAAATTAAAATTTATCTTTTGCCCTCAAAATAAACCATTGAAAACATAAGAAAGGATCCCACAAAAAGCAAGATAAAAAACCATCTCGCAATCACATCTACGTGTGCTACCCATGCTATATCCCAAATTACAAAGGCAAATACCATGTAAAGGACTATAAAGAAAATAACACACATTTGTAATAATACTTTAATCATTTTTTGCAATCCTCCTATTACTCGTTTTGTACTTCGCATACGGACGTGAAATCCATATTGGCTCTGACGTGATAAACCAACCCTCTCGCAACATCTGTGTACGTGATTTTGGTTCGCTCATTTCAAAAGATATATTCTCTCCACAACGAGCGCAATTACACTCTTTTATCACTACGTATCGGCGTTTATTGTCAGCGAGTGGGGCTGCGTACATTTCCTCAACATGTACGTGTCCAAATAATCTGCAAATTAGTTTCTTAATCATAATTCCTCCTTTTCAAATTCATATTTAGGAACTCGACCAACCATGTATATGTGGAAAGGCTCCAGTGTAGGAAAGTACTTCAGATACTCCTTACAAAGTCTACATCGTTTATTAAATGAAATAAAAACGAATGTATCTGTCCCTTCTAATACATCCCTGCCACTCATATAAACTTTACCAGTTTTAGACAGGTTGTTCCCATGACTTCTCGGCTGATAATACAACCCACTTGCTTTATGTCTAATTCTGTATGGTTTCATAACCCTAATGCTTGTTTAATTTGTTTCTTATAGTGTTCGTTGGCTGACTGCTTGGCATCTGAAAGTGAGATATAACAACTGATAAAATAGCCATTACATAATAAATTAAATTTGTTATAAACAAATTCTATCCTGTAAAACCAATTAAAAACTGTTACGGCAAGGTATGGTCCATCTTTGTGAACTCTTCGCCATTTCAATTCAGGCAAACTCTCAACCACGCTCTCACGCCCTGCGTTGAAAGCTGCCTTGATGTCGTTTTCTTGATACAAAGGCATGTTAGGGAAATTGCCATCTTTGAAGTAAATAGCGTTCTCTTGTGCCTTTGTAAGATATTCTCCTGCTAAATCTTTCTTTTTCATATTACACATCCTCCCATCCTCTTGGTACAAACTCGTCACCGTCCGATCTCTCAGCCATTGCAATTACACCGCAAGAAATCTTAAAATGTTCTACGGTTATTCTGTCGTTTTGCACCGCGCGAGTTATCAAATCAGCGTGAAAGATGTTGTACTTCCGCTTCAAAATGTAGTTCACTTTTTCGATTTCTTTCTGTGTCATATTGGGTTTGTCTTAGTTATTGTTCAACATCCCTTTTGAAAACCAATAAGTAACATTTTACTTTTTAGAGAAATTACAGCACTGACCAGTATCCTCCCTATAGGCAACAGATAGCCACCACAAAGGAACATCTGGGGGATCAGGAAGATAACGTTCACATCTTGCACGGAGCGGGCAAGCTACGCCAAAACAATAAGAATAATCAGATCTTATACTATTAGTCATAATTTTTAGGTTTTTAGGAGTCCTCCCCTATTTCCATAAGGAAGGACTTGTATGGAACATTTAAGCAACAATAGGCATACACATTTCTGTTAAAGCACTATTAGGGGCATCTTCTTTTAAAAGAACACTTGCCGAAGAAGATTCAAACTCAAGACGGACATTATCTGTAGATATGGTTGTTAAGAGCTTCGATAAATTATTGTGGTTAAACGCTATTTCAAAACCATCAGGGATATTTGCCTCAGTGAAAGCGACAGATTCCTTAGAACCACGAGAGAAATCAGGGTCTACCGCTGAAAGAACTAATTGCTCTCCCTCCTTTTGTATACGAATAATCTGTGAACTTTCAGAAGCCATAACCGATATTCGTTTGATAGTCTGGAGAAGGTCACGAACAGGGATTGTGACATGATAAGGACTTTCTTTACGAATTACGGAGTTATAGTTAGGGTATCTTTGCTCGCACATTCTTACCGCTAACGTAGCATTAGCTGAAGAAAGTTTCATCGTACTACTATCCGCTGAAATATCTATCTCGTTAGAATTTCCAAAGATTACATCAATAAAATTAGCTATAGAAGCTGGCAAAAGAACAACTTGTTCCGTACCCTCCTTAATAAAAGGAACACCATGATGATGATCAAACTTATACAACACATGACCATCCGTCCCAGCAAAGTTTACTCCATCCTGTTTTACGTCAATAGCAACATTACCAAAGACAGGATGTAAAACGTTTTTACTCGTGCAAATAGCAGCAGATTTTACACAAGGAAGGAATACATCCATAGGAAGAGTGATTGCGCACGTTGCTTTCTCTATAGAACGCATCAAAGGAAATTCCACTGGGGAATAAGATTTAAATGTGAATTGTCCACCTTGATACTCTATAATAGTATTGTAAGAATCTTCCTCCACAACGATTGTCAAAGGTTGCTCAGGAAGCGTTGCTAAGGCAGAAGAAAACTCTGCTACTGGGAGGCACACCGGAAAGAAATCCTTAGGAACAACCATTGAAAAGTTGACATTCATTGTCAATTCTTGATCACCACTACTACTTGTCAGAGTATAGACATCTCCCTCTCGAATAAGAAGGCATGTACTTAAAATAGGGAGGGTGTTATGCTTAGTTACGATTTTACTCATAGCATTCATAACACGTATCAACTCTGATTTGCTAACATTAAGTTTCATATTTCAATATGTTTTAAGTGTGAATTATTAGAAAGGAAGATCACTATCATCAGCAGGTAAATCAAATGGTGCATCAGATACCGGCTGTGTGTAACCTGACACACCTTGGGCAACTGGAGCTTGATATGCTGTTGTAGTGGAGGTATGAGACTGATTCAGATACAAATTTGCTATTCTGAAATTCATACGAGAGCGAATAGCCTTAAACAAAGCTGTATTCTCGTCTTCGGGGTTTTGTGTAGCCCATTCAGGATGGCGTTCTTTGTTCTGTTCGATAACACTAGGTGCAAGACGCTTTGCCCAACACTTCACATAATCAGTTGAAAAAGAAACCTCCATTTTATGAGAAGGTACTGAAACAGAGTTAGGATCATCACCACGCAGTCTAGCCTTTTCACGGGCAGTGTTCGCATAAGCGTCCCCATAGGGCCAGACATTCACACTAAGAAGAGCCTGCTGTTTGTGAGTATAACTGTTCTCTTGGACATCAACATTATTATAGTCCAAAGGAATACATACATAATTACGGGGCTTACCCTTGTCTTCAAAAGACACCAATCTAGCATCTTTGAAACTTAACAAATCAATTTTTCCATTAAAACTTGCCATTTTTGTTTTGTTTTTATGTTAATACTAAAAGAATAATTCTATTTTAGAATGGGCAGTCAGACAGATCAGGACTTGGTGTTACAGGTACTGCTGGCACTGATGATTGCCCTCCAAACTTACCTTGTCTTCTATCTTTAAACTCACGCCAACGCCTTTGTTCCTCCTCGGTTAAAACAACGGGGTTACCATTATCATCAAGAATTGGTGCTGGGTCTGGAGCAAGACAAAAGTCATTATATCTATTCATCAACTCATCATAATCTACTGGTTGGTTATCTTTTTGACGATAGAAATAAACGGCATGCTCCGTTCTAACCAACTCCCTTACTTGCTTAGGATGAATGGTTTGATCACCTTCCCACTCTCTTCCCTCGAAGTAACGACGAGTACACCATGCTTTATGTGCAAAGTAGTTTGTCTGCTCGGCTTTACTCGGTTGCCCGTTCTTTGTTTTCTTAAACATCTGTGGAGGGTTCATTGTAATGCCACTCGTTTCGCAATATTCTTTCACACGATGTTTGAATGCCTTTGGAGAAAAACTATCCTTCTTGTTGTTAGAAGCCTCCGCATAGTCTTGTTTGTATTCCTCAAGCATAGAGTCAAGATCGATAGGAATACCATAAACCCACTCTTGTCCAAAGAATACACGTGCAAAGCGAAGGAAGGCTTCTCCAAGCGATTGTGTAAGTGTACGCTGCTCCATATACTTCTTCTGGGCGTCTACTTTTTCATCATATCGCATAACAAACTGGACAGCCAGTGCGTCAATCATAATGATTTGCGAACGGGTGATACTGCTCATTTGCTCTACTGATACTGGGTTGAAGTCGGGCATAATATCAGAAATATATCGTGCTGCCTTGTTCTTTAAGATATTCTCACCGCAGAAACGATGGCTGAAACCACCCATACAAACACGGCGCATTGTGGAATCGTCCATATCGCCTAAAGGATAGTTAGAGCTAATCACATGTCCTGGACCCTCGGACAACTTTATGGTTTGCTTATCAACAAACTTCTTCTGCACAACGAACGCACCAGAAGCGTAGTTATAAAGCGATTTAAAGTTGAAGGAGTTATCTACATCCTCCCAGTGAACTACACGGTGATGATGGTGCTTATATTCGGATAAGGCAAATGAGAAGTCCTTGTTCGGGGCTATATCCTTTCCATTGATGTTAAGAATAAATCCTGCACAGCCCGCAAACATCTTAACGAATGTACTCTTACCAGAACCACCCTCAGCTTTATTATTGCTTGTAACAGTATTCTCAACCAAATAGGGAATACAATTCGATTTACTTTCACGATAACGCCACAACAAACGTCCTAAACAGAATAACAAGTTTGCCATACGCCCATCTAAGTCGGCTTGCTCTTCTACGGAGAAATGCTTTCCGTCATGTAACAAACGTTGTTCCTCCTGCCATTCTTCATTTGCGAAACCACGAAGCACACGCAAAGGAGCCCACAAGTTTTGTTCGTCACGTCCTTTCCAATCCATCATCCAACGATGACTTTGCGCCCAGAGGCTTAACTCGTTCATTTCAGAAGATAACTGCTGGAGCGTGTAAAGCGGTTTGCCTAAATCGTCCTTTTGCTCTCGTTTATCATCAATGGCTTTCTTACGTTCACGATAGACGGGATTCTCTGAAACATCAAAAGGACGCAAAGCTGGCATATAAAAAGCCCAAGGCATCACCTCGCCTCTATCGACATTGAAATCTATCATCGAATAAGGAACAAGCGTTATTTCTTTAGGAGTAATACGCAAAGCTCCATTAGAGAAGAAGAAGTGATCAACGTCTGCGCCATAACCGCCTTTATAGTTTATCTGCATGGAAGGTAAGGAAGATATTGTCTTCTCATTCACTTCCCGTGTATCTCTACTAATTGCCTGGCGCATCAAACGATACTCTTCAGAATCCGTTGCGTTCTGCTTTGCGTACTCGTCCAAACATTCATTTGTTCGGGCTACCATAGAAGGACTATCCAGTTCGTCTGCGAAAGGACCACTAATGTGAACAAAGCGACCGATTTTGTCAGTACTATCAGGGTCTACATCACGAAAATATCCTTCAGCTGCCATAAACTCCCAAACAGAAGCTGGGTCAACGACATAATAAACCTCCTTCAGCACGCCTTTCGTTGAACGTTTCTCTTTACGTTCCATAGGACAGGAAGAGAGCGCAGCCGTCACACTTGCAGCAAAACGGCGATTAATATCATTGTCATACAAATAGCTTTCTTCTTTGCTCATACCGTAAGCAAGGAAAAAGTCTCGTACAGTATGCACCTTTTGCGCAAAGACTCTAGAAGAGCGAAGGAAGGTAGGATCAAGGAGCGATACAGGCAAAGAGGCACGGAGTACCTTCCTATAACGTCTACCGATGGTTCTTGCCCGTAACGTAGCCCGCTGGTCACTATCAAAGAGGGTGTAAATATTCTCAGCAAAGCGAGAGAGCTTATTGTAATGTACTGGAGAAAACGCTACACGACCTAAGGGGAAGGCTACATGGAACCAGCGTTTCTCCGACTTACTATAAGTATTCCGTAAGGCTTTCAGATGATAGAAAGCGGAAATAGCGTTTTGTGCCGTTTCAAAATAAATCACCGCCTGCGCTTTCTTTTCAGCGTCTGGAATCATCTCCTCTATCTGCTCATAGCGTCCAGTTGGATTGTCATTCTTATCCAAACACTCCTCCCATACCATTTTTGTACAGGAAACGATTTCATCTTCCCCACACTCTTTGATGGAACGGATAACGCCAGTAGATTCCGTAGTGTAATATTCTACAGCCTTCGTGAAAACTCTGTCACCGCCTAACCATCTGCTTACCTTTGCAGAAGAATCTTCCTCGCTATTGCTAAAAACAATGGGAGGAATGTCCATTGCTGGGCGGATGATACAACCTGATTCCTCCGACTCGTCGTTTGTGTAGATAAGAAACATCGGGTTGAAGGGAGTGCTGTAGATGGTTTCACTAACTTCCCGTCCGTCACGCTGTACAGCAGGAAGTGTGCATTCTGTTAGCGCATAGCACTTGAAATCATCTTGCAACTGAGAGGGCTTAAAATGCCACTTGCTCTCCTTTCTTTGCGTATCAAAGCCAAACTGCTCTACGCCGTCTTTATCCAACCAAACAGAACAACCGAGCGCATTTAAGTCTTGTGGAGTGAAATCGGCTTTTGGTTGGAAAGCAAACTTGTGAATCGGGCGAATAGCCTCACGGCGGAAATCTCTATGCAACAACTCGGGGAATTGCTCCTCTATCTGTTCCTGCGTATAACCACACTTTAAAGCCAATTCTCTACAGGCTTTGCGCAAATTCTCACCCTCTACAATAAGAGAGCCTCGCTTGGTAGCTCCATCCGAATAAAAACCGAGATTATTCATGGCAGCATACAATTCAATCGCACCATAACCAGAGCGCATTGTCTTTGTACACATCCAAAACTCCACAGGTTTGCCATATAGCCCACCACGCTTTTGTTTGTAGATAATAAAATGCGGTGTACCTGGCGTTTGTTCCTCCCCACGCTTAGCCTTACAGAACGGACACCAGCAAGCCGTTTGCCCTTCCACCTGCTGTTCCTCAGCAGGGCGGACAAGCATGGTCAAAGGCAATGCCGCGAGTTCGTCTATCAAAGGTGAGTATATCATATTTAGTCTGTTAGTTTACTTTAG
>ERZ772958.1319-NODE-1319-length-10381-cov-2.551714_pt1 | contig 10381 bp, 3 predicted proteins | sample MGYA00580681_ERZ772958 | MGnify/ENA primary metagenome ERZ772958 (study PRJEB29015, sample SAMEA2738089) | human oral metagenome | biome: human oral; feature: human-associated habitat; material: saliva | place: China | collected 2275 ...
TGGCTGCTCAAGTTTAACTTCCCTCGATCTCTCCAACTTCAAGACGGAGAACGTGGAAGCCATGAGCCATATGTTTTATAAATGCAATTCTCTACAAACCATCTATTGCAATACTACTTGGACTTGTTCACTATCTTGGGATATGTTCTCTGGTTGTACGAGTCTCCAAGGAGCAGTGCCTTACGATGAAAGTGAGACAGATGTCTCCGTGGCGAATCCTGAAACAGGATATTTCACAAAGAAAGAAAGTACGGGAGTTACTACTGTTACAACCGATGGTGATGCAAACATCCAGGCGATTTACTCTACTGACGGAAAAAGACTCAACGAGTTGCAGAGTGGACTGAACATCGTCCGTATGAGCAAAGGAACTACGCAGAAGATTCTCCGCAAGTAGTGTTCTTCCTCAAATAGAAATTTCCCCACGAACTGCTCGCTGCGAGTAAGTTTGTGGGGATTTTCTTTGGTATAAAAACAATCATCTGCAAAACACGGAAAGGAGGGAGAGAGAAAAAAGCGAGAAAAAGGAAGAGTTTGTAAGGGAAAGATATGTAGCTACGACAAGAAATCCGTATTTTTGCCAAATATGCCGAAATCAAAAAGTTTAAGAAAAATAGGAAAGGTGGCACTATGGGTGGTTTGCACACCAATAGTCCTCTTCCTCATACTGGCCCTGCTGGTTTATCTTCCACCAGTTCAGAACTTTATAGTCCAGCGCGTTTGTACGCATTTCAGCGAAACAACAGGCGTTCAGTTCTCCGTCGATAATGTTAGATTAGCTTTTCCGTTGGATCTCAACGTGAATGGTGTGAAAGCTGTGCAGAAAGGCGACACGCTGCTCAACGCACGTACCGTCCGACTCAATTTGGAAATGCTCCCTCTCTTTCATGGGCAAGCCAACGTGAGTGGGATAGAATTAGATGCGTCGCGTATAGATACAAAAAACTATATCTCAAACACACGCATCAAAGGAGTTGTGGGGCATCTCACAGCAGAAACGAAAGGCGTGAATTGGAAAAAACAAGACGTTCATGTTCAGTTGGCACAACTGCGCAATTCAGACATAACAGTGGCTCTCGCCGATAGTGCGCTCGACGATACAACGACCAGTAAGAACCACTGGCGTATTCGCGTGGATGAAGCCAGCCTCGAAAACGTCAAAGTCCGTGTAGCATTGGCTGGAGCTTTGCCCACCACGCCTCCCCAAAAGGCGCATCACACTATTTGGGTGGCGGCTCAATTGAAAAAGGCGGTGCTCACCGATGGCGACTTCGACACGGATAAGGCGTATTATGCCTTCCGCAGCTTGAATATCAAGAAGGGGAATGTGGCTTATACGCCCAATGGGGCTGACGGCACTTGGACACCAAAGAATCCCATCCCTGCAATTCCTGTCGACCGTCAACGAAACTACAAAGACAGTGTGCGCATTGCCTACACTTATACCGATAACGTGGCAGAATTGGAACGCTGGAGTCCTTTTCCTGCAGAGACAACAGCGCGCGGAAAACAATGGAAGTTCCGCACTGCCTCCAGCAATTCAACTACACTACAAAAGCCCACAAAGCCATTCAATCCAACGAATGTTGTAGTGACAGGACTAAACGCACAAATCGACACGCTCAGTTACAACCGCGCAGGCGTTTTGCGCTTGGGTGTGCGCCACGTTGCCTTACAGGAGCAATGCGGTTTTGCAGTGAAAGAGCTCAGCGGAGCGGTGTATCTTGACAGCACACACATAGTGCTTCCTGCCCTCAACCTAAAAACACCCTATTCTTCGCTGCGTGCCACGATAAATCTACCCTTCTCAGCTTTTGACAAAGGCAGTCGTACTTCAGTTAGTTTGAACCTCGCTGCAACGTTAGGGGCACCTGATGTGAAAAACTTGGCGCGCGGTTATCTTCCTGCTCGTTATCTCCGCCTCTATCCCAACCGAACGCTTTCGATCAATGGGCGTTTCTCGGGGAATTTGGCTCATCTTGTCTTCCAAAACACATCTATCAACCTACCAGGAATACTGACTTTCAAGGGTAATGGACGACTGGACGGCATCACGGGAAGTACGCCTTCGGCTAGAATGAACTTTTCGCTCCGCACGGGAGCAACTCTCCCCTCACTCTTCAAAACTGTTTTGCCCGATGTGGCCAAAACAGTTAGTATTCCTGCTGCGGTGGGGATGAAAGGTAACCTATCCTTCCACGGTTCCGACTACCAACTCAATGCGAACCTTGCAACAGGGCGCGGAAATGCTAAAGTGAAGGCGCGCATTAATCTGCAAACAGAGGCCTTTGATGTTCGCGTTGATGCTCGCCAACTCGCATTGCAGCAGTTCCTACCTAATATGGGGCTGTCGGCATTTAGTGGGACACTCTCTGCACGTAGCAGAAGTTTCGATGTGCTTTCCCCCCGCGCCGGCCTCACGGTTGATGCTCATGTTCGTAGTTTTAACTACGCCAATTATGATCTAAGCGGACTAGCTATCACGGTTCGCCAACAAGGTAGTACATCGAACGCTCAGTTCAGCATTAACAACGCGCTACTTACTGGAAAAGGAACGCTCCAAGCTACATTAGGTAGAGACATCTTCGGCCGATTGTCGAGCAACTTTGAGAAAATCGATTTCCGCAGGCTGGGCTTAACGGCGGACACCCTGCAAGGTGGCGGTCAGATAGACCTAAGCTTCCGCACCAACCGCACATTCACGGCTTACTCTGCATCTGGCCGACTCACCAATCTATTGGCGATGACGCCTAATAGAGGTTTCACGCCGGGCGATATAGATTTCTCGCTTGGAACGGGTAATGATTCAACCCACGTCTTTGCTACCAGTGGCGACATGGTACTTCGACTCGGAACGCGAGGGAATGTTGATCGCCTTGTGCCGCGCCTCACGCGTTTCTTCAAGCAACTTGCTCACCGTCAGCTCAATCAAGAGGTTCTCAAGAGTGAGCTACCAGTAATGGATTTCCATTTCGAAGCGGCGCGTACCAATTTTGTGAGCGACTACTTACGCATTAAAGGGTATCAGTTCCGCACGGCTTATATTGATCTCCATGCTCATCCTCTCTCAGGACTGTCGGGCCTCATCCGTGCCGACTCCATCACAACGGGTAAACTGCTTTTAGATAGTGTCAACTTAGCTATATCTCAAGATACTTCGGGCGTAGTTATTGATGGTAGTGTCCGAAACTACACGCGACGCAACCCAAATAAATTCAACGCACAGCTACATGGTTATATCCTTTCTCAAGGAGCTGGCATACAAGCTAAGTTCTTTGATGCTGACGGAGATAAAGGTTTCGATGTGGGCTTGCGCGCCGACGTTTTGCAAGATGGTATCAACATCGTTCTTTATCCCGAACAACCCGTTCTGGCTTACCGCAATTTTAGCATCAATAAAGACAACTACATTTTCTTTGGAAACAACAAACAGATTCGGGCGGATGTAAACTTAACGGCGGATGACGGTACAGGTCTTAAGATTTACTCTACCGCCACCGATAGTGTCAACGATATCACGCTTTCTGTGAACAATGTCAATTTAGGTGAGCTTTCCAATGTGCTTCCTTTCTTACCGAAGATGCAAGGTATGCTCTCGGGAGATATTCACTTCTTCGACGACCATAAGAGCATCAGTGCGATGGGTTCACTTCAAGCCAATAGTTTTGCTTTCGATGGTACACGCTTAGGACAGATTGGAGCTGATGTCACTTACTTGCCCAAATCGAACGGAGAACACTACGCTTCAGCCTTTATCAGTTCGGGCGGTATCGAAGTGCTTGAAGCAGAAGGTACATACGCTGACAAGAGCGGAGAATTTAACGTAAAAGGCAATCTACACGATTTCCCAATGCCTATGCTCAATGCCTTCCTTGAAGGAACTGATGTAGCATTACGCGGTAAAGCGGGAGGTGATTTTACGCTACAAGGAACAGCAAAGAACCCGATACTCAATGGCTCGTTAGATGTGGATTCTGGCCACGTTTACTCAGACGTCTACGGCTTTGACTTCCGCATGGAAGAAAAGCCTGTTGCTATCAACAACTCTAAGGTGCATTTTGAAAATTACAACCTATATTCTACAGGGAAGAATCCGCTTGTTCTCAATGGCGACATAGATATGAGCAACACTAGCAAAGTATATTTAGACTTCAATGTAAAAGCAAAAGATTTCGAACTTATCAATGCTCAACGTAAGCGCAATTCGCTAGTGTTTGGAAAAATCTATGCCGACTGCCAAGGTACGCTGAAAGGTACGGTAGATAATCTGTCCATTCGAGGACAACTCGATATTCTCGATAATACAAATATGACATATATTCTGAAGGATTCGCCCATCTCCGTAGACAATCGTCTTGAAGACCTTGTGAAGTTCACAAATTTCACTGATCCCGAAGAAGAAACAGAAAGTGAAGAACAAGCCTCATCCAGCTATGATCTCGCGCTGGGTATCAATGTCAGCGAAGGAGCCCACTTCAATTGTCTCCTCTCCGAAGATGGACAGAACTATGCCAATATTGAAGGCGGCGGCAACCTAACATTCCGCATCACACATCAAGGAGATATGCGCCTCACTGGCCGACTAACGGCAAGTTCGGGCGAGATGAAATATGAACTGCCTGTTATTCCACTCCGCACATTTAAGCTGGTGGAGGGTAGCACTATCGACTTCACAGGCGACCCTACCAATCCTCGACTCAACGTGACGGCACTGGAGCGCATGAAAGTCCTCGTCACAGAAAACGAGCAGCAACGCAATGTTGCTTTTGATGTTGGCGTTTCTATCACCAACACGCTCGACAAAATGGGGCTCGAATTCACCATTGCTGCTCCCGAAGATTTGAGCGTTCAAAACCAATTGGCCGCCATGTCGAAGGAACAACGCAACAAAGCGGCTGTGGCAATGATGGCAACAGGTATGTACCTCACCGACTCAAGCTCAATGAAGAGTGGCTTTAAGGCAAACAATGCACTAAACGCTTTCCTCCAAAATGAGATTCAGAACATTGCTGGTAATGCACTAAAGAGCGTCGATTTGAGCGTGGGCGTAGAAACCGGAACATCGCTCGCCGGTACACAAACCACTGACTATTCTTTCCAATTTGCTAAACGCTTCTGGGACGATCGTATCCGCGTTATCATCGGAGGGCGTGTCAGTGCGGGTAAGAATGCAGACAATCGTGCAGAGAGCATTATCAACAACGTGAGCGTTGAATACCGAATGAACCAAGGGGCTACTCGCTATCTGCGTGTCTTCTACGATCGCGACCAGCAAGACCCGCTCGAAGGGCAGCTCACAAAAGCTGGTTTGGGATACTCTGTGCGCAAAAAGACGGATAAGTTTGGCGATCTCTTCATCTTCTGGCGTAAGAAAGAGAAAAAATAAGTCGAGATATTGCTCTCGTTCGTTGTAACGAAAAAGTCAAAAGAGCAACCATTCTATAAGAGAAAGTAACAATGAAACAAGACAAAATATTTTCCCAGCGGGTAGCACGTGCTATAAGTATTCGTTCGTTTTCGAGAATTTCGAGAAATACAACGGGACTTGTACTACTCCTTTTGCTATTCCTCACTTCGTGCTCCACTACATCTAAATTGCCCAGTGATGAGCAATTGTATATCGGCATCGACAAGATTTCTTACACTAACACTCCCGTAAAGAAAAGCAAGATTCGACTCGACTCGGTGGGAGTTATCACAACCATTGCAGATGTGGCAAATACGGTGAGCGATGTTTTGTCAGGACGAACAGATGGCAACACGATTGACAAACTCAAAGATGCAGCTCTAAACGGGAAAAAAACTAAAGCTGAGCAGAAAGCAGAAAAACAAGCTGAAGCGGCAGAACGTGCTGTTAATAAAGAAGCTTTTGAAACAGCGCAAGAGGAAGTGGAAGCCGTACTCTCCTATCCTCCTAACAATGCGCTTTTCGGTTCTTCATATCTGCGCTCTCCTTTCCAGTTGGGGTTGTGGTTCTATAATGGTTTCGTTGATGCTAAGTCTGGTTTGGGAAAATGGATCTATAAATGCTTTGCTCAGCAGCCGGTCTATGTCTCAACGGTTAATCCTGATATGCGGTGGCACAAAACACTCTGCAGAATTATGGATACTTCCGTAGCAAAGTGAAATACAAAATTATAGAACAGAAAAATCCCAAGAAAGCTAAAATTCATTACACGGTGAATGTTGGACCGTTGTCGCGTTTCGACTCGATCCAATACTATTCGTATGGTACACAGCAAGACAGTCTGCTTCATTCCACGAAGTCTAACCGCCTCTTAACAAAAGGTGCACCTTTTAGCGTCGTGAAACTGGCAAATGAACAAACGCGTATCGGTTCGCTCCTCAGAGAGAACGGCTACTATTACTGGCAAGACGACTACACCACTTATCAAGCCGACACCTTACTCCGCAAAAATTTCGTACAACTCCGTGTGATGCCCAAATCCAATATCCCTATTGTTGCTAATCACCCGTGGTACATTGGACAGACATATATAAACATACGACGCAATGAAGAGGAACAACTGAACGCCTCACGCACGGATCAGAATTTCACTTACACGTATGGAGGCAATAAGATGCCGCTACGCTCTAGTATGTGGCGCCACGCCGTCATGCACAATAAAGGCGAGTTGTATCATTATGCTGATCAGCGCAACACATTGGAGAAATTAAACAAAATAGGCGTATTCAATTTGCTCGATGTAAGTTACGTGCCGCGTGATACGACCGCTAATTGCGACTCGCTTGATGTCTATATTTCGGCACAAATGGGCAAACGCTACGATTCTGATTTTGAAATGAATACTACTCTCAAGAGCAATCAGCAAGTAGGTCCTGGACTGTCGTATGAGATGAATAAGCGCAACGCTTTTCGTGGTGGAGAAACTGTTTCGTTCAAAATATTTGGTTCGTATGAATGGCAGTTTGGCTCAAGCATCCGTAGCAACAAATCTTTACTAAATAGTTACGAATTAGGCTCACAGCTCTCTTTCACTTTCCCACGCTTCTTTGCGCCCATCATTTCGCACCGTCGTCTCAACTTCCCCGCCGAAACAACATTTGCTCTCAACGGCGACTGGAAGCGTCGAGCTGGTTTCTTCACCTTGGTGAGTGCCGGACTAAGTGCAACATACAACTGGTATAAGAAGTCGAACATGCTCCATGAGCTAACGCCACTCAGCATCGACTTCAACAACACTATCAACACTTCCCACACCTACGACTCTATCATGGCTGCCAACCCCACACTGGCTGTGTCCATGCGCGACCAGTTTATTCCAGCCATGTCTTACACCTTCACATACACTTCTACTGCCCGACACCGCAACACGCTAATGGTTCAGCTCCACGCAAAAGAAGCCGGAAACCTCTTTTCAGGCTTTTATGCCGCAGCAGGCAAGAAGTTTAGCGAGCAGAACAAACGCATCTTCGGAAGTCCGTTCGCACAATTTGTGAAGACAACGGCGGAGGTGCACTATACCCTTCCCATCAACAACCGTTTCACACTGGCCACACGCTTTTTTGGTGGAGCCATCTTCTCCTATGGCAATAGCACTACTGCACCTTATTCAGAACAGTTCTATGTGGGAGGTGCCAATTCCGTTCGCGGTTTCACCATCCGAACCATTGGCCCCGGTAGCTATCGTAGCAATGATTCTAAATACTCCTATATAGATCAGACCGGCGACATCAAACTGGAAGCTAACGCCGAACTGCGTGCTCATCTTTTTGGCTCGCTCTATGGTGCAACATTCATAGATGCTGGTAATGTTTGGTTGTTGCGCGAAGATGCTAATAGGCCGGGCGGACGCCTCTCTGCCTCCACGCTAAAAAATATTGCAGTAGGCACGGGCGTAGGTCTACGCTACGATTTGGAATTTCTCATCCTACGCTTCGATTTAGGTATCGGACTCCACGCGCCTTACAAAACCAGCCGCAGCGGTTTCTACAATTTGGAGAAATTCAAAGACGGGCTTGTTTTCCATTTCGCCATCGGCTATCCATTCTGAGTCACGTCGAGTTCGGGGCTAACTCACAACTCTCACATCAGATAATCCTTAAACCCACAGTGATATGAAGAAAATATTATTGTTTGCAGTGGCTGTTCTGTGCAGCCTTGTTGCCCGTGCCGATGAAGGTATGTGGCTACTAAAACTCATGGAACAGCAACACCTTGCCGACTCGCTCCGAAAGGCAGGTTTGCAACTACCGCCCTCCCAACTCTATAGCGAGACAGGCCCGAGCTTGAAAGACGTTGTCGGCATCTTCGGCAATGGGTGTACGGGTGAAGTGGTATCGCCCGACGGCCTTATCTTCACCAACAACCATTGCGGTTTCTCTTACATCCACGCTATGAGCAGTGTTGAGAAAAACTATCTCAAGGATGGCTTCTTCGCAAAGAGCCGTGCAGAGGAACTCCCCACTCCGAATCTCACCTTCACGTTTGTCTTAACGATTGAAGATGTAACGGCGCAGGTCGAAGCTGAGGCACGCCGTTTGGGCATCGACAAATATACACGGCAGAGCTACAGCTTCACATCGAAGATGAACAGCGAATTGCGTAAGAAATCGAAGTATGCAAAGCTGAAAGGTATCGAATCAACTCTGCTCCCATTCTTCGGCGGAAACCAGTTCTACATCATCTATATGCAGGAATATACTGACGTGCGCCTCGTGGCTGATCCACCGCTTAATGTAGCACAGTTTGGAGGCAACTCCGACAACTGGGTATGGCCGCGCCAAAATGTGGACTGGTGCGCTTTCCGCATCTACGCCGATAAGAACGGACAGCCTGCTCCCTACAGTCCCCAGAACGTTCCGTTGAAACGCAAAAACTATCTGCGCATTTCTTCAAAAGGTATTCAAGAGGGCGACTACACCATGGTGATGGGCTTCCCTGGCTCAACATCGCGTTTTCTCACCTCCGAACAAGTGGCACTGCGCGTCAATAGCATCAATCAACCCATAGTTGCCGCGGGCTGGCCCGTTCTCGATCTCTACAAAAAATATATGGAAAAGAACGATAGCATTCGCCTCGTTCTTGAAAGCACCAATATGCGACTGGGCAATATGGTGAAGAACTATGACGGCATGATTAAAGCAGTGCGTAATTTGAAACTTATCGATGAGAAACGCCATGAAGAAAAGCGCTTCCAAGACTTTGCGCACCAAAGCGGGAAGCCTGAATACCAAACAGTGGTAGCCGACATCAACAAACTCTGCAAGACTTATCAGGATTCTATTTTCGACGATAATCTGCTGTATGCAACACTGGGCAACATCAAATACCCCGCATCCTACAGAATCATGCAACAGCTGCTCGCTGCGTTAAAAACGAATAACCGCCAAGACATCCACAACTTCAGTGAAAGTCTGCTCGAAAGCTATGACAAAAAGCTGGAAGATTTCACCAAGGATTATGTCATTGAACGCACCCGCTTGCTGCTCCCCATCTGGGAGAAAAATCGCCGCTTGCCCATATCGCGCAATTTGCAGGTGGGCAATCCCTACGAACTTATCTCACAATCCATCTTCGCCAGCCGCAAAAAGCTGGAGACATTCCTTGCAAATCCATCAGCAGAGACGCTCACTGCCGACCCAATCTATAAGATGATTAAAGACATTGACGAACTTTCAGAAAAATTGGAGGGAACAAAACATTTCAAAATGGCCGTCCAACCCCTGGAGAAGACCTACGTTCGTGGACTCGAAGAGATGTACAACAACTCCAAAGCTCCCGATGCCAACTTCACACTGCGCATGACTTACGGACACGTAAAGGCCATGAAGCCTCGTGATGGTGTTCTCTACGATTGGCGGACTACGCTGAAGGGTATGTTTGAGAAAGAGGACAGCACCAATATCGACTACATCGTACATCCGCGTATGCGCCAACTCTATGAGGCACGCGACTTCGGACGCTATGCACGCGAGGATGGTCAGCTGCCCACCTGCTTCATCTCCAACAACGACATCACCGGTGGCAATTCTGGTTCACCAGTAATGAATGCGAAGGGTGAGCTCATCGGTTTAGCATTCGATGGGAATATCGAAGCACTGAGTAGCGACCTCAAATTTGATCCCGAACTCCAGCGTTGCATCAATGTCGACATTCGTTACGTTCTCTGGATTCTCGACAAATTCGGCGAAAGCAAATATCTCTTCAACGAAATGGAGATACATTAACTCACATCTCACAGAACGGCAGCTTCCCCTGCCGTTCTGTTTTTTTAGCCACTATCCGCTGCAAACAAGCCCCTCACGAGAAACAAATAGGTGAACACGCAGAAGAACTTCTCCCACTCCAAAAAAAATGCCTTTTTTGTTGTCACGTTGTCACAGCGGAGAGAACATGCTGATAAATAAATGATTAGAT
>ERZ772958.1321-NODE-1321-length-10376-cov-6.306947_pt1 | contig 10376 bp, 13 predicted proteins | sample MGYA00580681_ERZ772958 | MGnify/ENA primary metagenome ERZ772958 (study PRJEB29015, sample SAMEA2738089) | human oral metagenome | biome: human oral; feature: human-associated habitat; material: saliva | place: China | collected 2275 ...
CTCGCCGACGCGGGCCTGAGCGCCACCTTCTTCGTCCTGGGCGAGGCGGCCGCCGCCCACCCCGAGCTCATCGCCCGCGAGGCCGGGGCCGGCCACGAGATCGGCGTCCACAACTGGGTCCACACCGACGTCTACAGCGCCGACGCCGACCACCTGCGCGCCGACGTGGACCGCACCATCGCCGCCATCGAGTCGGCCGGCGCCCCGCGACCGGCGCTGTGGCGCCCGCCCTACGGGCGCATCGACGCCCCCGCCCTGGCCGTGGCCGCCGAACGGGGACTGGACCTGCTGCTGTGGAGCGAGCACACCCCCAGCGCCGAACACGCCCGCGCCCTGACGACGCGCGCCCACGCCGGCTCGATCATCCTGTGCCACGACGGGCGCACCCAGCCCAGCCGGGAACTGCTGGAGGCGGTGGGGCTGAAGGACAAGGCCGGGATGTCCATAGGCCGTCTGTCAGGCGGGGAGCAGCAGCGCGTCGCCATCGCCCGGGCGCTGGCCCGCGGGCCCGGGGTGATCCTGGCCGACGAGCCCACCGGCGCCCTCGACGTCGACACCGGTAACTCGGTCATGACGCTCCTGGAGCGTCAGTGCGCCGAGAACGGTGCCGCCCTCATCATCATCACGCACGACCTGGCCGTGGCCGGCCGCGCTCACACCCAGTACCGGCTCGATCACGGCACCCTCACCCCGATCTCCGTCATGCGTCGCAAGGTCGGCAGCCTGGAGGAGTTCGGTGAGGTCGTCACCGCCCCTCCGGAATCCCCCTACCCGTCTGCGCCCACCAGCCAAGAAGGAGCCTCATGAACGGCATTCTCACCGGATTCTTCGGCGCCATCGTCGAGGCCTGGGCTCAGCTGCGCATCGGCAAGCTGAGAGTCCTGCTGTCGCTGGTGGGCGTGGCGGCGGCGGTGGCGGCCATGACCTTCGTCATCGCCCTGGGTCAGGTCTCCGTCGACGCCATCAACAAGGTCAGCGAGAAGTACACCGGCCGCCCGGGCACGGTGACGATCAACGTCAGCCCCACCGGCAAGGGCCTGGACCAGGCCCTCCAGGCCGACGACGCCCCCGAGTCGAGCACCGGCGCAGACTCAGGTGCCAGCGGCGGCAGCGACGGTGCGGGCGGGACCGGTGGCGCAGGCAGTGCGGGCGCTGCGGGTGGCGCTGGTAGCGCGGGTGGAGGCTCCACGACCAGCGCTGCGACCGCGGCGAAGATCTCCACGGCGATGAACAGCTTCGTCGAGCGCTACGAGGTCAAGTCCTGGGCGACGACCTACACCTCCAATGTGCGCTTCTCCTTCCCCGACGGCGCTCGGAGCGTGCCCACCCAGACCGTGAGCCTGAGCTACGGGCTCCTGCACCACAAGACCGTCTCCCAGGGGCGCTGGTTCACCGCGCAGGACGAGGACGACCTCTCCCCGAGCATGGTCGTCACCCAGGGCTTCCTCGACGCACTGGGGATCCAGCAGCTCACCGAGCCGGTCACCATCACCTCCTTCTCCCCGGTGCAGACCTCCTTCACGATCGTCGGCGTCCTGGAGGCGGAGGACCTCTCCCTCATAGGCTGCAGCGGCGACCCCGAGCGGGACGCGGGCCTGCCGTGTACCCAGCCCGTGACCGCCTTCGCCCTCAACACGCCCTATGAGCACTGGCTGCCCAAGGACGCCGCCCGCCCCGCCCCCACGCTGGAGATCTGGGCCGGTCAGGACGGCGCGAAGGAGGTCGCCAGCCTGGCCAAGAAGGACCTGGACGCGCGCTTCGGTCAGGGCTCGACCCAGGCTGAGGACAACCTCCAGGGCGGCGGCTTCAGCTCCAGCGCGAACACCTTCACCCAGGTGGTCACGGCCGCCGGCGTGTTCGTCATGCTGCTGGGGGCCCTGAGCCTGGTCAACATCTCACTGGTGACCGTGCGTCAACGCATCCACGAGATCGGGGTGCGGCGCTCCTTCGGGGCGACGAGCCGACGCATCTTCTTCTCCATCATGCTGGAGTCGGTGGTGGCCACCGTGGTCGCCGGCGTCGTCGGCATCGGGATCGCCATCGTGGGGATGCGCGTCATGCCGCTGAGCGCCTTCCTGGGCATCCCGGTGACCACGACCCCGCCCTTCCCCATGGTGGCGGCCGTCATCGGCCTGGTCGCGGCCACCGCCGTGGGCGCGCTGGCGGGCATCATCCCGGCGATCGTGGCCACCCGCATCCGGCCGATCGACGCGATCCGCTACTGAGAGGCCGTCGGGGTCGGGCCGAACAGGCACCCGACCCCGACGTGTTCTCCGAAAAGGTCAGCCGCGTCCTCAGCGGTACTCGACGACGAGCGGGGCGTGGTCGGACCAGCGTGAGGCGTAGTCGGGCGCCCGGTCCACGGTGACGCTGTGGGCCCGCTCGGCCAGGGCGGGGGTGAGGACCTGGTAGTCGATCCGCCAGCCGGTGTTGTTGTCGAAGGCCTTGCCGCGCTGGGACCACCACGTGTAGGGCCCCTGCTCCTCGTCCCCCACGAGGTGGCGCGAGGCGTCCACCCAGCCGGAGGCGAACCAGCCCTCCAGGTGGGCGATCTCCTCATCCATGACACCGGCGATCTTGTTGTGGTTGGGCTTCCAGTTCTTGATGTCGCGCTCGGAGCGCACCACGTTGAGGTCCCCGGCCATGACGACCTGGGGGCCGCCATCGCGGGCGGCGGCCAGGAGCTCGGCCATGCGGGTGTCAACAAGTTTGAGGTGGGCGTACTTCTGGTCCATCTTCTCGGTGCCCAGCTGGCCCGAGTGCAGGTAGGCGGAGATCACCGTGAGCCGCTCGACGCCGTCGAAGCCGGTGAGGCTCAGGTCGGCCTCCAGCCAACGGCCGGAGTCGACGTCGGGCTCCTCGGTACCGGGCGCGGCCACGCCGTAGCGCAGCTCGCCGAGGGTGGCGGGGCCGCCCTTGCGCACGGCGACGCCCACGCCCGCACGTCCCTTGATGCGGCAGGGCCAGATGGCGGCCTCGTAGCCGGGCAGGAGGTCGACGGCGATCTGCTCGTCGGCCCGGACCTCTTGGAGCAGGAGGATGTCGGGGGCGGAGGCGGCGAGCCACTCCCCCATGCCCTTGCGGGCGGCGGCCCGGATGCCGTTGACGTTGACAGTGGCGATACGCATGGCGGCAAGCCTACGCGCTCGGCCCTGAGCCTGAGACGATAGGGCCATGAGCGACGCCGGTATGAGTGCCAGCACCGTGAGAACCGTTCACGTCCTGGTCCAGGGCACGGTCCAGGGGGTGGGCTTCCGCTACCACTGCGCCTACACCGCCCAGGAGCTGGGGGTGGTGGGGCAGGTCCGCAACCTGCCCGACGGCGACGTCGAGGTCACGGCTCAGGGCGAACCGGAGTCCGTGGGCCGGCTGATCGCGTGGCTGCGGCACGGCCCCCGCTGGGCCTCGGTGCGCCGGCTCACCGTCACCGACCTGCGCGCCGGCTGCCTGGATGAGCGCAGGTTCGAGATCACCGGGTGAGAGGATCGGGTCATGAATCCCGACGACACCCGAGCGCCGCGCAGCGCACGGCGACTCGGCGTGTGGATGGCGGTCATCGTCATCGCCGCCGTTCTGCCCGTCCTGGCCCAGACCTCGCTGCTGTCCCGCATCAGCGCCCTGTTGTGGTTGGCCTCCATGCCGCTGTGCATCCTGGGCTGCGCGATGCTGGCCAAGGAGCTGGCGGCGCGGCGCGCCTCCCGGCCGGAGGAGGACTGAGAGGCGCCCCAGGACCCGACGACACAGACCGGCCCTCAGGCATCTCAGGACGCCTGAGGGCCGGTCCGGTCAGTGAGGCGGTTGCGCCCCGGGACCGCGGTCCCCCGTTAGAGTGAGCGCTCCGCGGTCTCGACCACGTTGGCCAGCAGCAGGGCGCGGGTCATGGGGCCCACGCCGCCGGGGTTGGGTGAGAGCCAGGAGGCCACCTCGTCGACGCCGTCGGCGACGTCACCGGCGATGCGGCCCTTGCCGGTGGCCGGGTCGACGACGCGCGAGACGCCCACGTCCAGGACGACGGCACCGGGGGCGACCATCTCCGGGGTGATGATGCCGGGGCTGCCGGCCGCCGAGATGACGACATCGGCCCGGCGCACGTGCTCGGCCAGATCCGTGGTGCCGGTGTGGCAGATGTCCACGGTGGCGTTGACGTCCTTGCGGCCCAGGAGCAGGCCGATGGAGCGGCCCACCGTGACCCCGCGGCCGACGACGCACACGTTGCGGCCGGCCAGGTCGATGCCGTGGCGCTCCATGAGCTCGATGCAGCCGCGCGGCGTGCAGGGCAGGGACGAGTCGATGGGCCCCGAGGCCCGCAGCACCAGGCGCCCCAGGTTGGTGGGGTGCAGGCCATCGGCGTCCTTGGCCGGGTCCACGCGCTCCAGGATCGCGTTGGTGTCCACGCCCGCCGGCAGCGGGAGCTGGACGATGTAGCCGGTGCAGGCGTCATCCGCGTTGAGGCGGTCGACGGCGGCGGCCACCTCGGCCTGGGTGGCGGTGGCCGGCAGGTCCTCGCGGATGGAGAGGATGCCGACCTCGGCGCAGTCGGCGTGCTTGCCGGCGACGTACTTGACGCTGCCGGGGTCCTCCCCCACCAGGACCGTGCCCAGGCCGGGGGTGACGCCGCGCTCGCGCAGTGCCGTCACGCGTTCCTTGAGCTCGGCCTTGAGGGCGGCGGCCGTGGCCTTGCCGTCCAGGACCCGGGCCGTCCCGTTCCAGGGAGCCCTCACTGGGCCAGCCCCGGGTAGAGGGGGAAGGCGTCGGTCAGGGCGCGCACGCGACCGCGCAGGGTGGCAAGGGTCTCGTCGTCGGCGGTGCCGGCGGCGCCGTGGACGAGGGTGGCGGCGATGATGTCGGCGACCTCGGTGAACTCGGCCTCCCCGAAGCCGCGGGTGGCCAGGGCGGGGGTGCCGATGCGCAGGCCGGAGGTGACGCGCGGGGGACGCGGGTCGAAGGGGACGGCGTTGCGGTTGACCGTGATCCCGGCGGTGTGCAGGAGGTCCTCGGCCTGCTGGCCGTCCAGGGAGGAGTCGCGCAGGTCCACCAGCACCAGGTGCACATCGGTGCCTCCGGTGACCAGGCTGACGCCGGCGGCCTTGACGTCGTCGGCCCCTAAGCGCTCGGCGATGATGGCGGCGCCGCGCACGGTGCGCTCCTGGCGCTCGCGGAACTCCTCGGTGCCGGCGATCTTCATGGCCACGGCCTTGGCGGCGATGACGTGCATGAGGGGGCCGCCCTGCTGGCCGGGGAAGACGGCGGAGTTGAGCTTCTTGCCCCACTGCTCGGCGCGGCTGGACAGGAGCATGCCGGAGCGGGGGCCGCCCAGGGTCTTGTGGACGGTGGTGGACACGACGTCGGCGTGCGGGACGGGGTTGGGGTGCAGGCCGGCGGCGACGAGCCCGGCGAAGTGGGCCATGTCCACCCACAGGGCGGCGCCGACCTCGTCGGCTATGGAGCGGAAGGCGGCGAAGTCGAGGTGGCGGGGGTAGGCCGACCAGCCGGCGATGATGACCGAGGGGCGCTCGCGCAGGGCGGCCTCGCGCACCTGGTCCATCTCGATGCGCATGGTGGTCTCGTCCACGCCGTAGGCGGTGGCGTTGTAGTTCTTGCCGGAGAAGTTGATCTTCATGCCGTGGGTGAGGTGGCCGCCGTGGGCCAGGGACAGGCCCAGGAGGGTGTCGCCGGGGGTGGCCAGGGCGTGGAGGACGGCGGCGTTGGCCTGGGCCCCGGAGTGGGGCTGGACGTTGGCCCACTCGGCGTCGAAGACGGCCTTGGCTCGCTCGATGGCCAGGGACTCAGCGACGTCGACGACCTCGCAGCCGCCGTAGTAGCGGCGCCCCGGGTAGCCCTCCGCGTACTTGTTGGTCAGGACCGAGCCCTGGCACTCCAGGACGGCCCGGGGAACGAAGTTCTCCGAGGCGATCATCTCCAGGGTCTCGCGCTGACGGGCGAGCTCACCGGTGAGGACCTCGGCGATGTCCGGGTCGAGTTCGGCCAGCGGCTGGTTCAGGGACGGGGTGACGGCTTGCGCGGTCATGTCTCTCCTCAGGTGTGGGGCGCACGCTGCGCCATGGCAGGCGGCTGTGCGCGCACTGGTGGGCGATCCGTGGCCCAGGCGGGCGACCCCGGAGTCGTGTTCGTGCCGCTCCCCGGTGGTGATCCACCCGGCGCCAGTCGCGACAGGAACACCCTACCGTGCCGGAGCGGAGCCGTGCCGTCCAGCGCCGCAACGTGCCGCCTGGCGGTGGGGCTCGTACAGCGGAGACGGGCGCTCAGCCCTCCTGGTCGTCCTGCCCGAACCAATCGCCCAGGCCGTCGTCGGCGCCGATCCAGGCCAGGGCCTGGGCCATCTCCTCGGGGCGCAGGAGGATCCGGAAGAAGGCGCGGCGCACCTGCTCGCGCATCTCCTCGTCTCCGACGCCGGTGACCACGAGGTGGCAGCGGGGCTCGCCAGCTGTGTCGTCGTCGGCATCGGAGGGGGCGGCCGGGACCTCCGCCCAGGTACCGGCGTCGCCGACGCTCACGGCACCTCCGGCGACCTCCCAGGTGCAGACCCGGCCGGGGCGGCTGGGCAGCCAGAAGCAGCCGCGAGCGCACAGGCCCTGGCCGGCGAGCTCGACGACCAGGGAGCGCAGGCGCTCGGGGTGGAAGGGCAGGGAGGCGCTGAGGTCGAGGGTCCACACGCCGTGCTCGTCGGGGCCGCCCCAGGCGCTGGTGGTGGCGGGGTGGATGCGGCTCAAGGAGGCGGCGACGTCGTGGGTGAGGGTGGTGAGGGTCTCCAGGAGGGGTGCGTCGAGTCCCGGGAGCAGGAGGGCGTCGTGGGGGCGCAGGTGCTCGATGAGGTCGGCCCCGGCTGGGTCCTCCTCGCGCCCCAGGGCCAGGACGAGGTCGGCGTATCCGAGGTTGGTCAGGTGGACGGCGCCCGTGCAGCGGGAGTCACCGGGGAAGGCGCTCAGCAGACGGTGCTCGAGGAGCTCGTCCAGGGCGGTGGTGGCGTCCAGGACGTGGGCGGCTCCGGCCAGTCTCACGCCGGTGCCGGCGAGCTCCTCGGCCAGGCCGGGCAGGAGGTGGGCGAGCTCGATGGCCGCCGGCAGGAGGATAACGGTGGTGCCAGCCGGTTCCTGGGCGGCGCGGTCCTGGGCGACGGCGGCCAGGACCTCCCGCAGGGAGCAGGTGGGACAGGTGTAGGGCATGGGGACGTCGAGCCTGACCGGCTCGTCGTCGAAGCCCTCGGCTGAGCTGTGGCTGACAAGCCGGACCAGGTCGTCGTCGGCGTCGCTGCTCCCGGTCTCGTCGTCGGCGGCGAAGTGGAGCCCGGCGCGGATGACGACGGCGTCCTGGCCGGCCAGGGCGAGGTCGACCAGGTCCAGCAGGGCGGGGTCGACGGCGCCGATGACGGCCAGGGTGTGCCGGCCGTCGGCCGGGGAGCCGGGGATGTCAGCGAGGTTGCCGGCAAAGTCATCCGAGGGATCGGTCACGAGGTCCTCCAGCAGAGTTGACGAAACTGAGAATCATTCTTATATCATGCTCGTCATGACCACCTACTGCCAAGTCACGGGGGCCCGGCCTGTCTTCGGCCGGTCCGTCTCCCACTCCCACAAGCGCACGCCCCGGCGCTGGGACCCCAACCTGCAGCGCAAGCGCTACTGGGTGCCGTCCCTGGGGCGCACCGTGCGCCTGACGGTGTCCGCCAAGGGCATCCGCACGATCGACAAGCTGGGCATCGACGTCGTCGTGGCTCAGATGCTCGCCCGAGGGGAGAAGCTGTCATGAGCGGGGCCAAGGGAAAGGACCTGCGGCCGATCATCAAGATGGTCTCCACCGCGGGGACGGGCCACACCTACGTGACCCGCAAGAACCGCCGCAACACCCCCGACCGGCTGGTGCTGCGCAAGTTCGATCCGGTGGTGCGCCGGCACGTGGAGTACAAGGAGTCACGCTGATGGCCAAGAAGTCCAAGATCGCCGCTGAGCTGCGGCGCCAGCAGGTGGTGGAGCGTTACGCCGAGCGCCGTGCCGAGCTCAAGCGGGTCTCGGTCAACCCTCACCTGAGCCAGGACGAGCGCGATGAGGCGATGGCGGCGCTGCACGCACTGCCGCGAGACGCCTCCCCCACTCGCCTGCGTCGGCGCGACGCGGTGGACGGTCGCCCGCGCGGGCACCTGCGCGTCACCGGGACCTCCCGGGTGCGCTTCCGCGAGATGGCGCTGCGCGGCGAGCTGCCGGGCATCGTCAAGTCCTCCTGGTAGGCGGGTGCGGGCGGGGCGGGTCTGTGGGCCCGCACCCGCCGGGGAGTGCGGCGTCACGCAGCCGCAACCGCCCTCTCGCAGCGCCGACACCGGTGCCCGTTCACCACGTCAGTTCTCACATTCACCCCCATCCAAGGAGCTCGTATGCGTCCTGGGATCCACCCCAGCTACCAGCCCATCGTCTTTCGTGACAAGTCCGCAGGCTTCGCCTTCCTGACCCGTTCGACCCTGACGTCGTCGGAGACCATCGAGTGGGAGGACGGCAACACCTACCCGGTCTACGACGTCGAGGTCTCCAGCGCCTCGCACCCGTTCTGGACCGGCCAGGGCCGCATCCTGGACACGGCCGGCCGGGTGGAGAAGTTCGAGCGCCGCTACGGCAAGCGCAAGCGGTAGGCGCTCAGGCGGGGCGCCGATGGCCCCTCGTCTTGATTTCTCACCGCCCTCACTGGACACGAAGAAGGAAAGGAGCCGACATGAAGGTTCGTGCCTCGATCCGGTCCCTGGCCAAGCAGCCGGGGTCCAAGGTGGTCCGACGCCGCGGCCACACCTACGTCATCAACAAGAAGAACCCCCGTCTCAAGGCCCGTCAGGGCTGAGCCGCGACGATAATCCAAGGAACACGGACCCTCCGGGACCGGCACCTGAGCCGTTTCTACGGCAGGGGCCGGTCCCGGTTAGGCTGAAGCCATGGCTCATTCCACGGCGCACACCGACTCCGCCGCCCACCTGGTCCTGTCCCTGTCCTGCCCCGACCGCCCAGGGATCGTCCACGCGGTCACCGGCACGCTGGCGCGCCGCGGCGGGAACATCACCGAGTCCAAGCAGTTCGGGGACTCCTCCACCGGCCTGTTCTTCATGCGGGTCCAGGTGCTCACCACCGTGCCGCGTGAGGAGCTGGAGAAGGACCTGGCCGAGCTGGCCGGCGAGTACGAGATGGAGTGGAGCCTCGATGAGGTGGGGCGGGCGATGCGCACCCTCATCATGGTCTCCAAGGAGGGGCACTGCCTGACCGACCTGCTCTTCAGGGAGCGCAGCCAGGGGCTGCCGGTCGACGTCGTCGGCGTGGTGGGCAACCACGAGACGCTGCGGGACGTCGCCGAGTTCTACGGGGTGCCCTTCCACCACATCCCGGTCACCAAGGAGACCAAGGAGGCCGCCGAGGCCGAGCTGCTGGGACTGGTGGACTCCCTCGACGTCGAGCTGGTGGTACTGGCCCGATACATGCAGATCCTCTCCCCCGCCCTGTGCGAGCGGCTGCACGGGGGCGTCATCAACATCCACCACTCGTTCCTGCCGTCCTTCAAGGGGGCGCGCCCTTACGCCCAGGCGCACGAGCGCGGGGTGAAGCTCATTGGGGCGACGGCGCACTACGTGACGGCGGACCTCGATGAGGGGCCGATCATCGAGCAGGACGTGACGCGGGCCGGTCACGAGGACTCGGTGTCCATGCTGCAGGCCAAGGGCCAGGACGTCGAGCGCCGGGTGCTGGCGCAGGCGGTGCGCTGGCACACCGAGCACCGGGTGCTGCTCAACGGGCACCGCACCGTCGTCTTCGCCTGAGCGGGGAGGGGCGGGGTGGCCCGTCACCGTCCAGATAGAGGCCGGACGGTGACGTGGGCAACTCGGATGGCACAAAGTGCTGGAGCGCTGACGATGTACTTCCCCGTGAGGTTGTGAACGCGGCTGGTGGAATCTGTGCTGTCTCCTCACTTCTGAGACACTCACTCGGGCGGGAACCCGGGGCAGGCTGGTGGTCCAGGAGGCGAGGGGGCCGAAGGGATGGGGCATGACGAGAGTGGTGTCCACAGCGCTGACATTGACCCCCGAATCGGGGCTGCACACCCGAGAGAAACCGCAGGATTCCAACGATCCCTGCTGGGCGCACTGACGCCGAGCCCGTTAATGTCAGCACTGTGGACACCAGGCCGCGCAGGAGCGAGAGTCCGTGGGTCTTGCGGCAGTGCCCGGCGTCTCCGTCACAGGTCCGCCCGACCGACTTCTGACCGACGTCTGTGCTGGGGCCTGGAGGCTATGACCCGACGCCGGCTCCGCCTTGAGTCTCGCCTCGAGTTGGCCTGCTCCACGAGGGTCGGGATCTACTGGCCAAGGGTTGTGCGTACTGCACGAAGGCCCC
>ERZ772958.1325-NODE-1325-length-10359-cov-4.979037_pt1 | contig 10359 bp, 9 predicted proteins | sample MGYA00580681_ERZ772958 | MGnify/ENA primary metagenome ERZ772958 (study PRJEB29015, sample SAMEA2738089) | human oral metagenome | biome: human oral; feature: human-associated habitat; material: saliva | place: China | collected 2275 ...
CGTCAGACTTTGCGACCCGACGGCCAGGCTCACCAAGCACAGGAGAACGGTCAGCACCGCCAGGACAATGACGACAACCCCTGTAGGGACTCTTGTGGCCGCACGCCCCGTCTCGGGTTGCGCCCGAAGGGCGATCTCTACCACGTCCCCACCTTTTCCTCTGGATGATTCTTGATCAAAGCGCCACAACTGAGGTTAGCTTCAGACCATGACATCCCACTACAGTCGCCGCAGCGCTCTCGCCTTAGCAGGTCGCCGTCCCCGTCCTCGCCGCCTGCTCCAGCAAGAAGGCCGACGCCAGCGCCTCCTCGTCCGCCAGGGTCAAGCCCACCTCGTCGGTGCCCACCGGCATGCCCGAGGGCAAGGGCTCGGGCAAGGCCGACGGCGTATTCCCCCGCAAGGTCGTCCACTTCAAGGGCACCACCGAGATCAAGAAGGCCCCCACCAAGGTCGTCATCCTGTCCACCGGTCAGCTCGACGTCGCCCTGACCCTGGGCATCGTGCCGATCGGCTCAACCAAGGGCGATGGCGCCGCGACGGTCCCGGAGTACCTCAAGAAGGCCTTCCCCAAGCAGGCTGACAAGCTGGGCGCCATCAAGGACGTCGGCTCGCGCAAGTCCCCCAGCGTCGAGGACATCGGCAACCTGTCCCCGGAGTCAACCAGGCCGGCAAGGACGACATCGACACCCTCTACAAGTCCCTGTCCGAGGTGGCACCGACCGTCGTCACCCAGGGCAAGAGCGAGGCGTGGAAGCAGGACTTCCTCCTCGTGGCCGACGCCCTGGGCAAGCCGGAGACCGCCAAGAAGTGGATGGAGACCTATCAGGTCGACGCCGAGAAGGCCGGCTCCGCCATTGACGGCAACCCCACCGTCTCCCTGCTGCGTAAGACCAGCGACAAGCTTCGTCTCTTCGGGGCGGTCTCGCTGGCCGGCTCGGTCCTGTCCGATATGGGCGTCGCCCGCCCCAGCACTCAGACCTTCACCGACAACGGCAACAAGGACATCAGCTCCGAGACGCTGGCTGAGGCAGAGGCCGACTGGATCCTCTACGGGGCGCAGAAGACCCCGAAGGACGAGAAGGACAAGGACAAGAACAACACCGAGCTGACCGCCATGCCCCTGTGGGCGGGGCTCAAGGCCGTCAACGACAAGCACGCCGTGCGCGTTGACGACGACGCCTTCTTCCTCAACGCCGGCCCCACCGCGGCACGGCTCGTCATGACCACGGTGACGGACACGCTGCCGAAGAAGAAGTAGTCCGTGCCCGCTCCGGTCTCATCGGAGGCTCCTTCAGACGCCCAGGTCCCCACCGCGGGCCTGGGCGTTCGGGGCATCCGCCTGGCCTACCACCCCAGCCATCCGGTCATCGAGGACCTGAGCACGGCCATCACCCCGGGCGCGGTGACAATGATCGTGGGCCCCAATGCCTGCGGAAAGTCCACGCTGTTGCGCGCCATGAGCCGGGTCCTCTCCCCGAGCTCCGGGCAGGTGGTCCTCGACGGCCGCGACATCGCCACCCTGGCCCCCAAGAAGCTGGCCCGGCGAGTGGGCATGCTGGCCCAGTCCTCCATCGCCCCGCCCGGGATCACCGTCCACGAGCTGGTGGCGCGCGGGCGCTACCCGTATCAGTCGCTCCTGCGTCAGTGGTCGGCCGACGACGACGCGGCCGTCACCGAGGCCATGGAGCGCACCGACGTCGTTGGCCTGGCCAACCGGCACGTGTCCGCACTCTCCGGCGGGCAGCGTCAGCGGGTGTGGGTGGCGATGGCCCTGGCCCAGCGCACCGACATCCTCCTGCTCGACGAGCCGACCACCTACCTGGATCTGGCCCACCAGGTGGACCTCCTCGAGCTGTGCCGGGACCTGAACGCCGAGCTGGGCACCACCATCGTGGCGGTGCTCCACGACCTCAACCAGGCCTGTCGTTACGGGGACGAGGTGATCGCCATGCGCGCCGGTAGCATCCTGGCCCATGGCCGCTCCGAGGAGGTCGTCACCGCTGAGATGGTTGAGGAGGTCTTCGGCCTGAAGGTCCAGGTCATTTCCGACCCACTCACCGGGACCCCGCTGGTTCTGCCTCTTCCACGCAGGACCCGGGACACGGCGTCGGGCAGCAAGGCCGGGTAGGAAACGGTGGTCCCCGCGCCCCGGCTTCGGCCGAGCGCGATCACCCGCGACCGCCCGCGAGCATCGCTGCCCGCTCGCCGGCACCGGTCTTCGCCTGCTCTCGGGCCGATACACACCAACCTCACCAACCAGGACCGGTCCCCCATGGCCCCGCAGGGTCGTCCTGACAGAAGCTGCTGAGCGGTGGACCCGCACCAAGGCCCGCACCTAGTCTTCACATATCAACCAGAACTGATGTGAGGACATACCTGTGACTGCTTCTGCTCCCGCCCTGCCCGCCACCATGCGCGGCGTCGTCATGCACGCCGCCGGCGACGTCCGTGTCGAGGACCGCGAGGTCCCCCACGTCATCGAGCCCACCGACGCCGTCGTCCAGCTCGAGGCCGCCTGCGTGTGCGGCTCGGACCTGTGGCCCTACCGGGGCATCTCCCCCGTGGAGGAGGCCCGCCCCATGGGCCACGAGTACGTGGGCACCGTCGTCGAGGTCGGCGACGAGGTCACGAGCGTCAAGGTTGGCGACTTCGTCGTCGGCTCCTTCTGCATCAGCGACAACACCTGCGAGATCTGCGAGGACGGCTTCCAGTCGCGCTGCGCCAACGGCGGCTTCATCGGGGACACCCAGGCCGAGTACACGCGCGTGGCCCTTGCCGACGGGACCCTCGTCGTCGTTCCCGGCGGCAAGCCCGAGGACCCGGAGGTCATCGCCTCACTGCTGGCCGCCTCAGACGTCCTGGGAACCGGCTGGTTCGGGGCCGTCGCGGCCCAGGCCGGCCCCGGCAAGACCATCGCGGTGGTCGGCGACGGCGCCGTGGGCCTGTCCGCCGTCCTGGCCGCCAAGGCCTTGGGGGCTGAGAAGGTCATCGCCTTCTCCCGTCACGAGGACCGGGCGGCGCTGGCCCGCGAGTTCGGCGCCGACGTCGTCATCGCCGAGCGTGGCGACGAGGGCGCCGCGAAGGTCAAGGAGCTCACCGGCGGCTACGGTGCTCACGGCGTCGTCGAGGCCGTGGGCAACCAGACCTCGATGATGCAGGCCATCGCCTCCTGCCGCCCCGGCGGTCACCTGGGCTACGTGGGCGTGGCGCACGGCGTCTCCCTGCCCGGCGACCAGCTCTTCTTCGCCGAGATCCACATGCTGGGCGGCCCCGCGCCCGTGCGCCGCTTCCTGCCCGACCTCATCGACCGCATCCTCAAGCGCGAGATCAACCCCGGCAAGGTCTTCACCCTGCGCCTGCCTCTGGAGGAGGCCGCAGAGGCCTACAAGGCCATGGACGAGCGCCGCGCCATCAAGGTGCTCCTGGAGCCCTGAGCCGAGCCGCACACCCCACCATCATCGTCTGACAACAGGAGCATTCATGAAGACCCTCGTTCTCGTCTTCCACCCCGACATGTCCACCTCGCGCGCCAACCGGTCCCTGGCGGCCAAGGCCGAGGCCCTCGGTAACGACGTCACCGTGCGCTACATGTACGACCTCTACCCCGATCAGAAGGTCGACGTCGCCGCCGAGCAGGCCGCCCTGGAGGCCGCCGACCGGGTCGTCCTCCAGTTCCCCATGTACTGGTACTCCACCCCCGCCCTGCTCAAGCAGTGGCTCGACGACGTGCTCCTCTACGGCTGGGCCTACGGCTCCACCGGCAAGGCCCTGGCCGGCAAGGAGCTGCTGGTGGCTGTGAGCACCGGTGGCCCCGGTGACGCCTACAGCCATGAGTCCTCCTACGGCTACACGCTCACCGAGCTGCTGCGGCCCCTCCAGGCGACGGCGAACATGGTCCAGATGACCTATCTCGAGCCCTTTACCACCACGGGGACCCTCACCATCACCGATGAGGCCCTGGCCCAGCGGGCCAAGGACTACGCCGCCACCCTGCAGTCCACGAACCTGCCGGTTCTGGACCGCCGCGGCTGAGTCCGCCAGCAGGCAGCGTCCACATGCCCGGGGCCCAGGCCGGTTCGTCGGCCTGGGCCCTCGAGGCGTCTCACGGGTGTCTCAGTCGCCGTCGGCCAGGTCCTTGAAGTAACGCGCCACCGGCCAGCGCTGGAAGCCGAGCCCCTCGTAGGTGGCGCGGGCCGGGGCGTGCCCCAGGTCCCCGCCGGTCTCCACCATCACCATGGCCATCCCGGCCGCCCGGGCCCGCTCCATGGAGTGGTTCATGAGGGCCCGGCCGATGCCGCGACGCTGGTAGTCGGGGTCGACGACGACGATATAGACCTCCCCCATCCTGTCCTCGGGGTGCAGACGGGTGCACACCCAGCCCACCGGGCGACCGTCGAGGACGGCGACGTCGACGCCGTCGGGCTCGCCGTCGAGGACCTCGGCAAGATCGGAGAACTGTCGCTGCCGCCAGCCCTCGGGGTAGAAGGAGCGGTAGACGAAGGCGGGCACGTCCTGCTCCATGAGTGGGAAGACTGGAGCCCAGGCGCGCAGGGACAGGTCCAGCAGCGCCTGACGCTGCTCCGGCCGGTACGCAACGATCTCAACCATGCCGAAATCCTACGGCGCTCCCCACAGTTACACCGGGTCCCCGCCGGTCATTACGCCGACGGGGACCCAGTAGCTCAGGACCGCTGAAGGACCTCAGCCGAAGATATCGAGCAGCGGGAGCTCGGGGGTCTGAAGGACCGCGGCGTAGTCCTGCGCCCGGCGGGCGATGGCCTCATCGGTGATCTCCAGGGCGCCCACCGACAGGAAGGGCACCGCGTACTTGGTGCCGATGACTCGCGAGGTTCCCTGCATGGGCCGCAGGAACTCGTGGATCGTGTAGATGTGCGCGCCCTCGCGGCCGTAGGCGCTGCCGGCGCCGCCGACGCTGACGGCCAGGAGCAGCTCCTTGCCGTGCAGGGCCGTGCCGGTCGAGCCGTAGGCCCAGCCGAAGGTGAGGACGTCGTCGAGCCACTTCTTGAGCAGGGGCGGGCAGGAGAGCCAGTACATGGGGTACTGCAGCACGATGCGGTCGGCGCCCAGCAGAGCCGCCTGCTCGGTGGCCACATCGATGTTGAAGTCGGGGTAGAGGTCGTACATGTAGCGCACGGTGATGTTGCCGCCGAGCGACTCCGCCGCGGCCCCGAGGGCCTTGTTGACCCGGGACTCGGAGATGTTGGGGTGGAAGACGAGAACGAGAGTGTTCACGGAGGACTCCCTGGTGTCGTTGGACTGTGAAGCGGGGGATGGCCCCCGTGAGGCGCCGGGGCTCCCGGCGCCGGACAGGACGTCGCTCAGGCTGGAGAAGCCGCCGATGATGACCTCCAGCTTGGGGGCCATCGCACCGCGGTCCAGCCAGGACTCCTTGGGGCGGAAGGGGACGCGGTCGGCGTCGTCGCCACTGTGCAGCTCATTGGGCCCACGCATGCCCAGGGCGGCGTTCGAGTCGCCGAAGCGCTCGTCCCACATGCGGGTGGCGACGTCGATGCCGCGCTCGCTCCGGCCCGAATGACGGTCGGACTCGACGGTCTCGGCCATGGCGACCGCCTGCTGGTGGGCGGTCAGAACCGTCGAGAGGGTGTAGTTGAGTGCCAGGTAGGCGTCCTCGCTGCGCAGGCCACCGGAGACGAGGGCGTTGTGGGCGCGCTTGGCCACCGACATGAAGGGCACGTAGGCCCAGGCCAGGTTGATGAGGGTGTGGTCCAGGCCGGGATGGGCGTCGAGCACGTCCCACAGCGAGTCGGAGAGCCGGCGCAGGTAGTCCTGCCAGCTCAGGCCGGTGGGGGGCAGTGTGGCGTCGGCGGACACACGCTCCAGGCAAGCCACGAGCAGGTCGTCACGAGAGCTGACGGTGCGTCCCAGATCAGCCGCACTCACCCCGAGCCGACGCGCCACCTTGCCCATCGTGAACCGGTCCACACCGATCTCAAGGGCCGCTGTGACGACGTCATCCCTGGTAAAACCGGCATTATGCTGCATTGAGCCTCCCGGGTTGGGTCATAGTCGTCAGCGTAACGAACCAATAACGGCCCGCCAAATCGAAGGCACCTATCCGCGCGATGACCGACGCCGTTCTTCCGCAATATAACGGGAAATAAACCACCTCTCCCCCACACCTCCACCGCACCTCTGACGTCACCTGGAATCTCACGGCGAGATAACGACTCGGCACACGCCGGGCGGCCTGCCGGGTGGCGCGCCCGACGACGGTGGGGTCTCGCCGAGCCCGCTCCCCCGTTACCGTGGTGCCATGAGCGAGACTCCCCGCCCACAGCGCCCCGTCTTTCCGGAACCGCCCGCGGCGCCTTCACCGGCAGCGGCGCAGCCCGCGCTGACGGCTCCCCCGGCCAAGCAGCGACGCTGGCGCGATGACCTGCACCTGGCGCACACGATCGCCAACAAGGTGGACAGCCTCACCCTGGCCCGTTTCGACGCCGGCAACTTCACCGTGGAGACCAAGTCGGACCTCACGCCGGTCACCGAGGCCGATAAGGAGGCCGAGCGCGTCATCCGCGAGCAGCTGGGGCGGGCGCGCGGGCGCGACTCCGTCCTGGGCGAGGAGCTGCCCACCACCGGGCACTCCTCGCGCCAGTGGGTCATCGACCCGATCGACGGGACCAAGAACTTCGTGCGGGGCGTGCCGGTGTGGGCCACGCTCATCGGCCTCATCGAGGACGGCCAGTGCGTCGTCGGACTGGTCTCGGCCCCCGCGCTGGGGAGACGCTGGTGGGCCGTGTCCGGCGGCGGGGCCTGGACCGGACGCTCCCTGAGCTCGGCGCGGCGGCTGTCGGTGTCCGGCGTCGACGACCTCACCCGGGCCTCGATGTCCTACTCCTCGCTGTCGGGGTGGGCGCAGACCAAGCGGCTGCGCGGGATGCTGGGGCTCATGCAGTCGTGCTGGCGCACCCGCGCCTACGGGGACTTCTGGTCCTACATGCTCGTGGCCGAGGGCGCCGTGGACCTGGCCGCCGAGCCCGAGCTCGAGCTCTACGACATGGCGGCGCTCGTGCCCGTGGTCACCGAGGCGGGCGGGCGCTTCACCTCCCTGGACGGCGAGCCCGGACCCTTCGGGGGCAACGCGGTGGCCACGAACTCGCTGCTGCACGACGTCGCCCTGCACCACCTGAGCGCCGAGACGGACTGAGCCGGCCCCGCTTGAGTAGCCATCTCTCGGCCACACGCCGACGCCGCACGGGCTGGACTTGTCACGCATCCAACGTTATAAAAGGGACACAAACTGATATGCGGCCGCAGAGTTGGGCCTTTGCCCCGGTGTCGCCGCGCGGCTGAACCGCCACCGCTGCGGCGGGTACCACAGTGACCCGGCCGTTTCCCCACCTCGTGCGCCGGTAACCTGCCGTGAGTCCACCATCCATCCACCCCAGGAGTCCCTTTGAACTGGCTGCACGCCATCCTCCTCGGCATCGTCGAGGGCATCACCGAGTTCCTCCCGGTGTCCTCCACCGGTCACCTCAACATCGTCGAGAAGCTGCTCGGCTACGAGATCAACTCCGCGGGCATGACCGCCTTCACCGCCGTCATCCAGGTCGGTGCGATCATCGCCGCCATCATCTACTTCTGGGCCGACATCGTCCGCATCGTCACCGCCTGGTTCAGGGGACTGAGCAACCAGCAGGCCCGCCAGGACCCCGACTACACGCTCGGCTGGGGCATCATCCTGGGATCGATCCCGGTGGCCGCCGTCGGACTGCTGTTCAAGGACTTCATCGAGGGGCCGGTCCGCTCCCTGTGGGTGATCGCCGGAGCCCTCATCATCTGGTCGGGGGCCATGTGGCTGGCCGACCACCAGCAGAACCTCACCAAGGGCATGAAGGACGTGACCGTCAAGGACGCCCTCATCATCGGTGCGTTCCAGGCCCTGGCCCCGGTGTTCCCCGGCATCTCCCGCTCCGGGGCGACGATCTCCGCCGGCCTCTTCCTCAAGTTCGACCGGGTGACGGCCACGCGCCTGTCCTTCTACATGGGTATTCCATCCCTGGTCGCGGCCGGACTGCTGGAGGCCGCAACGGAGGCCAGCACCATCAGCAACACCGTGGGCTGGACGCCCACCATTATCGCGACCGTCGTCTCCGGCGTCGTCGCCTACGCGACCATCGCCTGGCTGCTGCGCTTCGTGTCCTCCAACAAGTTCACGTCCTTCCTCGTCTACCGCGTGCTGCTGGGCCTGATCATCATCGCCCTGGTCTCCGCCGGCACCATCGCCGCCTGACGGAGTTCTTTTCACCGATGCCGGTTCACCGGCGGCAGCATTCTTCGCGTGGGGCAACGGTTTTTCCGTTGCCCCACGTGATTTCTGCGCTCCTCAGCGTCGGGCTCCGACGCCGTACGAATTCTGCTTCTGCGTCGTCCTCCGCTTGTACGATAGGCGACACGACCACCCCCTGGGGTAAGCGCAGACTCACGAGCCGCTGAGGACGTCGGCTAAGGACATCGGGGAGATTCGTAGTATGACCACAAGCCACCCATCCGCTTCTCCCAAGCGAATTCGCTTCGGCAGTCGCCCGACGGTCGCCACAGGTTTCGTCAAGCGGCAGGGACAGGATGAGCTCTTCGATGCCATCTTCACTCACGCTGAGCCTCGCACGGTTCTGACAGGGATGCGGGGAAGCGGCAAGACTCAGCTGGCCGCTGCGGTTGCGGCCAGCTGCGAGGAGGAGGGCTGGCCCCTGGTCGCGTGGATCCATGCGGCCTCACGCAAGGAGATCCTTGCCGGTCTCTACGAGCTCGCGCCGCGGATCGGTATCGACGCACCGAAGAACATCCCTCTGGAGGTCATTGCTCAGCGCCTCCTGGCTCAGCTGCGCTCAGCAGAGGCGGCGGACCGCCTCTTCGTCTTCGACAACGTGGAGAACCCCGACGACCTGAGAGACCTCATCCCCGAGGGCGCTGGAGTTCGGACCCTCATCACCACCACGCGCCACCTCGACTGGGACCGCCTGGGGTGGCTGCAGTTGACGGTTGGCGCCTTCGAACGGGAACAGTCGATCTCCCTCCTGTGCAAGCACACTGGCGACACTCACCGCGAAGCAGCAGACCAGATCGCGGATGTGCTCGACGACGTACCCCTTGCCATCACCCAAGCCGCCGCGACAGTAGAACAGGGCGGATACGCCTTATCCGGCTACCTTGACAGGCTCAGTCACCACCCGCTCGAGTCACGCATCAGTCACCTCGAGGGCGACGGCTACCCGGACGCCGTCGGCACGGCGCTGCTCATAGCCTATGAACAGGTCTTAGAGCAGCTCAGAACCACGCACCCTCAAAGGGAGAGGATCGCCGTATCACTCCTCGACACACTGTCCCTCCTGGCTGCTTCCGGACTGCCGACTCACTGGCTCTTAAGGCTCGACGGCGACTCCGACGCAGTACGCGACACCCTGTCTTTCCTGAAGAGCGCTTCCGTCATCCATGAATCCAGCGACGGCGAGAAGACCTTCATTCACTGGCTCCAGGGACACGTGTACCGGGAAACCTACCTGAGCAACCAGAAGAAGCTCGATGAGGCGAGTGCGCGCACAGCAGCACTTCTCAGCGGGATTGACGTAGACCGCCTAGAGAATGCTGAACAGCGGCGACACGAGACCCACCATCTCATCGAACAGCTACTCTCAGTCACATCCCAGGACTATTCTCATTCATTATTCTCTGAGCCGCAGGTGTCTTCAAAGCTCGCCGAGGCACTGGAATACGCAACCGGCCTGGGGATGTCCCAGCTGGCCCTTTGTCTCACTGACTCCGTGACCCGGGCCTGCGACGCCTTGGGCCCCGACCACCCCGACACCCTGGCTTCACGCAACAGTCTCGCCGGCGCCTACCAGGACGCGGGCAGGCTCGACAAGGCCATCACCCTGTACGAGCAGACCCTCGAGGACTCCATCCGCGTCCTGGGCCCCGACCATCCCAGCACCCTGGCCTCACGTTTCAACCTCGCCGGCGCCTATAGAGCGAGTGGCAGGCTCGACGAGGCCGTCACCCTGTACGAGCAGGTTTTCAGCGGCCGTAGCCGCATCTTGGGCCCCGACCACCGCAGCACCCTCACCGCACGCGACGATCTCGCCGACACCTACTGGGAAGCGGGCAGATTCGACGAGGCCATCACCCTGAAGAAGCAGATCCTCGCAGACGCCACCCGCATCATGGGCCCCGACAGCCCCGGCACCTCGGCCGCACGTCTCAACCTCGCCGCTACCTACCGGGATGCGGGCAGGCTCGACGAAGCCGTCGACGTGTACGAGCAGATCCTCGACGACGTCGCCCGCACTCTGGGTCTCGGCCATCCCGACGCCCTCACCG
>ERZ772958.1327-NODE-1327-length-10358-cov-26.537902_pt1 | contig 10358 bp, 13 predicted proteins | sample MGYA00580681_ERZ772958 | MGnify/ENA primary metagenome ERZ772958 (study PRJEB29015, sample SAMEA2738089) | human oral metagenome | biome: human oral; feature: human-associated habitat; material: saliva | place: China | collected 2275 ...
GGGTGTTAACCAAGGCCCGGAAATGCTGCCACAGCTCATCAAAGCCCTGCACCTGAGGGAAAGCAAAATTACGCTCCGCACACAGCTGCGCCACCAGCTCAGATAACAGCGCCTCCTTTTTACTTTCCAGCATTACCTGCCTCCTTCTAATGGTTCGAATATTGGTTACTTGCTGTTAACGACGACGCCGCTCAAGCTGGGGGTGACCCCGGGCGCCGTCGTGCTTACTTGCTGGGGCTAGACGCCGTCGCCGTCGGGGCTGACAGGCGGAAAGTAGAGATCTGGGGAGGCTTGGGGGCCGGTGAACAGGTCATCAGCGATCTTGCTGATCGTGTCGCGCAGCTCCAAATGCTCCAAATAACGCTGCGGAATCCCAGCCAGACCCAGGTGAGCGCCGACGATATTGCCAGCAATAGCCCCCGTGGAATCGCTGTCTCCACCATGGTTGACTGCCGAGGTGATGGCCCCTGCAAAATCATCCTCGTGGCGCAGCGAGCACAACAAACCAATGGCCAGGGCCTCCTCAGCCACCCAGCCCTCGCCCAGGGCGTGAATCGCCTCCAAATCAGGCATGTCACTGTCCGCCAGGCGCAGCGTGTAACGCAGCAGCTCCTGCAACTGGCCAAGATAATGCGCGTTGGGGAAAGCTTCAGGCAAAGTGTTCAACACCTGCGTGGCAGCCTCTCGCACTGAACTAGCCTCGTCGTGGGACAGGAGGCTGACAATATGGGCAAACACCCCGGCCGGCATCCAGCCCAGCTCATGGCAGTGGGTTAGCTCAGCTAATTGCGCGCCTAGGCGTTGCAGCTCGACGCCGGAAAAGCTCGGGCAAGTGTTGATTAGCCCCACCGGCGCCATGCGCATAATCCCGCCGCATCCCTTGGAATTGTTTACAGCTTTGGCGCCGTTAGCCATGGCCTCGCAAGCATTCATGCAGGTTACGCCCGGTGCGCGCGAGGCAAAAAGCTCAGGTAGGCTGGAAATCCAGGCTTTGGGTTCAGCTAGCGGGTAGGGGCTGACCTGCGTATACATCCACTCCACATAGAACTGGGCCATTTGGGCTGGGGCGTAAGCGGTAAGCGCAGCGGGGGATGGCAGGGTGGGGGACGCTGAGGCCCGAGCAGAAAGCGCGGTGGGAGACACCAGAGTGGGGCCATCGCCAGAGTCTTGGGTGCCGCCAGAGGCTTGGGCTCCGCCAGAGGCTTGGACTGAGAGCGCAGCCAGCGAGCACAGCAGGCTGTTGGCGGTGTACAAAGTCATCTGCGTGTCGTCAGAAAACGGCGCCAAGCCGCGCTCATCTAGCTGGTAGTCGCGGATACCATGCGAACCGTAACGCGCAGCAATCGCCTCCTCGCGGTCAAACTCGATCGCATAACCCAGCGCGTCACCAGCAGCCCCGCCCAGCAGGCAGCCACGATACTTGTCGATGTTTCCCATTTGCGTGTTCCCTTTCAAATGTCCTGGTTGGCGAGCGTTGCCTGGTTGGCGGTTGTGGTTGGCGATTTTGTCCTGCGGCAGCCCGACTACCAGCCGCGCAAAATAGCTTCCAAGCCGCGCTCAAACTGGGCGCTGAAATCCCATTTTCCGGCCAAAACTTCGCCGATCAGCGGTTGCAAGGCGGCTGCGTCGGCAGGGCTAAGCATGGCGCTGACGGCCATGAGGTCTTCTGTGCCAGCGACGACGGCGTCGTCGGCCCCTTCAGAGGGGGCGGCTGGAGTTGGGTCTGCGGCTGGGGCGGCGCTGCCTGGCTTGGCGACGGCGTCGTCGCTTGTTCCAGCAGGCGGCACTACCTCGGCGGCAACGAAACCAGTGGTGTACACCGAAACCGACGTGATCAGCGCCAACGTTTCCGTAGTGGGCGTAAAACCGCTGCGGGCCAGCGAAGCAAGCACCCCGGCTAGCAGGGAAAGTTGCTCAGGCGTGGAAATCGGGTGGGTCATCAGCAAAATGACCGTGTTGGGGTGATCCTGCAAAGTGGCGCGCAGGCAGTTCGCATACTGGCGAATATATTCCTGCGCCTGCAAGGCCTGGTCAGGGGCCGTTTGTGGAGTGATAGCCAGGCTTGAGCCAGGCTCGGTATCAGGGCTTGGATCTGGTCTGGCTGGGACGCTCGGTGCGGCAGGGGCGCCCGGTGCGGCGTCGTCGTGAACGTCGTCGACCCCTTGAACCAGAGCCAAAAAACGCTCGTAAGTTAGCCGCCAAAGCTGCTCGCAAATACCCTCCAGCAGGGCCGCCTTATCAGGAAAATGGCGGTAAAACGCGGCCTGCGAAACCCCCAAGCGCTTGCCCAGGCTCCGCAGCGACAGGGCAGAAAGTCCGGCGTCGTCAACCAACTCCAGCGCGGCTGACAAAATAATGTCGCGTGTAAGCGCACGAGATTTCGACGACGCCATAGACTCTCCGCTCAAATGCTGGGGTTACTCCTGCCTATAACGAAACTGTACCAAGGCGAGGGCCGCGATCGCCGCGAAAAATCCCCACAAAACCGCCAAGCTAGGCCAAATATCAGCAAAACCCTGCCCATCCAAACTCACCTTGTGGATCGCGTCGATCGCCCAATAAGCAGGCGAAACACGCGCGGCGTGCTGGGCCCAATCAGGAAAGGAGGAAACCGTGCAAAACGCCCCGCCAATACCGGCCGCCAGCATCCCCACAATATTAGACAGTGACAAGGCCGTGTCTCGGCTGTGCGTCCACAGCGCAATGGCCACGCCCAACGCCGCCAGCACCGCCGAAAAACTGAGCAAAGTTGCCACCAATGCCAGCAGCGAACCCTTGGGATCAAAGCCGAAAATAATTGCTCCCAGGGACAAAACCACCAGTATCTGCGCACTTTGAATTATGTAAGCCACCAGCGCCTTGCCCGTCAGCACCGTGGGGCGCGACAGCGGCGAGGCCTCCAGACGCTGCCAGGTCCCCCAACTGCGCTCATTAAAAAACGAGTCAATAATGTTTTGCACAGCCAGGAACGAAAACAGTACCGCGATTGACGGCACCGCCTGTTCGGCCCCGGAAACGCCCCGGTAGCCGTCGGTTAGCAGCATCGCCTTAAAAGCGGGCATCATGAACGGGATCAGCACCAGCGGAATCACCGTCAAAACCGGCGTAGGCGCCGGGTCGCGCAGCTGCAGGCGCAGGTTCAAACCCGCAACGGCGCTTAGTTGTTTGAGTTGTTTAAGCGGCTTCATTTTCACTCTCCTTGGGGGTGTTTTCCTGAGGGGCCGGGGCCTGGGTGGGGGTGCTTGCCTGCGAGTCAGGCATGGTTTCTGGGGCCTGATCCGGGGCCTGGGCGGGGGCGAGACCCTCGGCGTCGCTCTCCTTGAGGATCTGCAGGTAGGCGCTGTGCAGGTCAGCTTGAGGCACATGCACCTGCACGGGAACCTGCCCATAGGTGGCCACGATCTGCTCCAGCGAGCCCTGGGCTACCAGGCGGCCCTGGTTCAAAACGGCGACGTCGGCCCCCAACTCCTCAAATTCGGCCAGGTAGTGGGAGGTGTAGACGACGGCGGCGCCCTGCTCTGCTAACTGCCTGACAGTGTCTAGAATCTGGCTGCGCGCTTCCACGTCAGCGCCAACAGTTGGCTCATCCATGAAAATCAGTTTCGGGTGGTGCATGATAGCCATGCCCGCGTGCAGGCGACGCTGCTGTCCACCCGACAGATGCTTAGCGCTTTGATTGGCTTTTCCTGTCAGGCCCAGCATTTCCATAACTTCTTCGCTGCGCGCCTTAGCGGCGCGGCGGCCCAGCCCGTGCAGGCGGCCGAAATAGCCAAGGTTTTGGGCGACGGTTAGATCCGGGTAAATGCCCAGCTCCTGCGGGGCGTAACCGATTAACTCGCCAACATTGTTTTGGGTAGGGTTGACGCCGCAGATGGTCACGCTTCCCGAATCTGCGCGGCGCAGTGAGCATGCGATGGTGATGAAGGTTGATTTCCCAGCGCCGTTGCGGCCCAGCAGCCCCAAGATTTGGCCTGGCTCTACGCGCAGGCTGACCCCACGCAAGACCTGATTGGATCCGTAAGTTTTGTGAATGTCGCGAGCCAGTAAGGCTGGCGGTGTGGTGTTCACTGTTCCCTCCAGTTGGTTAACGCTGTTAACTTTTGGCGCCGGGAAGTAGGTTAACAGTGTTAACTTAAGGGTGCAAGAGGGTTTTACAGAACAAAACTTAGGGGCTTTGCGCAGGCAAAAGCCCTGGTTTGGCCTCCCTGCGGAAGGCCAAACCAGGGCCGGTTTGTGTTGTTTTACGTTAGAGACTAGTCCGCGTATTCATGCCAGATTTGGCGCATGGGCACGCCCTTATCGAAGGTGCGGGTAGAGCCATCTTGGAAGGTGACCTCAACCTTTTCGTCCTCGTCGCCATCGCCGTCGCCGTCGTCGTTGTCGTCAGAGGCGCAAACCCAATCCACCCACTCAATCGCAGGGGACAGGGCGCCGTCGTCGCCAACAATTCGGTAACCCTCGCCCAAAAATTCAGACATCACGTCTTCGATCTTGTCAGCTTGCATGGCTGCTCCTTGCTGGTTTCGCTAGTTTTCGCGGGTGTATTGCCGATGTGCAGGTGGTGGGGGCAGGGGCGACGTCGGCAACGCTGCGTCTGGGCAATGCTGCGCCCGGGCGACGTCGCCAATGCGGTACCCAGAGACGACGCTGGCACTGGGGCGGGCGCCGTCGTCCTTAATAAACAGTGTATCGGGGTGCCTTGACGTGTACCGGTGCGCGCGAATTAAAACGGGTCTAGGGTGGAAATATGACTCCCGAGATTACCGATCCTCAGTTCCAAGCAATCGCCAAAGCCATTGCGGCAGACCCAGCCAACGCCGAGTACACCAAGCGCGGGGTGGAGCCGCTGTTCTACGCCGGCCCTCAGTGCAAAATCATGATCGTGGGGCAGGCGCCCGGGCGCGTCGCGGAAGAAAGCGGCATCGTCTGGAATGACCGCAGCGGCGACCGCCTGCGCGAATGGATGGGCATTGACCGCGAAACCTTCTACAACTCGGGCAAACTGGCCATTGTCCCCATGGATTTCTACTTCCCCGGCACCGGCAAAAGCGGGGACCTGCCGCCGCGCAAGGAATTTGCTGAAAAATGGCACCCGCGCCTGCTGGAGCTCATGCCCGACCTGGAGCTAACCATCCTGGTGGGAAGCTACGCCACCAAGCGCTACCTGCACCTGAAGTCTTCCACCTCGCTGACCCAGGTAGTGCGCGACTATCGCGACTATCTGCCCGCCTACTTCCCGCTGGTGCATCCCTCGCCGCGCAACCAGATCTGGATGAAGAAAAACCCCTGGTTCAACGAAGAAGTGCTGCCTCAGCTCAAGGCGCGCGTGGCGGAGTTGCTTTAGAGGGCTTAGCGAGGGGAGGTTTAGCGAGGCGGCGCGGGGTTGCGACAATCCCTAGAATCTACCGTATCCACCTCAGGTGTTTTCACTTCTATCCAGAAACTCCCCAGCGTTTTTAGCATTCCCGCTAAAGCGTCACCAATAGCGTCATGCTATGACTCGACGATAGTCTCGCGTACAGCCTCTACAAAGTAACAGCCAAGATCCCAATCTCCACACTTCTTTAGGGGTAAAATCATTAAAGGAGCCATGGAGCCATGCCAGCGCTTTCTACAGAACTAATTAGTACTACATCTAGCGCCTTTGAGCCAAGCTTAATTTTCCAATCGCCTTTATCCCAAATTAGAGTAAAGGTGCTCTGAGCCAGGGCAGAGTACTGAGGGACACGTACGGCTAAACGCACAACAACATTATTTTCATCAATCACCTGAATGCTGTAACCAACATTTTGTACAGCTGTGCTATTTCCCGAATTTTGATCCTTAGCTAGCAGGCGTTTTTGATTATCATTTTCATAAGTAGTTGCTTTAACTAAATCAACTAATTTGTGACCACCAGCAGTCAATACCTGAAAATTAGCGGCAGCCAGAATTGCACCCTCACTGCTATGGGCGTAGCAGGTGGGTACATCACCATCAGCCCGCTTAGCCGGACCGGTCAGGTTGTTGTAATAGTAGGAGGTGCTATCAACAAACACTTTGGTGCGCATAGCCGGCATGTTTACTTCCCTTGTGGGTTTCAACTCCGCCCCAGCAAGGCCACACACCGAACCCCAGGTATTAACTTTCCCAGTAGGATTAATAGAAGCCTGGCTAGTAGCAGGAATTGAATTACCAGAACGCGGCTCACTCAAATCAACGCGACCACCCCCAGTCGTCGCCGCCGGAGCTGGAGCAGGCCCAGCTTTAACCCCGCCACCATCACTAGTCAACGACCAAACCAGGGCGCCAACCAACACAAGAATAACAACAAGCGCGCCAACAAGGGCTAAACGCAACTTTTTTTGTGCTTCCATAACATATCACCAATTAAAAAGCGTTTTAACAATACCAGTAGTAGACAGAATAATGATTCCACCAATGATCGGCCACGCAACATAAGCAAGCTTTTCACTAGGCTCACCACGACGCTGGCTAATCGCGATCATCACACCGCCAATGATTAGGCCACCAAGCACGGCCACAGCCCCAAAACCCATAGCCCAGTTCAAGAACGTGTTAACAGGTTTACTAGCCTGGTCAGGAAGCTCGGGAGCAGGCGTAGGCAGGCCCGCCATACCAATCAGGGCAGTATTGACAAAGTTGAACATAATCTTCCTTTCTATGGTTTTTTAAACAGGGCAAGAGCTTTTTTAGCCAACCTTTGAGCCCCTCGATCAGGAGCTAGAGGATCGCAGCGCCACGCCTCTACCCAGGGGGTGCAAAGGCTGGCAGGAAACGCCCCACACGCGGATAAAAAAATCTCATTAACCCCCCTAGGGCGCTTTCCACCACTATCAGGCACCCACAGCACCCCACGTAAAACGCAGGCGCCAGCCAGGCCGCTAGCCCACTGCAAAGCCGCCGCGTGAGCAGCCTTAATACCACTAGCGTTCCACCTAGCCACAATCACCACCGGGACAGGCTCACCAGGAAAACAGTTGAGTTCCTCAGTTTCCATCAGTCGTGCCCAGGTAGAAGTACCAGCACCACCATGAGCCCCGATCAACACCAAACCAGAGCCTTTAACCAGACCAGATTTAACCTCTAACGGCATCTGCTCCAGATCAATTCCGCCAGGCGACCATACCGGGGCAGGGTCAGGCAGCACCACAGGCGCTGCTTTAGCGACCGGTGGCGATGGCGGGGCTGTAACCCACGGATTAACCTGACTAGCACTCACGCCCCTAAGTAACTTTCGCGCGCAAACCCCACCCCATAAACGCCCGCCCTACCCAAGAAAACAAACCTCCACAAAACACGGAGAACACGCATGAACTTTGAAGAAGATTTGACCCTGTTCGTACGCCACACCTACACCATCTGGCACAAAACCCGCACAGGCAACGACCTCGTAGGCCAAGAGTTCACCTACAAAGACGCCCTAAAAGAGATCAACTCCCTCTCTAAACGCATGCGAACCACGCCACGCCACTTCAAAATTACCTACAGTGTCAGCATCAGCGCTGTAACCCCCGAACTAGAACTAGACCAAAACCCTGACGTCAAAGCCATCACCCAATGGATCTGGAAACAATTTCAAACAGTCCCTCCCAACCCCAACCTTTTCAAAGGACTGCCCCCAACCCTAGATGTGAGCTAGGGAACATAATTAGGGGGTGTCATTTTGACACCCCCCCTTTAGTCCTAGACGAAATCGATTCCTTCAATCACGTCACACAACAGTCTCTCATACCGAGGCTTATCCAACTCAAAAAATGGTTTAGCCTCACCACGCGTACCGCTCGCCAGAGTCATCAGCTTACGAGCAGCTTTAGGGGTTAACCCTAAAGCCGCTAATTTCGCGTCAGTAGCAGCCAGTGTGTGACGACGCGAGACATCATAGCTACACACAGCTATATCAACCACCCGCAAGACATAAGCCCAGGCTAAACTCTCATCCACACCACACAGCACCAGGTCAGAGATAAGCGGGCCATAAATATTTTCTACAGCATCCACGTCTGCGCCCGGTAAACGCTCGACCTGATCAGCCCCACTGACCACGGCCTTGCCCTCCATCAGCTCAGCCTCCAAAGGCAGATCCTGGCTAGCATTAGCTTTAAACGACATGCGAGCCACTAGCACTGAAAGCATCGCCCACGAATCACGAGCTCCCAAAACCTGGCGAGTTTTTAAACGCGCAACCTGCCAGGCCCAACCTAGAGCATCATCACGTGCCTGCTCCAGACTCATACCTAAAATAAGGTTTTGCCGCACACTATTTGATAAGTGTTTAACATTTTCTTTCAAATAGTTGGCAAGTAAGCCACTAGACTCATCACACCAACCATCGCAAGCGGCTCTGTAAACCAGCTGCCCTAACTTGTTGCTACGCGCTGGTACCGGTAAAGCTGACTCCACCATCAGTGACGTGGTTGACGTGGTTTCAGACGAACTAAAGCTCATAGCTTTTATATTCAGCTCATACCGACTAATGCCTTGCCCACCATCAGCACGCCACCTAGGCACCACAGACAACACGGCCTTAGTTTCTAGCCCCTTCTTAGCCCGCGCGACACTACGCGAGCTTAGCCCAGTCGAGCGAGCTAAAAAATTGTTCGAGGCCAGAGCAACGCCGCGCCAGTCCGCTAAAAACGCGATCTCGCGCACCACCAGGCCCTCAGAGGCGGTCAAGCCAGTAAGCCGATGTGCCCAGAACTGCCAATCAAACTCCCACATAGTTCCCCCCTGTTTTGAAGCACGTTTGTTTATGCGGTTGCAGGGAAAGGTTGGGGAGAAATAGTTTTTAGGTGTTTATTTTTTACCCATCCATTTAGCCGCAGCCCTCTCAGGACGCGGCAACCGCTTACGCCCTAGCGGCGAGGGGGACGGGTAGAGCATCAACCCCTTGTCAGTTTCAGTAAAAACCGCTTCAGGGTACACCATCAAAATCAAGACAAGCTTGGAGTTAAACAATTCCCTGAATTTGCGTAGCCTCCCCGTCTGACTGCCGAACTGGGCCTGTAACGCCTCCCACGGCACCAGGGTCGGACGACGAGCTACAAAAAGCCTGTAACTAAGCCACAGATAAATATCCATCGCTAGCGGTCCGCCCTTCTCGGACAAGAGTTTTAGGGCGCGCATGTCTGTCGGGATTTTCGCAGTTAAAACTGACTGCACAAACGCGTTAGATAAACAAACCCGGTTACCCCAGAGGGCCTGCTGGCCCTCGGTTTCGTCATAGTCCCACCAGAGCTCATAGGCCTGGGATACCGGCATCCTATACACCCGCTGACGCCTATCACCCAGTAGGCTCCTACCCCGATCCTCACTAAAGAGGATATCGGCCCCAAACAAACGCCGCGCCTGCTCACGCATCAGGCGCCCGGATTTGCCCCCGTAGGGCAGGTTAAGCAGTTTTAAAAAGTCGCGCATGGAATTGCCCAGGTCGATCGTGAGTGAGCCATCAGACTCTAAATCGGCCTCACGCAGCACAACTTGGGTGGCCAGCCAGGGCAAAATCAGACGCGGGTATTTCCCATAAGGGAACGCAGGAACCGCCTGACCACTATCATCAATATCCAACAGCGGGTTTAACTGCAAGCGCATGGGACCGTTCTGACGCACCCAGGTGAGAGCTCCACTAGCCCCAGGATCACGATACGGCAAAGACAACTGAGTAAAAATACGCGAACAAAACCCGATAGAGTCTGTCTCCTCAGCATCCTCACGCAGCGCCATCATCTCATCTACCCAAGCGGCAGATTTAGAAACAGATTTAAAGTCGCTGACATTTGTCAGCAACGCCCGCTTAAAGTCTGCAGCAGGACCATCAGACCCAGCATCGGGCCCGTCGTGAGGTAGAATAGCCACGGCTACCAACCCCCTTCCACTACAAGGGTTTGGTACGCAAGCGCCATCACAGAGTTCCTGCTCTGCGGTGGCGCACTTTTATGTTTGCACACCACTTACAAGACCCAGCCTAACACCATACATGCTTAACTGTAAGAGTTTCATACTACCAAAAAATGCAGGCAACTTTACCCCAAACTATTGACATTTTAGGTAAAATATGATTACGACGCTTTTAGGTGGGGTGTGGACAAAAACAGGTAAAACTGCCGCCGGGGGTGGTACTTTAGGGGCGTTTTCGGGTACCCGAAAAATCGGGGGTGGTACTTTAGTGGCGCCACCCATTTTTCGTTGATTTCACGCGGTTTTACCTGTGGAAAACTCTGCAAGGAGGTCTAGGTTCTAGTGGTGGTTGCAACGGATCTTGGTGAAGGAGTTCGTTGTGGCTGGTGTTGGTCGTGTTTTTCAGGGGGTTGAGTACCCCTCCCGTCGTGAGGCGTGTCAGGCTCGGCATCGGGAGTATG
>ERZ772958.1331-NODE-1331-length-10332-cov-38.197042_pt1 | contig 10332 bp, 11 predicted proteins | sample MGYA00580681_ERZ772958 | MGnify/ENA primary metagenome ERZ772958 (study PRJEB29015, sample SAMEA2738089) | human oral metagenome | biome: human oral; feature: human-associated habitat; material: saliva | place: China | collected 2275 ...
TGCAGGCATTTGAAGAATCTGCCTACGCGATTTCTACCCAGCTTTACCAGTACCATAATGGTACAATCAGCGTTTTCAGAGCAAATTGATTTAAGGCCGTCTGAAAAACTGACAGCCTGCCCTTTACCTAAAACCTTCCCATAAGGAAACCCGAAATGACCAAACATATCGCTATCTTGCGCGGCGACGGCATCGGCCCTGAAATCGTTGCAGAAACCGTCCGCGTACTCGACAAACTTATCGAACAAGGTTTGGATGTCAGCTACGAATACGCGCCTTTGGGCGGCGAAGCCTATGACGAATACGGCCATCCTTATCCAGAATTCACGCAAAACCTTTGCCGTAAAGCTGATGCGGTTCTGCTTGGTGCAGTCGGTTCTCCTCAATACGACAATCTCGACCGTCCGCTGCGCCCTGAACGCGGCTTGTTGGCTATCCGTAAAGACTTGAATCTGTTTGCCAACCTGCGCCCTGCCATTTTGTATAAAGAGCTGGCCAATGCTTCCACTCTGAAACCGGAAATCGTAGCCGGCCTCGACATCCTTATCGTACGCGAACTGACCGGCGATATTTACTTCGGCGAACCGCGCGGCATCCGTGTGTTAGAAAACGGCGAACGCGAAGGCTACAACACCATGAAATACAGCGAAAGCGAAATCCGCCGTATTGCCCACGTTGCCTTCCAATCCGCCCAAAAACGCAGCAAAAAAGTCTGCTCCGTAGGCAAAGCCAACGTTTTGGAAACCACCGAACTGTGGCGCGAAATCTTTGAAGAAATCGGCAAAGAATACCCTGACGTCGAGCTTTCCCATATGTACGTGGACAATGCCGCCATGCAGTTGGTACGCGCGCCGAAACAGTTTGACGTGATTGCCACCGGCAACATCTTCGGCGACATTCTGTCTGATGAAGCCTCCATGCTGACCGGCTCCATCGGTATGCTGCCTTCTGCTTCTTTGGACGAAAACGGCAAAGGCCTGTACGAACCGTCTCACGGCTCCGCTCCCGACATTGCCGGTCAAAACAAAGCCAATCCGCTGGCAACCGTATTGTCTCTTGCCATGCTGCTGCGTTACAGCTTGAACGACGAAGCACGTGCGCAACAAGTTGAAAACTCCGTACAAAAAGTATTGCAACAAGGCTTGCGTACCGGTGACATTTACGAAGAAGGTACCAAACTGGTTTCCTGCTCCGAAATGGGCGATGCCGTATTGGCCGCTTTGTAAGAGGCCATCTGAAAAAAAGAGACCTTTGCAAAATTCCCCAAAATCCCCTAAATTCCTACTAAGACATTTAGGGGATTTTTCATGAGCACCTTCTTTCAGCAAATCGCACAAGCCATGATTGCCAAACACATCGACCGCTTCCCACTATTGAAGTTGGATCAGGTCATTGATTGGCAGCCAATCGAGCAATACCTGAATCGTCAAAGAACCCGTTACGTCCGAGACCACCGCGGCCGTCCCGCCTATCCCCTGTTGTCCATGTTCAAAGCCGTCCTGCTCGGACAATGGCACAGCCTCTCCGATCCCGAACTCGAACACAGCCTCATCACCCGCATCGACTTCAACCTGTTTTGCCGCTTTGACGAACTGAGCATCCCCGATTACAGCACCTTATGCCGCTACCGCAACTGGCTGGCGCAAGACAACACCCTGTCCGAATTGCTGCAACTGATTAACCGCCAACTGACCGAAAAAAACCTAAAAGTAGAGAAAGCATCCGCTGCCGTCATTGACGCCACCATTATTCAGACCGCCGGCAGCAAACAGCGCCAGGCCATAGAAGTCGACGAGGAAGGGTAAGTTAGCAGCCAAACCACACCGAGTAAAGACAGCGATGCCTGTTGGATAAAGAAAAATGGCCTCTACAAACTCGGGCACAAACAACATACCCGTACCGATGCGGAAGACTATATCGAGAAACTGCACATTACCCCCGCCAATGCCCATGAGTGTAAACACCTGTCGCCTTTGTTGGAAGGGTTGCCCAAAGGTACGACCGTCTATGCCGACAAAGGCTATGACGGTGAGGAAAACCGGCAACATCTGGAAGAGCGTCGACTGCGAGACGGCATTATGCGCAAAGCTCACCGCAAACATCTGCTGTCGGAAGCGCAAACCAAACGCAACCGATATTTGTCAAAGACCCGTTATGTGGTCGAACAAAGCTTCGGTACGCTGCACCGTAAATTCCACTACGCCCGGGCAGCCTATTTCGGGCTGCTCAAAGTGAGTGCACAAAGCCATCTGAAGGCGATGTGTTTGAACCTTTTGAAAGCCGCCAACAGGCTAAGTGCGCCTGTTGCTGCCTAAAAGGCGGCCAGGATGCCTGATTAATCAGGTATCCAAGGGGGATTAAGGGGGGATTTGAGTAGAATCAGTGGATATTTGAAACAAAAACAGCCGAAAATCTTTGTTTAGGTTTCGGCTGTTAGAGGAAAGGCTTTTTTGCAAAGGTCTCAGATTTTGAATTGCCCAAATTCAACCTTTCAGACGACCTTTTTCCCGCCAATCCTTCCCCCTTTACCACAGACATTATCACAGATATCATATCAAACCAATTGTCATGATTTATTTGATTGCTTATACAACTATTTTATCTGTTAAAAGTGAAGTATATTCGTTGAACCTTTTTATTTTCGCATACCTTATTGCCTGGTTGCATTGCATATTCTGTAATTATTATCAACTTATAAAGGTAGATATACTGGCTGTATCATTAAAAATGTAAACAATTTAAATATCTAAGAAAAAACGGAGGGAATAGTTTTGACTTTGACGATTAGGAACCTAGAAAAATTTAAATGGTTGGTAATATGGGATATATGATATTAAGTCTTCAGGTGCTTTGGGAGGAAATTGGCAAATACGCCTTTTTTCTGATCATCAATGCCTACTGCATCATCAGAATGTATCAAAACCGTCATTGGAAATATTGCGCAGTTATTTTTATTTTGCTCAATGGCTGGATAATTTACAGATATTGGATGGAAATCATTAACTCTTATCTATATTGGAATCAATAGATTGGTCAACAGGTCGTCTGAATGAAACACAAGAAAACAAATATCCTTTTAGGAATAGTAGCAGCAGGCTATCTCAGTATTGCATTGGCAAATATAGGATTAAATGGAATGATTGATGGCCACGGCAATCCCGAGCAGGCAAAAGGCATGGCTTGGGGTGTTAAGATGGCGGAGGCTATATTGGATACCCCCACAGCGGCAGATTCTGCATATTTGACGTTGGAGGCATATGCGGTAGACGTATCTAATAAGTACAGTTCTGATTTTTATTTGCAGAACGGAACCGTTTTGCGAAACTTCTTTGGTACAGGTTCTATATGGGGTAGAGGCGGGTATTTGGGAAGAACAGCAGAGTTTGATTTACTTCCCGAAAGGCTGACTTTTACCTATTTATCCCAGTTTGAAAATAAATTTTATCAGCTGGACGAAGCCCTTCCGACAGACAAGATACGTCCTATGATGGCAAAAAGTTACAGGGTATTTAATAATGCAGTAGAGAATACTGAAACTCCGCGATATGAATCTCCCAATAATTTTGAATTAGCTGTTGCTCCTGGCGGTTGGGTTACGTTGAATTTGACCAGCACTTTTATCCATAAGGAATTAATGTCCTGGCAAGCAAGAGAAATTGTACCTTCTTTAGAAGAGGCTGCTAAACACCACTTTAATGAAATGTGGTATTACGATGTTGAGTTTTATCATGATCCTAAAAGAAGGGCTGAATACTTAGATAGAGTACGTAAAGAACACCCCAATTTCTATCGCACTTATATAGCTGGATCCAAAAACGTCAGTGCAGAATGGTACAAACAGATGCAAACGAAATATCCATGGAATTTGGAAGTTGAAGTGGATGGGGGAGAATGGAATGGCGAATACTATATGGAATTTGCTAATACGGAGCGCTGGACGGCCATCGGTAAGGAGAGGACAGAAGAAGAGAAGAAGGCAATGAAGGCGATGCCAACTTACATCAAGATATGGTTAATAGACAAAGAAACGGGTAATCGGTGGGGCATCAGATTGTATCCATTTAAGACTGAAGAACAAGAACAGAATGATTATAAAATCATATACGATGATGCCCGACTAAACGGGTTATACAAGATATTTCAACAGGCGTTCCCCAGAAGGACTCGGGCGCATAATATCAGTACACCTTCAATAAATCAGTTTGCCACATTGAAATTAAAGTTCAATGATCATTTTGAATTAACAGAGGCATATCTTCAAAAAAATGGACAAAAATTCGCATTGCCAGATGCTAAGCTTCATCAACGTTATGAAATGAATAATACTGCTTATTACTAATATTATTAGGAAAATACGGCTTTGATAACTTTATTCGTCATGAAAACCAATCAGTCGAGGAGAACTTCTGCTTGCCGGTAATCCCATTTATTGGGAAACTACCGTTTGGCGACTACTCAAACTCGAGGATAAAGGGTAATTTTGTTTCAATGAAAAAGAGTTGGAAGAACTTCAAAAGTAAAAAGGGGATAATTAAAAGCTATCTGAAACTAAATTAGGGGTTCAGACGGTCTTTTAATGTCAAAACCACAGGCTACCATTGGAACGGCTACAACCAACTCATTAAAATAGAAAACTGCAACTGCAGTACGCGATCCTTAGGTAGGTATTCCGCCACGACAGTCTGGACGGCACAGTTAGAAGTCACGTCTGGCATCACCGCAAGAAAATAAATATGTTTACATATCAAATAAAAGAGAATTTTTTTAATCTTATAGAAGAATTTTTAAATTTATTAAATCAAAGAGATTTTAAACAGCTTGAAATTACATTTCAGCTTAATATAAATGTGTATAATGAAATTTTGGAAGAACTAGATTACGAAAATATTTCAGATAAAAAATTATCATTAGCACCTAAAGTAATTGCGTTAACTGTACAAAATGATAACAGAGCAATATTTGAAATATACAGAATGAACACTACTGAAGAAATTATAGGGGTCGAAAGTTGTTTATATGCAGATAATGAAGAAACTGATCTCACATTAGAAGGTTCTATTCATAAAAAAGATAATAAATACATATTTTCTTATCATGGTATTATTCAAGCATAAATTTAATCTTAAGAATGCTGAGTAGAAAGTAGATCGGATTGAAAATACAAAATATCAAGGCCGTTTGAAAAGCTTATCCCCCCTTTTCAGACGGCATTTTCAGTTAAAAATATTGGATCGCCATGAAGTAAAGACATTCGGGTATTTGCAGAATCGTGCGGTTAAGTTCCAGGAACCGATCCGCTGCTAAAAACTCCGTCCCCAAGAGCAGTCCGACTTGGTTTATTACCAACTCGATCATCTTGGCACACCGATTGTCGCACATAATGCAAAAGGTGAAGCTGTATGGACGGCCGAATACGAAGCATGGGGCAGAATCCTCAAAGAAACCGTTTCAGACGGCCTCTAAATTGATTCATTATGGAAAATGATATGAATAACTTACAAGTATCTATGAATCATAAAAGAATTATGATAGATAATAATATAGCTATTGATTTTATGGAGAAATTTCCTAATAAATTAAAGGAGTTTTTTACACTTTCTGGAAACAGCTATGTATTTGATAGGGAAATTACATACCTAAGTGAAAAAGCAAATATAATAATCGTTATCTCTCATAAAATTGAAATTTATATCATATTTAAAGATTATGTTTATTTAGATAATACTATACTCAATTCGAAAATTGTTTATAGGTTTATTAAGAAATATCCTATTTTGACTTCAAGTTATGAGCTTATCAACCCAATGAAACTAGAATTTAAGAATTCGAATATCATATGGGATAGTTTAAGTTTCACTTATGATGCAAAGCAAACTGCAATAACCCTTTTGATCACTACATTAAATTAGCTAAATTCTTAAGAAATTCGTAGGCTTAGGATCATTTGATTGAAGAAGCCCGCAACAACTGCGCCGCCGAACGTAAGATTTCATTTTAATCAAAAAAGGATAATCCATGAATGATACCGAAAAGAAACTCATCGCCATCCACTATACCGCCGACCGCAACAAACGCAACAACGAACATGGCTTTACCCTGTTGAAACTGGGTATACGCGGCGTGGTCTATTTCAATACCCGCGATGATGTCGCCGATGCCTTAACCGGCTTGATGGATTTCTATTACGAATGGTCGAAAGATAAGCTGACAATAGCCAGCCATGAGATAGGAACCGGCATACGGAACAGAAGCGATCAGATGCGCCAGACCAAGTTGAGTGAAAAGTCGTACCTTAAAGAACGGGATAAGGTGTACCGTTGGCTGGATGAAAGAACCAAAAATGCTTCCGAGGTTGATTGGTGGATGCAAAGCGAGCATGCAGATACCAGCGCATCCTATTATTTCAGTATCTCCTCTATTGCCGCAGGTTGGGAAAATAGGCCGCATATGCCGTTAGGCACTCTGCTTTTTAACCTGCCACTGGAAATTTTGTCTTCTCCCCAAGATTTGACAAAATTAGATGAATTTGTCGACAAGATTGCAGAGAAGCTGGATGTTTTCCATGGCTATATCGGTCTAGCAGCAATTCCACCGCATAACTATTACGATGGTGCGCCATACGAATACGGGGTTTGCCGTGAGAATTTCGGTCTGATTCCAGTCACGACCGATTATTTGGCAGATTTCTATGACTACAATATCCGCAGTATCAGTTGGTACACATTAATCGGCAGGGAACTTTACGGACAGCTACCGACAGGCAGGATAGAGCCTGTTTTAGCGAATCATCCTGATATTACTCTGCGCGACATCGCCGGCATCAAGGTTTTCAAAATCGGCAATTTGCCTGAAACAGGGGATATCCGCGAAGATTTACCCTTGGACTACATTGCGCTAAACCGCGCTTTAGAACCGATACGTGAAAAATACCCCCGTGAAAATATGGGCGGCATTACCCGCGAGCAGATGTATTATTGGTCGAGAAGATGGGACGGCTGGGAAGTGGAAGAAAAAGACGGCAAGAAGATCTACACCCAAGCACCACAAGAAATCATCAGTGTCGAGGAAGAGCCTGTTCCAATTTCGGGCATATGGAAAATTACCAGCTTTAACGGCGAAACCCGTCATTTTAATAAAGGCGAAATCTTCCCCGAAGGAGAGGGTGAGAGAACGCAAAAAGCACTTCTCGGCCCCCAAATGGGTCTGACCATTTGGGAACTGGTCAAAGGAGACCATGACAAGCCGTTGCGTAGAAAACCTATATGGTAAAGCCAGGCCATAAACAATCTGTCGGCAGGTGGGTCTAAAAATAACCCCGAAGCAATCCCTGAACAAAGTCTTGGATAAAATAACCGGAGACTTTGACAAAGAAAGACTTGTTGAGAAAAGGCTGGGGAATTTTGCAAAGGTCTCAATTTTTGTCCGTCCTATTCCATTAAGCCCGCTATCAGTGATAGAGTGACAGTCTGTGAGTTGAAGGTACTTGGTATCGTACTGAGCTACTTGCTCCCTGCTCTCTACCCTACTCCACTCAACAATAATTAAGTGGTAGAGTTACGGCATGATTAAACTACCAAATTTCTCTTAAAAACCATTGATTCTATACTAAAAATTGGAGTACTATACGGAATCTTTTAAGATTAACTAATAGTTAACAAATAGGAATAAAACAACGGCGATTGTTAGGTATAGGGAAAACTACATAATTTATATTATGTTAAATTCATAATACTAGTATTTTAGCCTGCTAACTACTGTTTCTTCAGTAGTATAATTACTTATGATAAGCGCAAATCGACGATGCCACCACAGTGGTTCAAACCTGGAATCGCAAAGAAACGGGAGAACTCTTCTGCGCCTTCTGCGTCATAAAGTAATACGTCATCGACCCTTTGGAAAGCACAGTATTGCGTGCGTTTGGCTCGGCGGTTTGTGAATCGTTCAGTTTCCAACCGCGCCAACCTTCTTGGTTGATACCGCTATCGTAGAACCAGCCATTATAAATAGCTTTGCCATGGCTATTTTTCGAACCACCGATGAAAAACAAAAAAACAGTCCGCAACTTCATTTTGAAGGTGCGGACTGTTTTTGTTTGGACTAGATTGAATTTATCAACCCAAGCTACCAACTTTCTTCAACAACTCATCTGCCGCTAAAATTCCAAGATTATTTGATGCAAGCGGGCTGTCGCCGGTTAGGACATTACGATCTTTGTTTACTTGGCCGGTAATGCCTTCATTCAACACTTTCACGCCTAAAGCTTCTAAACTCTCAGCCAACAACCACTGTAATTTGCCCGGAATGTAGCCGATATCCACGTTCGCTCCTTCGTCTAATGCATCTGGGAATACACAGATTTCATAGCCTTTGAATGGGAAATCTTCTTGTTTTTCGCCTACGCTTGCCGCTAAGAATGCAGCAGGTCCGTGGCATAAACTAATGATATATTTATCATTTTTAAATGCCCAGTTTAGCACTGCTTTCATGTCGGTGCTGAATGGTAAACCGTGTAATGCTGCATGACCGCCTGGGATTAATACGCCCAAGTATGGTGAATCTTCCGCAGTGACTTCCACCAAAATATCTGCTAATTTGTGTGGATTTTTGAATTTTGGCAAGTAAGTTTCGTATAAATCCGTTACCGCTTTATCTTCGGTCGGCATCGCCCACATTTCAAATTTGACTGAGTTGCCTGATAAGGTCGCCACTTCGATTTCAAATCCCGCATGGTGAATGTGCAACATGGGCAACAAGGTTTCAACAGGGTGGTTACCCGTTGAAAATAATTTGCCGTTTTTCATTTCCAAATAGCGTTCGTCAGAAGCCACCATCAATACTTTGTGCTTGCCGCCTGTGTAAGGTTTATCAAATTTGAAACCGTCAAAATCGGTTTTTTTCGCCACATATTGGCTCAAAGAGTATTCTGAAGGAAAAAATGCATTGTGTTCTGCGCGGTCTACTACAGGTTTTTTTAAATCTATCATGTTGTTCTCCTATGTTAAAAAGGAATTTAAAAAAAGTGTTGTTTGTGGTAACGAGATACAGTGTAACCCTAGTCTTCTGATTTAAAAATCAATAAAATAAGAATAAACTATTCTGAAAAAAGAAATAATGGTGAATAAACTAGAAGCCCTTCGCTATTTTTGCTCCGCTGCTGAAACCTTTAATTTTCGCGAAACCGCCCAGCGGCTCGCCGTTTCGCCTCAAGTCGTCACAAGGATGATTGCCGATCTCGAAACGTTATTAGGCGAAAGCCTGTTTAAACGTAACACGCGAAACATCAAGCTTACTGAATTTGGTGAACAATTTTTGCCGAAAGCGACACAATATTTGGCGGAAGGCAAACGGCTATTTGCTAAAAACAATGTAAAAGAAAAAGCAATGCAAGGTGTGGTGCGGATTACCCTGCCACCAATGCCTTATAACGACGAAATTCTGTTTGAATTATTAACTGCACTTGAACCCTACTCCGACATTGCGATTGATTGGCGGGTGGGCATTGATAAGCTCAAAAGTGTAGATGACCAAATTGACATTGGCTTGCGAATTTGCCAAGAACCTGAGTTGGATTGGGTGGCGCAGCATATCTGCACTTTTTCGGAAAAAATTGTCGCCTCGCCCGCCTTACTCAAGCGATTGGATTTCCCTAAAGATTTGCAAGATTTAGCCCAAAATTATCCACTGAGTGGTTTGATTGATCCCAAACTGAAACGTATTTGGCAATGGCAAATCAACGCTGAACAACGTTTTATGCCCAACAGAGCGATATTCTTCGCCTCTGACGTGCAAAGCGAATTGCAATCAGCTCTCGCTGGGCGCACTTGTTCTTATCTTATAAACAGCGTTTGTGATCCCTATTTAGAAAATGGTCGATTGGTGGAACTCTTCCCTGAAATTGAAAAGCAAAAATGGCAGCTTTATTTATACCGACCATATCAAACGATCGTCGCAGAGCGGGTGATGTGGGTGTATAATAGGCTGAAAGAGATTTTGTTAGCAAAAATAGTTCAGACATAAAAAATGGCGAGATAATCTCGCCATTTTTGTTTCACGATTGCTTATCCACAATCGCTTTCAACATCGTGTAAGATTGGGCTTGCTTTTGCTCATCAAAAATATAGCTGACAGCCATAATTTCATCAAAATATACCCGTTCACGTAATTGCTTGAGTTGAAATTCTACGCTTTCAGGACTACCGATAAGTGAACAAGCGGTCATTTGTTCTACTACGGCACGTTCTTGGTTGTAAATCGGGATTTCCTCGAAATCGACTGGACCAAAGTGCGGTTTCTTTTGAGCGTGCATTTGAGCTTTCCAAACATCTTCCTCTG
>ERZ772958.1332-NODE-1332-length-10329-cov-5.301538_pt1 | contig 10329 bp, 8 predicted proteins | sample MGYA00580681_ERZ772958 | MGnify/ENA primary metagenome ERZ772958 (study PRJEB29015, sample SAMEA2738089) | human oral metagenome | biome: human oral; feature: human-associated habitat; material: saliva | place: China | collected 2275 ...
ATACTGAAGCCTTTTATTCAAACCTAGAAAACAAAGCCGTCAAGCGCGGCGGCTATCCCAAGTTAAACGCCTTGCAACACAATTTCAATCAATTTATCAACGCTTTCAGACGACGTATCGCCCAAGCTCCAGAGCAAACCGAAGCCGAAAAACGCAATGCCGCCTTAAACCGCTTGCGCACTGAAATTCTCGATTATGCCGTAGAACAAGCGACACAAGCGCAAGGGCTGTTCACGCTTACCGTGCCGACCGGAGGTGGTAAAACCTTCACTTCCATGGCGTTCGCGCTGGAACACGCCAAACGGCACGATATGCGGCGCGTGATTTACGTCATCCCGTTCACCAGCATCATCGAACAAAATGCCGCCGAATTTCGCAAAGCCTTTGGCGAATTAGGCGAACAAGCCGTGTTGGAACACCACAGCACCTTCGACGACGGCAAACTGCAAAATGAGGCCACCAAAGACAAATTGCGCCTTGCCTCGGAAAACTGGGACGCGCCGATTGTCGTGACCACCGCCGTGCAATTCTTCGAATCCCTCTTTGCCGACCGCTCCTCGCGCTGCCGCAAACTGCACAACATCGCAGGTTCCGTCATCATCCTCGACGAAGCGCAAATGCTGCCGCTCAATCTGTTGCTGCCCATCATGCAAGCCATCAAAGAATTGGCGCAAAACTATCATTGTTCTGTCGTCATGTGCACCGCTACCCAGCCAGCCGTGCAAGCCGAAAACGGCTTCTATCGCGGCTTTGAAAACGTGCGCGAAATAGCCCCAAAACCGACCGCACTTTTCGACAAACTGCGCCGCACCACCGTGCAACACATCGGCACACAAACCGACGCCGACCTGCTCGCCAAACTTGCCGAACACCCGCAAATGCTCGTCATCGTCAATAACCGCCGCCATGCCCGCAGCCTGTACGACCAAGCCAAACACCTTGACGGCACGTTCCACCTGACCACCTTAATGTGCGTCAAACACCGCAGTCAAAAGCTTGATGAGATCCGAGGCCGTCTGAAAAACGGCAAATCCTGCCGTGTTATCGCTACCCCCTTAATTGAAGCTGGCGTTGATGTGGATTTTCCGCTGGTGATGCGCGCCGAAGCAGGTTTAGACAGCATTGCCCAGGCCGCCGGACGTTGCAACCGCGAAGGCAAAAGGCCGTCTGAAAACAGCTTTGTCTGGATATTCACGCCCGAAGATAAATGGAAAGCCCCGCCCGAACTTGCCGCACAAGCCGCCGTTATGCGACTGACCGCCGACAGCTTTTCAGACAACCTCATTCCACAGATTTTCGATTTTTTAACACTTCAAGCCATTTATATGGCTTGTTCGTTAAATTTTGCGCGTTTCAAATTTGGAGAATCGATGTGAATTTCAACTATATAGCCCATGTCCGCAAAGCAGACGGGCAGCCTCAATTTTTACAAACGCATCTAACTGAAACCGCCGAGATCGCCAAATCATTGGCAGCCAAACTGGATTTGGATCAGGCGGGCGAGTTACTCGGACTCATGCACGATTTCGGTAAATATTCCCGAAAATTCCAAAAATATATCCACGATGAAACAGGTTTGTTTAATCCTGATTTGGATGATGAAGAAAGTACGCCGAACGGTAGTAAAGTAGACCATTCCACCGCCGGAGCACAATGGGTTTACCGTGAATTAAGAAAATTCGGTGTGGCGCAGGGTATCGGCGAATTATTCGGGCAAACGCTGGGGTTGTGCATTGCATCGCACCACGGCGAAGGCTTGATTGACTGTTTAGATGGAGAAGGTAATCCGAAATGGATTGAGCGGTTTAATAAAACTGATGAACTGACGCATTTGACAGAATGCGAGCAAAATGCCGATGAAGCCGTTCAACAGAAAGCACGTGAATTGGCAGGAGAAAACCTGATTCGCAGTCTGCTCAAAGCGGTGAAGCCGATTCTTTTCGACCAAACGACCAACAGCAAAATCAAAGAATTCTATCTCGGCTGCCTGACCCGTTTCCTATTCAGTTGCCTGATTGATGCCGACCGTATCAACAGCTCGGATTTTGAGCGGGAAGCGCAAAAAGAAGTCCACCGCTTGACCGAAAAACCAGATTGGCAACCGGCGATTGATAAATTGGAAGCCAAATTAGCAGGTTTTGAAAACCGTTATCCCATTGACGAAATCCGCCGTCGAATTTCAGACGACTGCCTAAAAAGAGCAGCCGATTCTCAAGGTATTTATACGCTGACCGTGCCGACCGGTGGCGGCAAAACATTGGCCAGTCTGCGCTATGCCCTCCATCATGCGCAAAAGCACAATCTCGACCGTATTATCTACATCATTCCCTATACTTCCATTATCGACCAAAACGCTCAAGCCGTGCGCGAAATTCTCGGCGAAGATTGGGTGCTGGAACACCATTCCAATTTGGAACCCGAAAAACAAAGCTGGCAGGACAAACTGCTATCCGAAAACTGGGACAAGCCCATTGTGTTTACCACGATGGTGCAGTTTTTGGATGCATGGTTCGGCGGCGGTACGCGCGGCGCACGCCATATCCACCCGATGACCAATGCGGTGCTGATTTTCGATGAAATCCAAACCCTGCCCGTGAAATGCGTACATTTGTTTTGCAATGTGCTGAACTGGTTGACGGCATTTGGCAAAAGCACGGCAGTTTTGTGTACGGCGACGCAGCCTTTGCTCGGTGAATCGGGTTTGCAGAATTTCCCTGAAGGCAAAAGGGAAAGTATTGCCGCGCGCGGTTTGTTAAGGCTGCCTGAAAACGCCGAAATCATGGGCAAGCATCAGGATTTAGATAGATTATTTACTGATTTATCACGCGTGGAAATCCGATTCAACGAAAAAGCAGGCGGTTGGAATGTGGAAGAAGCGGGCGCGTTTTTGCTGGAACAGTTTCAGACAACCCCAAGCTGCCTGTTTATCGTCAATACCAAAAAATGGGCGCAGGAGCTTTATCAATATTGCAAGGCACAGAACGTACCGCCTGAAGCCCTGTTTCATTTAAGTACCAACCAATGCGCGGCGCACCGCAAAGCGATTTTTGACACCATCAAAGCTCGTCTAAAAAACAAACAACCCGTTATCTGCATCAGCACCCAGTTGATTGAAGCCGGTGTGGATATTTCCATGGCTTGCGTGATTCGCGCCTTGGGCGGGCTGGATAGCATTGCTCAGGCGGCGGGGCGTTGCAACCGGCACGGCGAGAAAGAAGGTAAAGGGCAGGTTTGGGTGTTGAATTTGCAAGAACAGGATTTTACGCGGATATTACCCGATATTCAGGTAGGCAAAACCCATGCCGAACGCGTATTTCGCGATTTTACCGGGCAGGACATTTTGCAACCCGCCGCCATGCAGCGATATTTTGAATACTATTTTTACCAACGCAGCGATGAAATGGTATATTCTGTTAAAAACAGCGCAACAGGTTCTCTGCTGGATTGGTTGAGCGATAACGCGCTGAATCCTTATGGCGAAAAAAACGATAAAAGAAGCAAACCGTTGCCGCTGCTGATGCAATCCTTCAAAAGTGCAGGACGTGCTTTCCAAGCCATAGACGCGCCGACCCATGCCGTGATTGTGCCGTATGGCGAAGGCGCGGAACTCATTGCCAAACTCTGTGGCGGATGGGATCCGAAAGAAATGCACCGCACTTTGCAAAAAGCCCAGCGTTACAGTGTGAACGTCTTCCCCAACGTTTGGGGTAAATTGCAAAAAGAAAACGCCCTGCATGAAACCATTGAAGGCTCGGGCATTTATTATCTGAATGAACGCTATTACAACGATGAATTCGGCTTGTCTTTGGACGAAACAAGCGAAATGACTTTTTACGACTTATAGGAGCAATATGGACAGCAAAATCAGTTTCCGCGTATGGGGGCGGCAAGCCTTGTTTACCGACCCAGTTACCAAAATCGGTGGTGAAAAATTCAGCTATCAAGTGCCGACATACGAAGCCATTAAAGGCATTGTCAAAAGCATTTACTGGAAGCCAACTTTGATATGGCATATCGACCGCATCCGCGTAATGAAGCCCATCCGCACCCAAAGCAAATCCACCAAACCGCTGGATTGGAACGGCGGCAACACTTTGGCGATTTACACCTTTTTGCAGGACGTAGAATACCAAGTGGAAGCTCATTTTGAATGGAACGAGCATTGGGAAGAATTGGCTGGCGACCGTAATTTCGGCAAACATATCGCCATTGCCAGAAGAATGTTGGAACGCGGCGGGCGGCAGGATATTTTTCTCGGCACGCGCGATTGCCAAGGCTATGTCGAGCCTTGCGAGTTTGGCAGCCCAAGTCGAGATGGAAAAGCAGGCTTTTATGATGAAATCGACAACTTAGATTTTGGTTTAATGTTCCACAGTTTTGGCTATCCCGAAGAAACCGGAAAGCCCGAATTGGTCAGCCGTTTTTGGATGGCAAATATGAAAAAGGGTAGGATTGAGTTTCCAAGCATCGACGATACAGAAGGTCGTCTAAAAACCCGATTTATCCGCAAAATGCAGCCTGAAAAACCGTTCAAGCGCGGCGAAAATGTCAAGCCTGTGGAAGACGAAGCCAAGGAGCTGGGATTATGAGCTGGATGCAGAAACTTTATCGAACTTATGAAAGCATTTTGGAACAGGGGGTTACCGATCATGCCGAGCCACTGACGCCGGTCGGGCATACCATCCAAAACGCGCATATCGTTATCGCGATTGACGGTCAGGGCAATTTCCAGACGGCTCGCGTTATGCCGCCGAAAACGGCGATTCTGCTGCCTGCCACCGAGTCGTCTGAAAACCGCACTAGCGGCGAAGCTCCGCATCCGCTTGCCGACAAAATCCAATATGTTGCCAAGGATTACGCCGATTACGGCGGCGAAAAGAAAGCCTATTTTGACGGCTACCTGAAACAACTCAAAGCATGGTGCGAATCGCCTTTTACACATCCCAAAGTGCAGGCTGTGTTGAACTATGTTGCCAAAGGTCGGGTGGTTGCTGATCTGGTGAAAGCAGGCATATTTCCGCTTGATTCGGAGGGCAAAGTGTTGAACAAATGGGAAACAGAAGGCGATGCACCGTCGATTTTCTCGGTGCTACCCAAAACTAAAGGCGAAATCGAATTCGGTTCGGCATTGGTTTGCTGGCAGGTGGAAATTGCGGGCGACGTACACAGCCAAACTTGGACGGACAAAACCATACAGCAATCTTGGGCGGATTACGCCGCTTCGGAAAAAGCCGAAAAAGGCTTTTGCTTGGTGCAGGGCAAAGAAGCCGTCATTTCCACCATGCACCCCGCCAAATTGCGCCACACGGGCGATAAAGCCAAGCTGATTTCTTCCAACGATACAGCGGGCTACACCTTTCGCGGGCGTTTTGCTACCGCTGAAGAAGCCGCCAGCGTATCGGCAGACGTGTCCGCCAAGGCGCACAGCGCTCTGCGTTGGTTGATTTCCCGTCAAGGCATCCGAAACGGAGATCAAGTTACCGTCGCATGGGCAATCAGCGGCAAACCTGTTCCGTCGCCGATGAAAGATATTTCCACCGAACTGGATTGGGCGGATATGGAAAACTGGGACATCAGTGCGGTTGAGAATCCCGATGAAATTGCCAAACAAACATCGCCTGAAAGCTCAAAACCGTCCCCCGATTGGTCGGTAAATATCGGGCGTGCTGCTGCGCAAATCATCAAAAAGAAACTGCACGGCTATCAGGCAGAATTGAAAGACCACGAACAAATCTCCCTGATTATGCTCGATTCCGCCACGCCAGGTCGTATGGCATTGACTTATTACCAAGAATTTCTGCCTGCCGACTATTTCGCCAATTTGGATGCATGGATTGATGATTTTTCCTGGTATCAGCGTTACAGCATTGAGCAACCGAATGCTAAAAAATCAGATAAAAAGAAAACCCTTTGGGCTTTCGTCCCGCCGTCACCTTACAGCATTGCCGAAGCCGTGTACGGCAAATCCTTGTCCGACACGCTTAAAAAACAGCTTTACGCCCGACTTCTGCCTGTTATCGCAGGCGGAACATCCGTGCCGATTCCTGAAGATTTGATGCGTCAAAGTTTTCAGGCAGCCTGCAATCCTAATGGCTGCGAAAACTGGGAATGGCAAAGAAACATCGGCGTTGCCTGTGCCCTATACAAAGGCTGGCGCGCCCGTCATCACGATTTATCACAACGGAGAACTTACCCTATGAGCTTGGATACCCAAAACCGATCACGCGACTACTTGTACGGCAGGCTGCTTGCCGTCGCCGAAAACACCGAATCCTACGCCCTGTATTTGGCAGGCGAAAAACGCGCCACTACCGCTGAACGCTATATGCAACGTTTTGCCGAGCATCCGTTTGCCACATGGCGCAATATCGAACTGGCGTTGAAACCCTATCAAGAACGCCTGCGCAACAACGGCAAGGATACCGGTGCACAGGCAATTGGCGAAATCATGGAATTATTTGCCACCGATGATTTCACCTGCGACGACAAATTAAGCGGCGAATTTCTCTTGGGCTACCACTGCCAAAAAATGGAAATTGCCCGCCGTATTGCCGAGCTTTCCGCCAACAAATCCAAAACCCATGAATAACCCATTTAAAGGAAAACCAAAATGAGCTTAACCAAAAAAATCGACTTCGCCTTAATCCTGAAAGTAACCAACGCCAACCCCAACGGCGACCCTTTGAACGGCAACCGCCCGCGTGCCGATTTCCAAGGTTTTGGTGAAATGACCGACGTGTGCCTGAAACGCAAAATCCGCGACCGCCTGCAAGACAGCGGTGAGAGCATTTTTGTGCAATCGGACGAAAAGAAAACCGATGGCATGACCAGCCTGGCCAACCGCGCCAAAGACAAAGATGTCGGCTTGGGTGCGGATGCCTTTAATGCAAAAAAAGCCAACAAAGACGACACTGCCAAAAAAGCTTGCGAAAAATGGCTGGACGTGCGCAGTTTCGGACAGGTTTTCGCATTCAGCGGCGAAGGTAGCAGCGGCATATCCATCGCTGTGCGCGGCCCGGTTACCATTCAATCCGCATTCAGCGTCGAGCCGATAAACATTACTAGCACCCAGATCACCAAAAGCGTCAGTGGCGAAGGCGACGGCACGAAAAAATCCTCCGACACCATGGGCATGAAACACCGCGTAGATCAGGGCGTGTACGTTGCCTTCGGCGCGATGTCGCCGCAGCTTGCCGAGCGCACCGGTTTTTCAGATGACGATGCCAAAAAAATCAAAGCCGTACTCACTAAACTCTTTGAAGGAGACGCATCATCCGCCCGCCCCGAAGGCAGCATGCAGGTGTTGAAACTTATCTGGTGGGAACACAACAGCAAAGCAGGGCAATACTCTTCCGCCAAAGTGCACGGCAGCCTGAAAGTGAATGTCGATGGCAGCTATAAACTGGAAAAACTTGATGGTCTAATTCCGCAGGAAATTGACGGCTTCTAAAAACATTCAAAAAGATGACCGCACTTTCAACTGAAACCCAAGGGGAAAATCAGGACTCTCGCCCGATTCCCCTTTCCGCCTTGCAACACTACGCCTTCTGTCCGCGCCAATGCGCCCTGATTCACAACGAGCAGGCGTGGGCGGAGAATTATTTGACCGCTCAGGGCAGAGCGCTGCATGAGCGGGTGGATTCGGGTGAGCCGGAAACGCGCAAGGGCGTGCGCTTTGAGCGGACGGTGCATGTGTCGGCGGAGAAACTGGGCATCAGCGGCGTGTTGGATTTGGTGGAAGTGGATACAAAAACAGGTCGTCTGAAACCCGTGGAATACAAACGCGGCAAGCCCAAACCCGACCCGATGGACGAAATCCAGCTTTGCGCCCAAGGCTTGTGTTTGGAAGAAATGACGGGGCAAACCGTCTCTGAGGGCGCGCTGTGGTATATGCAAACCCGCCACCGCGTCCCCGTCGTGTTTTCAGACGACCTGCGCGCCCAAACACTCGCCACCATCGCCGCCGTGCGCGAACTCTTGGGCAGTGGACTAACCCCGCCGCCCAACTACGGCAAACGCTGCAAAGCCTGCTCGCTGGTGGAGATTTGCCAGCCGGAGTTGTTGGGGAAACGGGATAGGAGTGTGGGGTATATAAATAGATTATTCCATCAATAAACATTCAAGGAATTGACTTTTTGTTTGAGGTGGTTTATTATGGGCTCCATGACATCTTGTTATGGGAGGAAAAATGGGCAGTCGGAACGATAAAGGCTGGAAAATTCATTTTGAAAGAAGAGCTGATGATGAGTTTTTATTCCATGTTAAGGGAGTTAGGAGAATTGTTAGTATACTAATATTTACTTTGTTTATTGTTGTCTGTTCGCTAGATAGATATTTCCGTTTCCATTCGTGAATATATTTATTTGTTTGTATTTTGTCTTCAAAGGAGGTGCGTAAGAAGATCACTCTATAATTCCAGGTGCTTTATAGATGCCTGTGTGTTGAAACCTTGATTGTTTTTTGTTTAATTTGATTGAGTAGTACCGCCTTTTTTATGGCGGTACTTACTTTAATTGATTTATCTGATATACGTAGATACAAGGTCTGATACTTGTGTCCAAAGATTTGTTGAGATTGATGTAATTTGAAATGATTGCTGCGGAGTTGGCAATGTCGGATTCAGAGAATCTGACCTATCGTTTTTCAGGTAGCTCACCCTGCTAAATGCCCCAAAAAGTGCGGTCAAAATTCAAGGAGTTCCCCATGCGCAAACTGCAAAATACGCTCTATATCACCACCCAAGGCAGTTATTTGCATAAGGAGCGGGAGACGCTGGTGGTGGAGCAGGAGCGTAAGAAGGTGGCGCAGTTGCCGGTGCATTCCATCGGGCATATTTTCTGTTTTGGCAATGTGCTGGTGTCGCCGTTTTTGCTGGGATTTTGCGGCGAAAATAATGTGAATTTGGCGTTTTTTACCGAAAACGGACGTTATTTGGGGCGGCTTCAGGGGCGGCAGAGCGGCAATGTGCTGCTGCGTCGGGCGCAGTATCGGGTTTCGGAGCAAAATCCCGTGCCGATTGCGCGCAATATCATTGCGGCGAAGATTCAGGCGAGTAAGCGGGTGCTTCAGCGGCAGATTCGCAATTATGGTGAGAATGTGGCGATTCAAAGTGCGGTCGATTCTTTAAACATTTCGCTGCGGCAGTTGAAGGGCGCGGCGGAGCTGGACGTGGTGCGCGGCATTGAGGGCGATGCGGCGGCGCGTTATTTCGGCGTGTTCGGGCAGCTTTTGAGCGAAAAAAGCGGCTTTACTTTTGACGGGCGCAACCGCCGTCCGCCCAGAGACGGGGTGAATGCGCTGTTGTCGTTTGTGTACAGTCTGTTGGGCAAGGACATCAGCGGCGCGCTGCAAGGCGTGGGGCTGGACCCGCAGGTGGGTTTTCTACACGCCGACCGACCGGGGCGCGACAGTTTGGCGCAGGATATTTTGGAAGAATTCCGCGCGTGGTGGGCGGACAGGTTGGTGTTGTCGCTGATTAACCGAGGGCAAATCAAACCGCAGGATTTTGTTACCGAGGCAAGCGGCGCGGTGAGCTTAAAAGCCGATGCGCGTAAGCTGTTGTTTCAAGCTTTGCAGGCGAAAAAGCAGGAGAAAATTGTGCATCCATTTTTGGGTGAAGAAGTGGAAATCGGTTTGCTGCCGTATATTCAGGCAATGCTGTTGGCGCGCCATTTGCGCGGGGATTTGGCGGAATATCCGCCGTTTTTGATGAGATAGGTTTGCAGGCTGCCTGAAAACGGGTTGGCTGCTTTCAGACGACCTCTAAAGCAGCCTGCACATGGGAATACAAAATGCTGATGCTGATTACTTACGATATTTCGCTGGAGGACGCGGAAGGACAGGCAAGGCTGCGACGCGTGGCGAAATTGTGTCTGGACTACGGCGTGCGCGTGCAGTATTCAGTGTTCGAATGCGACATCGCGCCCGACCAATGGGTTGTTTTAAAAGACAAACTTTTGAAAACCTACAACCCTGAAACCGACAGCCTGCGCTTTTACCATCTGGGCAGCAAATGGCGGCGCAAAGTGGAACACCACGGCGCGAAACCAGCGGTGGATGTGTTTAAGGATACGTTGATTGTGTAAATCGCCAACCTACGGTTCTCATGAAAATGCGGCAGGGTTGGCGAATTGGGATTGTTCTTTAACAATCAGGATATTGCGAATGCGGGTGTAACGGAAAAGGCTGTGTTATACTCGCGTTCACGCTTTTCTTGGGAGCTTAGCGAAATCGGGGCTGCGAAACCTGATGGAGCAAGGCTTTTGAGAGAGGCTCCAGCCGCCTTCGGGCGGCTGTGTGTTGAAACACTGTTAATGGTTTCCAACAAAA
>ERZ772958.1335-NODE-1335-length-10321-cov-3.160238_pt1 | contig 10321 bp, 8 predicted proteins | sample MGYA00580681_ERZ772958 | MGnify/ENA primary metagenome ERZ772958 (study PRJEB29015, sample SAMEA2738089) | human oral metagenome | biome: human oral; feature: human-associated habitat; material: saliva | place: China | collected 2275 ...
TAGTAATATACTAATTAAATGTTAGTGGCTGGCCGGGCACGATGAGCGCCTTGCCGGCCTCGTTGCCGGAGAACTTATCGAAGTTCTTGATAAAGCGTGCGGCGAGGTCTTTCGCCTTCTTCTCCCACTCAGCTGCGTCAGCATACGTGTCGCGCGGGTCGAGAATAGCAGGATCTACACCCGGCAATTGCGTAGGCACTACGAAGTCGAAGAAAGGAATTGTCTTCGTCGGCGCCTTATCGATTTCGCCGTTCAAGATATCATCGATGATGCCGCGCGTATCGCGAATAGAAATACGCTTGCCCGTGCCGTTCCAGCCCGTGTTCACCAAATAAGCCTTTGCGCCTACGCGTTCCATCTTCTTAACAAGCTCTTCCGCATATTTCGTCGGGTGGAGCGACAAGAAAGCTTGGCCGAAGCAAGCAGAGAAGGTCGGCGTCGGTTCCGTGATGCCGCGTTCTGTACCTGCGAGCTTAGCTGTAAAGCCGGAGAGGAAGTAATATTTAGCCTGCTCTGACGTCAAAATAGAAACAGGAGGCAATACGCCGAACGCATCAGCCGACAAGAAAATCACCTGCTTTGCGTGCGGGCCTTTAGAAACCGGCTTAACGATGTTGTTGATATGATAGATCGGGTAAGAAACGCGCGTATTTTCCGTCACGCTCTTGTCATTAAAGTCGAGTTTACCCGTTTTGCTGTCAATAGTTACGTTTTCGAGCAACGCATCGCGCTTGATAGCGCCATAGATATCCGGCTCGCTTTCCTTATCGAGGCGAATAACCTTTGCATAGCAGCCACCTTCATAGTTGAAGACGCCCTCATCGTCCCATCCGTGCTCATCATCACCGATCAATCTACGCTTCGGATCCGTTGAAAGCGTCGTCTTGCCCGTACCGGAAAGGCCGAAGAAGATCGCCGTACTTTCGCCGTCGAGACTCGTGTTGGCAGAGCAGTGCATAGATGCGATGCCGCGGAGCGGGTTAAAGTAGTTCATCATAGAGAACATACCCTTCTTCATCTCACCGCCGTACCACGTGTTGATGATCACTTGCTCTCTGCTCGTCAAGTTGAAGACTACAGCCGTCTCAGAGTTGAGGCCGAGTTCCTTGTAGTTTTCTACCTTCGTCTTAGAAGCATTGTAAACGATGAAATCAGGCTCAAACGTCTCAAGTTCTTCTTTTGTCGGACGAATGAACATATTCGTTACGAAGTGTGCCTGCCAAGCTACTTCCATAATGAAGCGAACGCAAAGGCGCGTAGCGGGGTTTGCACCGCAGTAGCCATCCACTACGAAGAGGCGCTTGTTAGAAAGCTCTTTCTTGGCCAGATCTTTCAATACAGCCCACGCTTCCGGAGTAGCCGGCTTGTTATCATTAGGATATTCGGGCGTATTTCGTCCTTAACAATAAACTTATCTTTAGGAGAACGGCCCGTATAAACGCCGGTGAAAACGTCTACAGCGCCGAGTTCTGAAACGTGACCTACTTCAAAGCCTTCAAGACCGGCTTTCGTTTCTTCTTCGAAGAGTTGTTCGTAAGAAGGATTGTGAACGATTTCCGTTGTACCGGTAATACCGTACTTGGTCAAATCTAATGTTGCCATAGTGATATTTTTTTGTAGATAATAAATCCTTTTTTCAAGCTACTCCAAGGGCAAAATCCTGATCTTTGTAGCCGCAGCAAATTTACGGAATTTTTCCGGACGTATCAAGTAAATACGCATTTTGTAGCATTCGTCTCCGATTTCTTAGTCTAAATTTTAGACCCCGCTCTAAAACCCCGCCAAATTGCGAAATTGACTTTGCAAAACCACAGAAATCGATCTTTACGAGGGTTCTCTGAAACGCGGCGCTTCGGAGCGCATTGAAGTATGTTTTAGAAGCCGCACCACTCGACCCAATGAAAAGGCGGAATTTATTATGATTTAGAGCGTTACTGCGACTTTTCGACCACTATACGGCCGCTATCCACACCCACTTGACGGCCGGCACAGCGGCAAGCGCAGAGCGATTTCTTGGTCGTTTGAAAAAAAAGCCGTACTTTTGGCCGATTTGTAACAAATAACAGCTTTTTCTCGACCCATGGAGGTAATAAATTTAGGGGCGGCCAACTCCGTCATCAATAGCTATATGATGCAGCTTCGCGATGTTGACATTCAGCGCAACCGCACGCTTTTTCGCAACAATCTGGAGCGCATAGCGCACGCCATGGCCTACGAACTGAGTCGGCGTTTGCAATACGATGTTCGCGAGGTGCAGACGCCGCTCGGCAAGAAGGACGTAAACGTCTATACGGATCGCATCGTCGTAGGGACGGTCTTGCGCGCCGGCCTCTCGTTCCACCAAGGCTTTCTCGATGTCTTTGACCAAGCCGACAGTGCCTTTGTAGCGGCCTACCGCGAAGAGGGCAAACGCGAGGACATTAAGATTCACCTTGACTATCTGGCTTCGCCTGACCTCGATGGCTGCACTTTCCTGATGGTTGATCCCATGTTGGCCACGGGAGGTAGTTTGGAGACGGCGTGGCAGGCTTTTCAGCGCAACGGGCGGCCTAAAAAACTGCACATCTGTGTTGTGATTGCTTCGGAGGAGGGCATCAATTATTTGCAGAAACTCTTCCCTACCGACGACGTCACGCTATGGGTGGCAGCAATTGATCCGCACCTCAACGAGGATGCCTATATCGTGCCGGGCTTGGGCGATGCCGGCGACCTCTCGTTTGGGCCAAAACTCTCGGCGCGCAAGCACATTCTTCGCTAACGACCTGAAGCTTAAATTTTATTCCTATACGCCCATAAAGCGGGGAGCATTCTACGGAGCGCTCCTCGCTTTCTTTTTATCTGACGACGCATTTTTCCGCGCACGCCTTCCTCATTTTTCAGTGCAAACATTTTGCCCATGCCGTTTTGTATCACGATAAAAAAGGTTTGCCATCGTGATGAAAAAGGTCTACGCTCGTGATAAAAAAGGTCTACGCTCGTGAGCGTAAACCTCCGGCGTAGGAAGTCGTCAGTTAATCCCCGAAGTTGTATGGTGTAAAATGGCAATTTGCAACGTGCTATTTTGATCGTCCCTCGCAGCATACCGACTCGCGTTAGCTTGAAAGACCAACTCTAAGGGGTTGCTCAAAGGTATGATGCGTTAGGCAGGGTTAAAGCGTTGCACACTTTAATCCTACCCTGTCAAAAGACTAATCCCGATGGGATTATTTGCGATGGATGACGTTTGCGGGCGGGATTGTGGTGCAGGTGGAGCGAGTTTTGGCGGGCGATATTTGCGGCATTGGTCGTGGAGATTGAGAAATTCGCTCCGGCGTTTGGTGTTTATTTGGTGCAAGAGGTGAGGATTGAGGGGGTTACCTGCGGCGGGAGGCGCTGAGGGGCGGAGTTGCGGGGCGTGGACGACGAGTTTGATAACGCATTAGACGAGCATCGTTGGCAATACAATCATTTACAGAGCGTCATTTGCTTGCGCGGTATGGAGTAGATACGCAGGAGGGGGAAATGTCCCCAAAAAAAGCGTGCCACAAACCGAGAGTTCAGTTTGCGGCACGCCTGTTTATTTACCTTAATTGCTAACTTATAGCCTCATTTAATGACGCTGGCGGCGCACGCTAAAGCCGGCAGCTTTGGTCGTCTTGGTGCTTTTGGGCTCTTTCGTACTCGGCGTAGATACTTTCGGCGATTTTGTACGCGTCGTTGTGCGACGACGAGCCGTGATGCGGCGCTTCGGAGCAGCGGCTTCGGGAGCTACGGCAGCGGTGTCGGTCACGACGGCTTCGGGCTTCTTCACGACGGGCTCTTCTCCCCAAACGCTCTTGCGCACATCTTTGAGTTGCTTCTCTATACGCGCCTGTTCACGGTGCATATCTGAATCGGTGGGGCAGTAATTGCTCAAGAGGCGGTCTTGCAGATTGACGGTCTTATAAATATCTCCTTCATAGCGCCCCAGCGTAAAATAGTCGTCGGCTGAAAGCGTGGCCGCATTGTTGTAATTGCTCTCCATGAGCATGAGTTTGCCCAACTTCGGGGCGACTTCGTCAAAGCGTACCCAGAACATCGGGTAGTTTTGATCTGTTCCGCCAAACTCGCTATCGCCGCGCACAATGACGGGGCAGAGGGCCACGACCTTTGTGCGGAAAGTAGCCGTATGCTGATCGTAATACGTACTCTCTTTCAAGTAGTAAAGTTTGACGTCCTCCGAAGGAAGATCGGCATCGTTGACGCGCAGGCGGCCGTCTTTCGTCTCATAATAGATATGATAGCGATCCATCAGTGTGCGCGCCGTCACTTCATTGGCAGCAGAAAAGTCTTCGTTGCCATCAAGCTTATAATCGTAAGCTTTTATCTGGCGGCGAAGCAGAAGATGGAAGAGGTAAGTAAAGAGATTTTCGCGTCCATCTTGCGGGGTCGTCGGATAATATAACACGGCATTGGCGTCCTTTTTCAGATTTAAGACGCGATATAAGTCTCTTCGCCAAGCCACATCTTGAGGCATGGCCTGCGCCGTGGGGAAGTCGCGATAAGAAACTCCCGTCGGGGCGTTGCGCGTTGCGGCAGAGCGCGCGGCATCTTCAGCCCGGCGTTTCGGCGGTTGGGCCGAAAGCGTCGCGATCGTAAAGGTTGCTATGAGCAGCAAAATGTATCGTTTCATATAGTGTGGACTTATATTTTCAAAACTTAAATAAGCGGTCGTGCTTAGTTGACAATGATCTCTACCGGTTGCGGCAGTGTGCGGCGCAAACCGTCGGGTCCCATCACGACAACGCGAGAGACGTAGAAGCGTTGGCCACGTCGGAGCGAGCGCATCAAGTTGCGCTGGTTCTCGGTGAAGTTGGCACCGTCAGAATTTTCGGGGCGAGCATTGCCCATTCGATCAAAGAAGACGGACTCGAAACTCAAGACGCGGAAAGGTATGTCGAGCAGACCATCGTCGATGGCGGCACCGATACCAGCTGCGCCTATGACGGAACCTTTGGCGAGGCGGCCGCCCTTGAAGCGGTCGTTACCCAGTGCGATATAGGCCGTTGGGTCGGGCAATTTGCGTACTTTAAAGGTGTAAGTGCCCATTTTTTGCGTTTTTCCGTTGACTTCTCCGCTGACGGTGAAGGTGACGTTGCTACCGACCGCTGCGGGGCGCGCCGTATAGTGGCCCTTTCCCTGCGAGGTCAGTGAGCCGCCGGTCATAGACAGATGGACCTTATCGGGCGCTATGCCCGAAGCACTCACACTGATGGGGTTGTTGAAGCCGGCATAGAGTACGTTCATCAAATCGGCAGCCACGGTGGCGCCGGTTGGCGGTGCTATGACATTGTATTTCTGCACGAAATTGCGGCGGAGAATCTCTCCGGCTGCGTTTTGCGTGAGGATATAGCCTGAAAAGCTGTATTCGCCGGGCCCCCCAACGGTGAAGTTGTACTCACCCGAGCCGCTAACTTGGCGTCCGTTGACAAAGATCTGCGGGCGTTGTGTGGTGTCGACGGCTGCCATAAAGATTTTGGAGCGGAATACTTCGCCGGGCATCAATGTCGTAGCTTCAGGCAGCACGTAGGCGTTGAGTTCGTTGACGCGAATGTCCTTTAAGTCGACATTGGCGCGCAAGGTATGCAAGACTTGATTCTCAGCTTTTCTGATGTCGCTCTGGAGTTTGGAGAGCATCGTTATGGCTGCTACGGCCGGCATATCCTCAAACATATATTCTTGCCAGTTTTTGCCGAGCAAGGCGTTGTCGTTCTTCGGAACGTTCGTACTCAAATCGGACGCGATGATGGCGCGCTGACGCGGGTCGGTGATGTAGCGGAGCACGTGGGTGCGATAGCGATTGATGGCATCGTAAAGCAATTTTCCTTTGCCGCTGATGGGGGCAAGCATCACGTGGCCGGCAGCATCCAAGTTTTCTTCGTTGTTGAGCCGATCGGGGTTTCCTTTGCTACCATCTGCTTCGCGAGCGATGGCCCATTTGAGTTGTTCGACAAAATTATAAAGCGAGTCGGACGTACCGCGTAATTGAATGGCTTTAGTGTACCACTCGCGGACCTTCGCCGGATTCTTCTTCACCAAGACGGCGAAATCGTCATATAGATCTCGATTCTCCTTGGCGGCATTCGTCGTCGTACGCTCCAAACTATCGCCAATAAGGTGAAAGCCTTTCAAGACGTCGTTGGAGACATTGAGCGCCAACATCGCCATCAACAAGATGTACATCAAGTTGATCATCTTCTGGCGAGGAGAAACGGGTCTTTTCTTTATTGTAGAAGGCATTTGCTTATTCTGAAATCGTAGAAAGAGGTGAGGGTGCGCTTAAGATTCGCTTTGCTCGCGCGGCGCGGCGGCCGACTGGTTGACCATATTTACGGTGAGCGCGTCGATCATTCGAGCATACACGCTGTTGAGGCGCTGAATCTGTTCTGCGAGTTTGTGGGTCTGATTGTTGATATCGTCGATCGTACCCACTTGCAAGCTGATGCTCTTCAAGTGAAGTTCATACACCTTATTGATGCCGGTGAGCGTGCGATTGAGATTCTCCATCTCTTCACTGTCGCGCGTCAGGCGGGCACTTTGCTCGTCGACCTTCTGGAAGGTATCCGTGAGCGTTTGTAGTTTGTCGATATACGTTTTCGTTGCCGCTTCCATTTCGGGTGAAAGCACGGCTTGAGCGCGATGGAGCAATTCGTCGTTGGCCGCACGAATAATGGCCGCCAATTGCTCTGCGTCGGCATCGCGTGGAATCTCAAGTGCGGCTTGTGCGGCGGGCGCGGGAGTTTGCGCTGCCGAAGCGGAAGCTTGCACCGGTTCAGTCGCAGCGGCTTGCTGTACAGGAGCGACGTAGGACGGCCTACTCACACCCGGGGCCTGCGTAAACGCGACCTTCGGCGCGGGCGTAGGAGTGGCAGCTGACGCTTCCACCTCGTCGGCTTCCGACGCCTCGTCCGCCTCTTGTGCGGCAAGGGTTTCCTCTATTTCTTCGTCAGTCTGATAATCGTGAGGTAGCTCCTTACCAATCTCCGTTTTGTCAAAGGGGCGGTCAAACGCGGATATGAAGAAAACAAATACCTCCGTTCCCATACCGGCAAAGAGCATTAAGTTACCGCCCGGAAGGTGCGTCAGCTTAAAGAGCGCACCCAGAATAACGATAGAAGCGCCCCAGCTGTAGGCATAATTAAGGAATGTTTGCCCGGGAACGCTGTCCATCCAGTGTTGTAGGCGCGTGATTAGATTTATCTTGCTTGACATAAGCGCTGCTGTTATTTAGTCTTACGCAGAGCGATTGCAGCGCTGATGCCGCCCTCGCTCTTGCTATTTATTTTTTCTTTTTTCTGCTCACTTTCGCTTTGCCTGTTGCCGTTCCAGCTTTGGAACGCACGCAGCGGAAGCCTATAAATGATCGCGGTTGATTCTGATATTCCCACGTGCGCCACGCTGAACGGATGTAAGAAAGCGGATCTTTCCACGAGCCGCCGCGTACGCTTTTACGCTTGAGCAGATAAGGATCTTCCTTGGCCGCATTATATTTGAGTTGGGGGTTGATATCGGCCATCGCAGCCACGCCTGCTTCCGTGTAAACCGTACCTGTCCACTCCGCAACGTTGCCGGCCATATCGAAGAGTCCGTTAGAATTGGCGCCATACGTACCCACGCGACTCGTGATCAAGTTGCCGTCTTGCGTGTAGTCGCCTTCGTCGGGCTTGAAGTTGGCATAGAAGCATCCCTTTCCGTTTTTCTTCACATCTTGTTCTTGATCGGTCTCCCAGGGGAAGGGATTGCCTTCTTTTCCACGCGCAGCATACTCCCACTCTATCTCGGTCGGGAGGCGATAGCGCTGAATGAAGCGCGCCTGTCCGCCCAAGCCTTTCATAAGATACTCCGTGCGCCAAGCGCAGAAGGCATTGGCTTGCTCCCAACTGACGCCCACGACAGGATAATCATCATAGACGTGCGAAGCAAAGTAAAGGCGCGAATAGAGTTCGTTGTTGGCGTTCGGAAAGTCGTTGATCCAGCACGTCGTGTCCGGATATACATTTACTATATATGTATTCAGGAAGTCCCAAGGACCGGAAAGCGGCCGCTCGATCGTTTGTCTGACGATGTTTCCGTTGTCATCTATATAAGCCGTATCTTTAGAAATCATCACCACCTCGTCCGGATCGACCACGTGGTCCGTATTCAAGTCGCGCTCTGCCGGATTCAAGCGATATTTGCGCAGCGCAGCCTTCTCGTAGTCGTAGATTTCGTAGCGATAATTCATCTGGTGCGCATCGAGCAAGCGCGTTCCCTCGATAGGGTCCGTTTTATAGACACTGTTGAGCGCTCTTTGTTGATCCTCGTTGGGCTTTCGCCACGGAATGGGTTTCGTCCAGTTGAGGTGCGGGCGCACGGGGTCGCCGTTGCGGTCCTGTGTGATCTTATACGTTTCGTCGCCGCCGTAAGAGGGGTCTGCCAAGCGCTCACGGATAATAGAATCGCGCACCCAATTGACAAACTGTTTATACATCGAGTTGGTAACTTCCGTCTGATCCATCCAGAAACCATCGACGGAGATGTCGCGCGAGGGGATGTCAGCGCCCCAAAGCGAGTCGTTTTTCTCTACGCCCGTCTTGAGATAGCCGCGTTTTACTTCGACCATACCGAAGGGCGTCGGCTCAGCATAAGCTGCGCCTTTCACGCCGGTCACTTCTCCGCCGCTACGCATCGTGCTGCGCCCACCGAAGCAAGAAGTCAGCACCAAACAAAGCGAAAACAAACCACTAATGACAAGATACTTATTACAACTCATATATTTTATGCACAAAATAGTCATATTCTTTTATAGGAAGCGCACACACTTGTGGTGGTTACGCTTGCGTTTTTGCAAATTGAGCGGGAGGCGATAGGAGACGGTCAATTCGTGTTGTCCCGCCTGCAAGCCTAGACCCGACGTGTTGGCTTCATAGGAGTAACTCAAGTCGACTCCGTGGAAAGTGCCGCCCACAAAAAGCGTCACGGAGTGCTGCGGTGCGTAAGAAGCACCGGCATAGAGCCGCTTTTTCTCTCGCTGATAGACGATACGCCCCGTCAAATCAGCCCGAAAATCGGCATTGCTGTAGCGCAATAACACTGACGGCACTATAACAACTAACGGATTGCGGAATTTAATATTGTATCCGGCCGTAAAATTATACTGCGGCTTCACGTGATACTGATTGGTTTCGCCCAAGCGCACAACGGGAGAGGTGAGATGCAAGAATCCGAAGCCGGCATACCAACGCTTGTGGTGATAATAGACGCCGGCGGAGGCATCAAACGACGATCCGTTAATCTTCGTTCGCGGAAAAGCGGGGTCGTTCGTTTCGCTCAGGTCAGCCTTGGTGCCATCTAAAGTTTCTTGGAGCATATCCGCCTCGCCGCCCAAACTCATTACGCCGCCAAAGAGCGGAAAATAATAAGCATATTGCACGGAAAAGCGCTGATGAGAGAAGAGTCCGATCTGATCATTCTGAAAAATAGCGCCCACGCCGTGGCGAGTCGGACCGAGCATGAACGCAATATCAGCGCCGGCATACATAGTTCCGCCGCTGTTGGTATAGCCTGTGGCGTGCGTTTGATAAGCCATGTTGAGCGAAAGTTGGTCGGAGCGTCCGGCCGTTGCGGGATTAAACTGCGGTTCGAGTTCCCAATAATGGGCGAAAGCGGGATCTTGTTGAGCCAAAGCCTGAAAAGGCAGGCCGACCAAAAGGACTGCTGCCACCAAGCGTATGTATCTCAACAAGTTTCTCATTGCTATTGTATAGGGCGAAGCTTTTTGCCGCCGTCATCTCTTTCTAACGTTTCGGCGCGTCTTTTATTGTTTGTCGACGTGCCTACTTGCGAGCGACCGGCAACACCAATCGGCAAAATTAGAAAAAACCACGCAATAGCTTGTATGGAATGGGCATAAACTTTCTTTCGCCCTTGACCGAGAAGAGCGGTTCGTAAAGCAAGGGAAACCGCAGCACGCCGGCAGCCGCCGCAGCGGAGAGCTACTAAAGACGATGCCGGAGCTACTTGGGGGCTTTTCGCACCGATATACTTTGTATATTTTTAGGATTTAGTTGGTGAAGCGGCGCAAAAGTCGGGGTGACGGTGTAGGAAATCTTGCTTTATCAAACGAAAATCAAGGCAAGCAGCGAGGCGAATGACATAAAGAAAGGCGCGATATTGAAAATTTGACTTTTCAATAGGCGTTACGAATTGATAAAAAAGCAGATTAAACGACCAATTCTTGATGGAAAACACGAAAAAACGGACTTCGGGGCCGTATCTTTGCATCGTGTTTTTCATAGTATTAGATTTAAGGTTAACAAGGTTG
>ERZ772958.1336-NODE-1336-length-10315-cov-4.014327_pt1 | contig 10315 bp, 5 predicted proteins | sample MGYA00580681_ERZ772958 | MGnify/ENA primary metagenome ERZ772958 (study PRJEB29015, sample SAMEA2738089) | human oral metagenome | biome: human oral; feature: human-associated habitat; material: saliva | place: China | collected 2275 ...
ATCATAGATCTAAGCAACCTGAGGACTGGAGTGCTCCATATTCTATGGATGACTTTGGGGGCGCTCACTTTGGGCTACGTCGTGTTGCTTATCCTCCTCGCTTTGGTGACTCCCAATTCTAAGCTTGGTTCCATCCTCCACCTCAAGAAATAAAATGCTATGAATCAGTTTTTCGTTCTCGGCATCGGTGGAACGGGCATGCGTTGCATCGAATCGCTCCTGCACCTCTGCGCTATGGGCATGTTCGACGACACCGAACTCCACCTCCTCGCCCTCGATACCGATAAAAACAACGGTAACTTCGCCCGCCTCAAGGAGGTGAAAGAGGCCTACTGCCGCGCCAAAGGCAGCGATGCTGCCGCGCGCACGCCGCTTAAAGACACCTTCTTCTCGGCCAACGTGAAGTATTATGAGTTCAGCCCCAACTACGATGCGAAAAGCACCTTCCAAGAGGTGTTTGACTACGGCGGAACGCAATACAACCACCGCGAAGAGGCCGATCTGGCCGACCTGGTGCTCACCAAACAAGTGGAGGAATTCAATCTCCGCCACGGCTATCGCGCACAAACTCACCTCGGCTCGATGATGATGTACCACGCCATCCTCGAAGCTGCCGAGAGTCCGATGGACAACGAGCTGAAGAGTTTCCTCGCGCAGCTCACCAAAGCGGCGCAAAACGGCACGCCCAAGGTGTTTATCCTCGGGTCGGTCTTCGGCGGTACGGGCGCTTCGTCCATTCCCATCATTCCGCAGGCCATTTCGCGCGCCGCTGAGCGCATGAACGGCGGGGCGGTCAACGTTTTGCGCAATGCGTATTTCGGTTCCACCCTGCTCACGGCCTATTTCAATTTCAAAACCCCCACCGGCGACGAACTCAACGCCCAAAAGGTCATTGCCACCAGCGACAAATTCGCCCTCAATTCGCAAGTGGCCATGATGTTCTACGACGACGACGCCACCGTGCGCAGCACCTACCAGCGCTTCTACATGCTCGGCACAGACTCTATCGATTGGGAGCCCATGGCGAAGCGTGGAGAAGAGGTCAGTAAGACCATCACCGGAGGCGCCGAACAGAAAAACGACTCCCACTACATCGAACTCCTCGCGGCTTGTGCAGCACTCGACTTCTACAACACGAAACCCGAGCAACTGGAAGAGAACAAAAAGCACGCCGCCACCGATTACCTCTATCGTGCCGTCGGCGAAAGCGGACGTTTCGAATTCGAAGACTTCGTCGGCCAGCAGCGTGCGGAGGAATTCGCACGGAAATTCGGCACACTCCTCACTTTTGCGCTCTTCTGCAACGGCGAAGACGATTTTGTGGAAAGCGTGCGTTGCGGAGGGCAGAAGGAAATCACCGAATTCACAGGCATGGAAGTTACGCAGGTGGAGTATCTCAAAAAGTACTTTGGTCTTCTCTTCTTCACCCGCGGTGAGGGAAGACTCGCCGAGGGATGGGTGCAACAACTGCACCGTTCGGCCGGTGGTGGCGACAGGTTCCTCTTCAACGCGAGCCTTTTCGGCTTCAGCACCTTCAAGGAGCTGATGAAAGTGGATTGGAACAAAGAACTCTACCGCAACGAAGGACTCGGAAAGGACAATAATTATAAGAAGAGCGGTAGCTTCGGTTTCTTCAGCGGATCGAAGTTCGACCCCTTCAAGAAAGCGTTCATCGCCGAGCGCGAAAACACCCAAGGATGGAAGGCCATCACCAATCGCGGTGAGCAGCTCTACAAGCTCGTTTACGACACCCTCGGCAAACTTTATCAGTTCAACTAATCTCCCACGAAACTATGTCTACAAAAGCATTGCTCATCAAGAGTTACACCAATTTGTCGACCGGTACGGCGGGCGAATGGAACGAACTCAACATGGCGCCCTCCTACATTCAGGGCATCAAAACCGGTAAAATCCTCGAAGAAATGAGCAGCGACAAGCTCGCCGCCCTTATCTCGGGTGTGCCCACTCCCTGGGCGCGCGCACGCCTCTTCAAGTTTGCCCTCCAAACCCTCAATGCCCCCGATCCCAACATCGACTCTTCGGGATTGCAGCAGTACTATGAAATGCTGCACGGGGAGTGGCGCGGCCTGCTCGCCGTCATGGCGCTCTATCCCGACCGCGTGAGCTTCTCGAGCCCCGTCTCGCTCAATGGAAACGGGCGGCTCTATGACATCGCATCGGCCTTCGGACGCATGCTCTTCGACGATAAAGATCTCTGGAGCAACCAACTTCAGCTCGCCAAAGACCCCGATACGCAGCCTTTCATCCAACTCATCTACTACCGCGGCCATCTGGTCGGCGGCACCTCGCCCATGACCGGTGTGTTCACCGGCGTGGACTACAGCCAAATTGGAGCCGATGCCGGAGAAGTGCAGTGGTTCCGCAACGGACGTTTCGAAGATCCCATGCCCTTCCTCAACCCCGAACAGCTGCAAAAGGTCTATCTCTTCGTCAAAAACCTCAATCGCAACATCGAAGCCTTCGAGGACAATATCAATGCCCAGCGCGGAGGAAAAAGACGTGCGGAGTTGAACGGATTCAAAGGCATGAGTCGCAAGTGGGAAGAAGAGATGCAGAGAGCGGGCGGCCAATTGAGAGACAAAGGCCCTGTGGCACAGTACGTCAACCTGGAATATCCCTTCTCGGATCTCTTCAAAAGCAGCGTGCCGGTCTACCTTAAGCCCGATTTCACCTTCACCTACGACGAAGGCAGCGATTGCAAACTCGTGGGCGACGTACAAAAGTTGCTCAGCGACGACAAATTTGTCGTGGGATGGGCAGAAGCTCCCGATGCGCGACCCAAACTCTCGGAAAGTGCCGTCTACTATCTCAAAATTGACAACCAGGTAGACCGAGGGGCCAACTATTTCTCGCTGCCCCTCTCCGAAATTGGGCTGGACATATTCAAAAATTCGCTCGCCGGCCTGCTCGGCTACGGAGATAACAGCAAAACGCGCCTCTCCGCCCGACTCAACGACGCCGGATTGCTTGCGGTTTCGCTCGTTGTCGAGATTGACGGACAACAAGTGGAACTCAACACCCGCGAATATGTGGTGAAATGGATGACCGAACCCAAGAAGGTCATCATGTGGCCCAACTTCGTCTCGGAAAACTGGACGAAATACTACCTCTACACCGAATGCACCTCCGACGCACCGCAGCAATTCCAAGCCATCTTCAAAAAGAAAGGCGAATTTGTGCGCAACATCAAGGGAGAGTTCTTCACGTCTGACTACCAACACGCAGCCGACGAACCCAACGAGCCCAATGTGGAGCAGATCATCACCTATCCGCCGGGACAGGGTGAGGAGTTGCACAAATACAATATCTATACCATGGCGCTGGCTCCCGCGGGACTTTCCGTCATGGTGAAAGATGCCGGCAAAGACGCCCACGCAGGGTTCTTGATGCTCCGCCCGCAGGTGGTGCAAGACCGCACGAGTCTCGACGCGCAGGGAGAAGCCGTTGTGGGCATCGACTTCGGCAGCAACAACATGTGCATCTACTACAGCGTAGACGAGGGACAGGCGCAACCCATTGAGTTCCAAAATTTCCGCACCATGCTTGTGGGACAGGAAAACCGCGACCTGCGTGCCGTGGCCGAGAACCACGAGTTGCTCTTCTTCAGCAATTACCCCACACACAACGGCCAAATCAAATCTTGGCTCCATGAACACGACAGCCGCTACAACCAGCACCAAGAAAGTGTGGAAGTGGCCGGCGGTGTGCCCGTGAGCAGACCCAACGTCTTGGTCAAGGAAATGGACGAACGCACCATTACCACACAAGCCGGTGTGCTGCACTACAACATGAAGTGGCTCAACGACGACAGGGGACTGCAGAAGAAAAGTGCTTTCCTCAAGAGTATCTGGTTGCAAACCTGTGCATATCTCTTCACCAAACGACTCAATCCCAAGAAAATCGTGTGGAGTTATCCCGGTGCCATGATGGAAGCCGATCGCAATGAGCTGGAGAGAATCTACGAAGAGCTTAGTCGCAACACTCCCATCGCCGGATGCCGGCCCACGCTCCCCCGAAATTACACCACAGAGGCGGAGGCCGTGTGCAGTTTCGCCCTCACGCGAGAGATCGGCCTGAACAACGACAGCATGTTCCTCGGCATTGACGTCGGCGGTAGCACAAGCGACATCCTCCTCCTGGCCAGAGATCCGCACAACGCCAACAAAGTCACGCTCTTCCGCGAAAGCTCTGTCCGTCTCGCAGCCGGTGTCTTCTTCAACGCCATTATCAATTCTGAAAAGTTCCGCGAAGCGCTCAATCACTTTTGCCAAAAAGAGAACAAGTCGAAGGTGTTTGTCAACAATGTCGAGGAAATCATCAGAGACGCACCGCAAAAAGCGCCTTACTGCCTGAACAGTGTCTTCGATCAGCTCAAAGACACGGAAGACTACGAGCGCTTCTACAGTGCCATCAACGAGAGAGCCAAGTTTGTCTTCACCATTCCGGCCTACGTCACCGGTTTGCTCCTCTTCTATTCGGGTATGCTCATCGGCGATACCATCAAGAAGCAGCAACTCGACACCATCAAGCGTGTCGATGTGCTTACTTTCGGTAAGGGTGGCCGACTCTTCCACTGGCTCCGCGAACCCGCCGGCACCAACGCCACGGAAAGATATTATGCCGACTGCGTCAACGCCGGATTGCACCTCATTGTCGACAAAGAGGTCAGCGTGCAATATCGCCACGACATTGAAGTCGACAACAAGTCGGAGGTGGCCAAGGGATTGGTACAGCCCAGAGAGGTCGTTATGTCCGATGCGCTCGACGGAAAAGAACTCTGCGGCGAAGAGGGCGTGAGCTTCCGCGACGGAAACAACAACGTCATCACGCTCAACACCGAAGACGAACTCACCGGCGCCTACTTCGACAACCACATGGAGGGAATCGACTTCAGCGGCACGAAGAATTTCCAAGTATTCATGGAACAATTCTGCGATTTCGTGAGCAACAAGACGAAACTCTATCCCGACGTGGACAACCTGCGCGAAGATATCGCAGAACTCCACACGCGTGTAGTCAACCACATCACCGAAGACCTCGAATACAAAAAGGCGCTGAAACACAACGGCCCGGAGTTCCCCTACCACCAGCCGATCATCATTGCCGAAGGTGCCTGCTTCTTGAAAACCATCATCAAGAAAATCTTCGTCTGATCGGCGTTTGAACGCCTGCTCAGCCCGTCTCACTTGCCCTTCGGCCCGTTTCCCGTGGCCGAAGGGCGCCGAGACTTGTGGTGGCTGCCGGCCGGCAACCGCTCGCTTGGTACGAACACACCGCCGCAGCCACTTGACCTTGGTCGCACCGCAGCGGCCGTTATCAACGCGGATCTTGCCGAAGTGCACACTCCACGAAACGGAATGCACAACGAAAGGTCGCGTTCATACACCGCTACAGTGAACGAACTTACCGCAACGCCGGCCTCCAATACGCTATTTTCCGGATACACACCCTTATGAATCACCTTTTTCTCTATGTCGACACCAACTACATCGTGGCCGCCTTGCGCGACGGCAACGAAGTGGTTGCGCCGATACGTCCCACGAGCGGGGACGAATATTTCGAACTCTTCTTCCGCGAAGACACGGAGTACAACCGTGTGATCTATGGAAACGTGTGCAAAAACGCCTTCTATAAAGGCGACCCTCACTATTTCGGCAATGTCTTCCCACTCATGGCCGAAAACACCCGAACCTTCTCGCTCTACGGACGCAAACAACCCATCAGTCACCTCTTCAAAGAGGCCGGCATCCTCAACGAATGGAAAGAGTGCGCGCGGGAAGACGCAGAAAATCGAGGTGCAAAACCCATCTCTACCTACATTTCCTTCTCGGCCGACGTGGATTACGCCGCGCGAAACATCTTTGTCGAACAAGTGCTCGGCGAGGAAGGTTTCTACGTGGGCGAACGCACCGTACCCATCGAACATCTCGCGCTCGAGCACGCGGTGCGCCTCAACAAAGTGCAACAAGAAGGCACCTATCTCGTGCTCAACGCCTACAACGAGGATCTGCATTTCAGCATCTACCGCCGAAAAGACGGCACCTTCGTCCGATTGGCCGAAAACGTACTGCCCGGCCTGGGCACCGACCCCAGAGTGCGGGCACTTGTGGAGATCGTGGTGGCGAAAATCAACAATGTGCAGCATTTTCTCTCCACCCCCGAGCAGAAAGAACGGGAATATTGCAATTTAGAACAGCATGCAGACGAATGGTTGCGCCAACTCGACGCCACCCGAGGCGGACGCCCCCTCCACATAACGGGCGTGCGCTTCTCTGTGGCGCCCAATACCTTCGACGTGAGCGTAACGGCCGAAGAAGTCAACGGCCGCACCGAGATAATCGTCCGTGACGTGGTCAACGAAATCAACAACTTTGTCATTAAAACGCTGAGCCCGGGCGAAATGCTCCGCGGTATCCTCTTTCTCGGAGACGGCTTTGCCAATCACGAGTACGCAAAAGCCGTCACGGCCAGCTACCGTTTGCGCGAAGAAGACCTTATTTATTTCCGGCGCTGCGACCTGTCCGGCATTATTCCCGTCTATCGCGACATCAACCTCGACCAGTTCAAAACCGAAGCCAAAAAACACCACGAACTCGGCGACCAAGAACTTACGGCCCTGCGCAACGCACAGGCAGAGGCCGAGCGTGAGCGCGAAGCCAAGCGCCAAATTGAGGAAAAGGCGATGGCAGAAGCCGCCGCGCGCAAAGACAAAGAGAATTACTTCACGGCCATGGCCAAAATCGAGGAGTGCGAACAGAAAAAGGAGTGGCACGGCATGCGCGACTGGGCAGAAAATGCACTCCAACTGCGCCCCAACGATGCCGAGGCCACAGCGAAATTGGCTTTGGCCAACCGCAATTTGGCCGAAGCCAAGGTGCGCGGAGAGCAATTCATGAAGAGTCTCAAGCAGGCCGAGGCCGCAGTCAAAGAACGCAACTGGCAAGAAGCACTCATTCAGGCCAAAGCAGCGCTCAATGCCCACCCCGATTCCGAACAGGCCAAAAAGATTCTCGCCGACGCAACCAAGCAAATCGATCAGGCCACCCGCATCAGCGAATTTTTCACTCGCGCCGCCGTATTCGAACAGCAGGGCAATTATCACAAAGCCCTCGAGGAGTTGGAGAAAGTGCAATTCCTCGACCCGAAACACCCCGATTTGCAGCCGCGCATGAGCACCTGCCGACTGAAAATCAGCGAGCGCGAGAGAAAAATCTTCGCCATGAAGCAGGAATATACCCGCGCCGCCGACCGGCATGACCACGAAAAGGCCGCCGAATGTGCGCGCCGTCTCGCCGCTTTCCTCGACCCGGAGCAGCAAAGTGAGTGGATTGCCCGCGAAGAGCAGCACAAACGGGCTGCCGAAGCCGAGCAAAAGCAAAAAGAGTTCATCGACGACTGCACAAAACACTACAACAAAGCCTGGTTCGACGGCGATTGGGCCACCTTTGTCCGCTATGCCGAAGAGGTGCTCCGCTGCCGCAAAGACGAAGAACTCGCCGAACGGGTGGAACGCGCCAAAATTCGTGTGCGCGACGAGCGAGATCGCCGGCAATTTGAGGTAGTGCTGGGAAGAGTCAAGGTGCTGATTGCCGACGGCAGCTATAAAGACGCCAGAAGGCTCCTCGAAGCGCTCAAAGCAGACGCCATTACACCCCAACAAAAGGAGATCGTGGGGAGACTCTTCAAACGAATTTTCGATGAAGAGGATCAAAAAAAAGGCTCCCCCACCAAGCCGACGCAACCAGGTCCGGACCGACCGCAACAGGGCAATGGTAAATCCGAAAATACTGTAGGGCAACCTCAACAGGGCAAGGATCAATCGTCGGAGGGTGCGGATCAACCGCCGGGAAAGCACGATCCCATTGACCCTTTCTTCAGAAGTGAAGCCACCCAACCCGCCAAGCCGACGCAACAAAGTCCGGACCGACCGCAACAGGGCAGGGGTAAATCCCAAAAGGGCAAGGGGCAATCGTCGGAGGGTGTGGATCAATCGCCGGGAAAGGGCGATTTCTTTGACCCTTTCTTCGGAAGTGAAGCCTCCCAACCCGCCGCCCCTAAAAAGAACGAGGGCGCCAAAACGAAACCTACGCCCGACAACAAACCAAAGAAGGGTCCGAAAAACGAAACCACGAAGGGCAATCCTTTAGATGAGTTCAACAAGTTCTAAATCCAGCGTCCCCATGACCGAAGATCCACTACTCAGTATTAGGAAAAAAGGTGTGCCATGCACCGAAGCGGAGAGGCGACCGTACGTCACCATCCGGGAGAAAAGCGGTATTATTTTCACGTTCAAGGATCAAATGAAGGTGAGACTCTGCTGGAATGCCGCCGACCGAGACGAACTGACGGCGCGCGACCTCGATCTCTGCCTGTTCTATCGCGGGGAAGACGGGGGCACGGGCGGCGTTTTCTCCTCTGACTATCGCGAACGTCTCGATGATATGGGCAGCCTGGACAAGTTCCCTTATATTTCGCACCGGGGCGACAAGACGCTGTCCGGACAAGGCGGAGGCGCCACCGAGGAAATTTGGATCGGCGAGCTCAGCGGTATCGAAAAGGCCTGCATCTGTGTGGTGGACTACGAGGCGGCGAATGCCGAGCGCACTTCGTTTTTCGAAGAAGCGGGCGCTTATGTCGATTTTCAAACGGAAGACGATTATCACCACAGCAACCTCCGCTCTGAGGGCGAAGGCTGCGTCTATTGGGTGGCCAATCTCCAAAAGGGCCCCGATGGGCTCATCAGGCTCCTGCGCAAGCGCAAAGTCCTCACCATTGTCGAGGCCTGCGAGCAGATTCCCGGCTTCAAACTTATCTGCAACGTGCGCGAACGCGCAGACGACGAACGCTAATGTGCGCCGTGCGCGAAACGTCCTCCCCGCTGTGCGCAGCAAGAAACCATGCGGGGCGTCGTTGCGCCCGACACACATCTTATATATACAAACCTTTCAACCCCTCTCTCCCATGTCTGATCAACCCCAAGTGCGTCTCAAACGCAAAGTCACCCTTCGTCGCAAGGAAGAGGCCGCCTTTACATTCACCGGCCGCCTGAAAGTGCGACTCCTTTGGCAGTCTGAAACGGATCTCGACCTCTGTCTCTTCTTCCGCCGCAAGGACGGCGAAGTGGGCGGCGTGTTCTCCGACCTCTTCCGCAGCCGCATGACCGATCGCGGCACACTCGACCAGTTTCCCTACATCCTTCATCTCGGCGACAGCCCCGAACCCGGCGAAGGCAGCGAATCTGTAGAGCAAATCAATGTCGGATCGCTGGCCGACCTCGAGCAAGCCTACGTTTGCATCGTCAATTACGGTGCTGCCACCGAAGGACGCGATGTCACCTTCGCCGACGAGAGCGGCCGCGTGGAGATTACCAGCGACGCCGGCGACAATTTGGAAGTACAAGCCGATGCCACCGAGCCCGGAAGCGTCTATCTTGTCTGCTCCATCCTCAACCGCGACGGCAATTACGCCCTCAAAAACGAGAGCCGCGTCATGGATCTCGGCACGGCTTTCAACGAAGTGCCCGGCTTCTCCCTCATCTGCGAGTGAGGATCCCCGCCGCGGCCGAATAGCGCACGACCCGACACGGCGATGCGCCCTTTCCGCCAAAGCGTGCCTCCGCTTTTAGCCGGCTCCTCCCCCGTTTGGCACCTCCGCTCCCCGAGGGCGGCACGGCGTCCCCCTGTTTCCATTCGAAATCTCAACCCTTTAAACCCCACTTACCCACTATGGCAGTAACACTCAAACGCAAAATCACCCTCCGCACCAAGGGCGAAACCGCAACTTTCACCTTTTCAGGAAAACTCAAGGTACGCATGCTCTGGCAGTCGGCCACCGACCTCGACCTTTGCCTCTTCTTCAAGAAGAAAGACGGCGAAACAGGCGGTGTCTTCTCCGACGAATACCGTCGCCGCCGCAAGGACCTCGGTTCGCTCACCGAGTTCCCCTACATCCTCCACATGGGCGACCAAAAAGAACCCTCTCCCGGCGGTGAGGAAGTGGAACAAATCAACGTGGCCACCCTCGCTGACATCGAGAAAGCCTACATCTGTGTGGTGAACTACGATGCGGCCATCAAAGGTCGCGATGTGACCTTCGCGGACGAGGGCGGTCGTGTGGAAGTGACCAGCGATGCCGGCGACAACCTCGAGGTGAACATGGACGATCCCAGCCAGGGACACGTTTATCTTGTCTGCTCCATTGCCAACAACAACGGCGAATTCGCCCTCGTCAACGAGAGCCGCGTGATGGATCTCGGCACTGCCTTCGACGAAGTGCCCGGTTTCGCACTCATCTG
>ERZ772958.1337-NODE-1337-length-10311-cov-5.997172_pt1 | contig 10311 bp, 7 predicted proteins | sample MGYA00580681_ERZ772958 | MGnify/ENA primary metagenome ERZ772958 (study PRJEB29015, sample SAMEA2738089) | human oral metagenome | biome: human oral; feature: human-associated habitat; material: saliva | place: China | collected 2275 ...
TCCTTTTAAAATAGGGTATAATAAAATTAACAAGTTTAAGGAGCACTTATATGTCTAAAAAAAGAATTTTCTCAGGCGTTCAGCCTTCAGCCATCCCAACCATTGGGAACTATATTGGAGCGATGAAAAACTTCGTTGCCCTGCAAGATGAGTACGATTGTACTTACTGTATCGTAAACCAACACGCGATTACCGTTCCGCAAGATCCAAAGAAATTAAAAGAGCAAACACGTTCACTTGCAGCACTTTACCTTGCGATTGGTCTTGACCCTGAAAAGTCAACCATCTTCGTACAATCAGAAGTTCCTGCACATGCTCAAGCCGCATGGATTGTTCAATGTAATGTCGGCGTTGGTGAGTTAGAACGTATGACACAATATAAAGATAAATCTCAAAAACAACAATCTGTTTCTGCTGGTTTATTAACATACCCTCCTCTAATGGTAGCCGATATCGTTTTATATAACGCTGAAGTGGTTCCTGTTGGAGAAGACCAAAAACAACATATGGAATTAACACGTGACTTCGTTGAACGCTTCAACAGTCGCTACGGAAATGGCAACCAACTACTTGTAATGCCAGAACCATTTATTCCAAAAGCTGGCGCACGTGTCATGAGCTTACAAACGCCAACGAAGAAAATGAGTAAATCAGACGCCAACGTAAAAGAATACATCAGCATGCTTGATGAGCCTTCTGTAATTCGTAAGAAAATCAAGAGCGCTGTGACAGATTCAAGCGGTGTGATTGAATTCGACCCAGCTGAAAAACCTGGCGTATCTAACCTATTAACAATCTTCTCTGCTTTCTCTGGGGAAAGTATTGACTCCCTCGTGAACCGCTTCAAAGGTGTTGGTTATGGCCAATTCAAAGAAGAATTAGCCGATGCGATTATTGCAGTGATGGAACCAATTCAAGAACGTTATTATGAGTTGTTAAAATCTGACAAGCTAGATGAGATTCTTGATGAGGGTGCTAAGAAAGCGAACTATGTGGCGAATAAGACGCTTCGCAAGATGGAGAAAGCGGTAGGCTTAGTGAGATAAACCAAGAAAGGTTACCTGCTTACTTTCTAAAATAAAATCAAAAGAGTCCTCTCGGACGTTATTATAATGACTTAAAAGGCTACAACGGTTTGAGCCACGGTCTCAACCCTACCGAGCTTCAAACAGATTCTAGAAGAATTCTCTTCAAGAATCTGTAATTCACATCGGTTGTGACCGCCATTAATGTCATTATAAAGTCCGAGGGACTCTTTTTTCTTTATGTATAAGCAAACTTTTCTTAATTTATCTCACACCGCAAAAAGGGAAAGGCTATTTCCACACTAACTCCACCTAATTCACATTCAATGTGATTCCCCACTATTCTTTCAATAAACTGATGTTTTTTTGATAATCAACAAGCTTTGCCATTCAGTGAATCACTCAAAATAGTTTATCTCACACCGCTGAAGGGTAAAGGCTAAATAATTAGTTTCTAATTTAATGAGCACAGCAAACTCAACCCTTATATAGTCCGAGGGACTCTTTTTCTTTATGTATAAACAAACTTTTCTTAGTTTATCTCACACCGCGAAAAGGGAAAAGGGCGACAAAATAAAAAACGCTAGGGCAATCCTAGCATTTTCTATCGTTTGCTATTCTATAACGAGCAGGCCGGCACCAATGATACCATTATCCCCCTTAATGGTTGATGCTTGGATATGCTCCAGAATATGTTTTTGTTCGTGATGAAGGAGTTCCCCTAACTCTTCTTTCACGAGTTCTATAAAGTCTGGGTTGTAGTTTGAAACACTACCTCCGAACACAATAGTTTTTGGATCTAGTAAGCAGACCATTCCATGAAGAACACTTGCTAATCCCATAGCTGTTTCTTCGATGATACGGCTAGCTGCTTCCTCACCATTGCGCCATTTATCAAAGATGTCTTTCGTTGTCAATGTCTCGTCTTCATAGATTTCACGACCTGTACGCTCGATTCCGACACCCGAACAAGCCACTTCTAACGAATCGAGACATTCAAAGTAAGGCACTTTGACAAACCCAATTTCGCCTGAGAAACCTTCCCCGCGTAAGATTGTATTGTTGACGATGTTGGTGGCTGCGATTCCTGTTGATACCGTTACGTATCCAAACATATCTGTAGGTTTTAGATTGAGTAATCGATATTCCGCATAAGCAGCTACTTTAACATCATTATCGATTTTCACCGGTATGTCTCCGTACGTTTCCTTCAATCTTTCTACAATTGGAAAATTAGCCCAAGGTATATTATTTTGGAAAATCGCTACCCCGTTTTCCACATCTACCTTTCCTGGTAATCCAACACCAATCCCATACGTATCCTGAATGCGTAAATCATTATCATTGAGTACTTTATCCACCAGTTGGACCACACCTTGATATAAACTTTCGGCACTCGCTGTTTGGCTTGGGCTTTGTGAACGACTAACGATCTCCCCATTTTCGTTAATCAACGCAACCGCGACCTTCGTCCCCCCAATATCAATACCAACCGCGACTTTCATCAAAATCCCTCCGTTCATTATGATTTCGCTTTCATATTTAGTTTACACCGAAAATTCTATTCTGGCTTTCCCTTTCTTGTTCTATCCTATAACTATTTTGCTGTCTTTCATTCAGATTGAAAAATGATACCTGTTTTGATAACTATTTTGCGTCTTTTTCTTATACCCTCTCCTTCTCTCTACTCCTCCCTCTTTTCTTCGCAAAAATTGTCTTATTTCACACCCAAGGATAAGAAACGGCGCTTATGTTATAAAAACAATGATTGAATTGCATTGAAAAATGATAACTGAAGATAGCCGTTATAGTGGAATGAGTGATGGGGAATGGCATCGAATGTGAATTAGAGGGAGTGCGAATGGTTTCGCTACTCCCTCTTTGAAGCTTCGAAGACCAAGAGACCTAGGGCTCTTGGCGGTGCCCCATCACAAAGTCCACTATGATTAAACGGCTATCAATAAGGTTATCATTTTTCAAACAAATTCATTACGTGGTAACTCTTTTAAAAATAAGCGCTGTTTCTTATCCTTTCAACCTTCGGTTGAATCCATTAATTTTTGCACAAAAAAGGAGGGGAAGCAAATCTGCTTCCCCTCCCTAATTCCTAAGAATTATTTGTTTTTCAAGTTGTAGAACGCTTCTAGACCTTCGTAAACAGCTAAGTCACCTAATTGGTCTTCAATACGTAATAATTGGTTGTATTTAGCAATACGGTCTGTACGGCTTAATGAACCAGTCTTGATTTGTCCAGCGTTTGTTGCAACTGCGATGTCAGCAATTGTAGAATCTTCAGTTTCACCAGAACGGTGTGAAACAACTGCAGTGTAACCAGCTTTTTGAGCCATTTCGATTGCGTTGAATGTTTCAGTTAAAGTACCGATTTGGTTAACTTTGATTAAGATTGAGTTTGCAATACCTTGTTTGATACCACGAGATAAGATTTCAGTGTTTGTTACGAATAAATCGTCACCAACTAATTGAACTTTATCGCCTAAGCGTTCAGTTAATAATTTCCATCCATCCCAGTCGTTTTCGTCACAGCCGTCTTCGATTGTGATGATTGGGTATTTTTCAACTAATTCTGCTAAGTATTCAACTTGTTCAGCTGGAGTACGTTTAGCACCTTTTTCACCTTCGAAGATTGTGTAGTCATATACGCCATCTTTGAAGAATTCAGATGAAGCACAGTCAAATCCTAAGTAAACATCTTTACCAGGTTCTAGACCTACTTTTTTGATTGCTGCTAAGATTGTTTCTACAGCATCTTCAGTTCCTTCGAATGTAGGAGCGAAACCACCTTCGTCACCAACTGCAGTTACTAAACCACGGTCGTGTAAGATAGCTTTCAATGCGTGGAATACTTCAGCACCCCAACGTAAAGCTTCTTTGAATGATGGAGCACCAACTGGTAAGATCATGAACTCTTGGAATGCGATTGGAGCATCTGAGTGAGATCCACCGTTAACGATGTTCATCATTGGTGTTGGTAATACTTTAGTGTTGAATCCACCTAAGTATTGGTATAAAGGTTGATCTAAGTAGTCAGCAGCTGCGCGTGCTACAGCGATAGATACGCCTAAGATTGCGTTAGCTCCTAATTTACCTTTGTTTGGAGTACCATCTAATTCGATCATTAATTTGTCGATCGCCATTTGCTCACGAACATCATAACCTAAGATAGCTTCAGCGATAATGTTGTTTACATTGTCAACTGCTTTTTGAACTCCTTTTCCTGAGTAACGAGATTTGTCGCCGTCACGTAATTCAACTGCTTCGTATTCACCAGTTGAAGCTCCTGAAGGAACCATACCGCGTCCGAACGCTCCGCTTTCTGTGTAAACTTCAACTTCGATAGTTGGGTTTCCACGTGAGTCTAGTACTTCTCTTGCTAATACATCTGTAATAAATGGCATGATTTATTAACTCCTTTATATTTATTTGTACGTTTCTATTTTAGTCGAAAAATGCTTTATATGCAATCTTTTCCTTAAATTGAAAGCCTTTTTTTAAGATTATTTTTGAATTAAGCTTTCGCCTGTCATTTCTTCAGGTTTTGCTACATTCAATAAATCTAACATTGTAGGTGCAACGTCTGCTAAACGACCACCTTCACGTAATGTAATACCTTTTTTCGTTACAATGACTGGTACTGGAACTGTTGTATGTGCAGTATGTGGTGTTCCTTCAGGGGTAATCATTGTTTCTGAGTTACCGTGGTCAGCAAAGATAATTGCGCTACCGCCTTTTTCAAGGATAGCATCCACTACTTTACCTAAGTTTTCGTCCACTGCTTCAATCGCTTTGATTGTTGGTTCTAACATTCCTGAGTGTCCAACCATATCTGGGTTTGCGAAGTTTAAGATAATCGCATCATTTTCATCATTGATGATTGAGTTGTATAATGCATCTCCTACTTCGTAAGCACTCATTTCTGGTTTCAAGTCGTAAGTTGCAACCTTTGGAGAAGGAATTAAAATACGGTTTTCGCCAGGGAATTCTTCGTTACGTCCACCATTCATGAAGAATGTTACGTGTGGATATTTTTCAGTTTCGGCAATACGTAATTGTGCAAGACCTGCTTTAGATAACACTTCACCAAGAACGTTTGTCATTGGGATTGGTGGGAATGCAACTTCTGCATCCACGCTTGGGTTATATAAAGTCATTGTCACAAATTTAACGTTTGTAGCGCGCTCTCCACGATCAAAGTTTGTCCACTCTTTATCAGTGAATGCATTTGATAATTGGATTGCACGGTCAGGACGGAAGTTGAAGAAGATGATTGCATCGTTGTTTTCAACTTTTGCCACTGGTTTGCCATCTTTAACGATTACAGATGGAATGATAAATTCGTCTGTAACGTCTTTAGCATAGCTATCTTCGATAACAGCTTGTGCGCTTTCGAATTGTGGACCTTCGCTATGAGCGATTGCATCATAAGCTAATTTCACACGTTCCCAACGTTTGTCACGGTCCATTGCATAGTAACGACCTGAAACTGTTGCGATTTCTCCAACGCCTACTTCAGCTAATTTATCTTCTAATGTTTTGATATAAGAAGGACCAGCTTTAGGATCTACGTCACGTCCATCCATGAATGCATGAATGTACACTTTGTCGATTCCTTTTTCTTTAGCTGTTTCCACTAATGCTAATAAATGGTTGATGTGGCTGTGTACCCCACCATCAGATAATAATCCGAATAAGTGTAATGCAGAGCCGTTTTCCAAAACATGTTTAAATGCACCATTTAATGCTGGGTTTGTTTCGAATTCGCCTTCTTCAATTGCTTTGTCAATACGAGTTAAGCTTTGGTAAACGATACGTCCAGCACCGATGTTTGTATGACCTACTTCTGAGTTCCCCATTTGGCCATCTGGTAGACCTACATCTAATCCAGAAGCTTTTAATGTTGTATGAGGAAATTCGTTATAATAACGATCAAAATTTGGTTTTTTTGCTTGTGCAACGGCATTACCTTCAACGTCTGGTCTCCATCCGAAACCATCTAAGATAATGATTGCAACTGGTGATTTTGCCATTATTTTACTGCCTCCAATAATGCTAAGAATGAATCTGGTTGTAAGCTTGCTCCACCTACAAGAGCTCCGTCAACGTCTGGACAAGCCATGTATTCAGCAATGTTTTCTGGTTTTACAGATCCACCGTATTGTACGCGAACTTTGTCAGCAACTTCTTGACCGAAGTCAGCTGCTACAACGTCACGAACAACTTTACACATTTTTTGAGCGTCATCTTGAGATGCTGATTTACCAGTTCCGATAGCCCAGATTGGTTCATAAGCAATGACTAATGATGATACTTGTTCGTTTGATAATCCTTTTAACGCTGCAGAAACTTGTCCACCAACGAATTCAGAAGCTTTTCCTGCTTCGTAAGTTTCTAAAGTTTCACCACAGCAGATAATTGGTGTTAAGCCATTTCTGAAAATAGCATGTGCTTTTTTGTTGATGTCTTCATCTGTTTCGTGGAAGTATTCACGACGTTCAGAGTGACCGATCACTACATAGTGCACGCCCATTTCAGCTAATACTTTAGGTGAAGTTTCACCAGTGAAAGCACCAGCATCTTCGAAGTAGCAGTTTTCAGCAGCTACTTTAAGGTCTGAACCTTTTGCTGATTCTACTAAAGTCACTAAGTTCACTGCAGGTGCAGCAATTGCTGATTCAACACGGTCAAAAGAAGGTAATTTACCAACAATGGCTTCCACAAAAGCTTGAGTTTCTTTTGGGTTTTTGTTCATTTTCCAGTTTCCGGCAATAATTGGTTTACGCATATACACAACATCTCCTTTTAAATGTTTAAAATTATTTATCACTGATAGCAGCAACACCTGGTAGTTCTTTACCTTCTAGATATTCTAGAGAAGCTCCACCACCTGTTGAGATGTGTGAGAATTTCTCAGCATATCCTAAAGAAATTGCTGCTGTAGCACTATCTCCACCACCGATAATAGTAGTAGCACCTTCTAAGTTTGCGATAGCTTCACAAACACCAATTGTACCTTTAGCAAAGTTAGGCATTTCAAATACACCCATAGGTCCATTCCAAATTACTGTTTTTGCACCTTCAAGAGTTTTCTTGAATAATTCAACTGATTTTGGTCCGATGTCTAATCCTTCTTCATCAGGTTGGATATCACCTTGTGCTACACGACTTGGTGCATCGTTAGAGAATTCTTTAGCTACTACTGTATCGATTGGTAATACTAATTTTTCTCCAGCTTTGGCCATTAATTCACGAGCATAATCAATTTTATCGTTTTCACAAAGTGAAATTCCGATTTCTTTACCTTGTGCTTTCATGAAAGTATAAGCCATACCTCCACCGATGATTACTTTATCAGCTTTATCTAATAAGTTTTCAATTACTGCAATTTTATCAGAAACTTTTGCTCCACCTAAGATTGCAACAAGTGGTCTTTCTGGGTTATCAACTGCTCCACCGATAAATTTAATTTCTTTATCTACTAGGAATCCAGAAGCAGAGTTTCCTTCACCAATGTTAGATGCAATACCTACGTTTGAAGCGTGAGCACGGTGAGCTGTACCGAATGCATCGTTTACATATACATCACCTAGAGAAGCCCAATATTTAGCAAGTTCTGGATCATTTTTAGATTCTTTTTTACCATCTACATCTTCGAAACGAGTGTTTTCGAACATTAAGATTTCACCTTCATTTAATCCTTTAACCGCTGCTTCTAATTCAGCTCCGCGAGTTTCAGCTACGAATTTTACTTCTTTACCTAATAGTTCTGATAATCTTTTAGCAACTGGCGCTAAACTTTTTGAAGCTTTATCAGCTTCTTCTTTAACACGTCCTAAGTGAGAGAACGCTACTACTTTAGCTCCTTGATTTAAAGCATACTCAATAGTTGGTAATGCTGCAGTAATACGATTATCGTTTGTAATTTCACCATCTTTTAAAGGCACGTTGAAATCAACACGCATTAAGACAGTTTTCCCTTGTAAGTTACCTAAGTCTTTAATAGATTTCTTCATGGAAAGCTCCTTTTAAATATTTTTGGAATATATGAGACAAGATATAAGTCAAAATCAACTTATATCTTATCTACTCTTATTTATTACCTAATTAGATTATTTGATTAATCCTGCAAAGTATTTTAATGTTCTTACTAATTGAGCAGTGTAAGACATTTCGTTGTCGTACCAAGATACAACTTTAACTAATTGTTTGTCTCCAACTGTTAATACTTTTGTTTGAGTTGCATCGAATAATGATCCGTAAGAAATACCTACGATATCAGAAGATACGATTGGATCAACGTTGTATCCGAATGATTCGTTAGAAGCAGCTTCCATAGCAGCGTTAACTTCTTCAGCTGTAACAGTTTTTTCTACTACTGCTACTAATTCAGTTAATGAACCTGTTGGTACTGGAACACGTTGAGCAGCTCCATCTAATTTTCCATTTAATTCTGGGATTACTAATCCGATTGCTTTAGCAGCACCAGTTGTGTTAGGTACGATGTTTTCAGCTGCTGCACGAGCACGACGTAAGTCTCCACCACGGTGAGGAGCGTCAAGTGTGTTTTGGTCTCCAGTGTATCCGTGGATTGTAGTCATTAATCCTTCAACTACTGTGAAGTTATCGTGTAAAGTTTTAGCCATTGGAGCTAAACAGTTTGTTGTACAAGAAGCACCTGAGATAACTGTTTCTGTTCCATCTAGAGTTTCGTGGTTTACGTTGTAAACGATAGTTTTAACGTCGTTTCCACCTGGAGCTGAGATAACAACTTTTTTAGCTCCTGCTTGAATGTGAGCTTCTGCTTTTTCTTTAGAAGTGAAGAATCCAGTACATTCTAATACTACATCGATTCCTAATTCTCCCCATGGTAATTCAGTTGGGTTAGGGTTAGCGAATGCTTTGATTTCTTTTCCATTTACTACTAAGCTTTCTTCAGTTGCTGATACTTCTCCGTCAAAACGACCTTGAGTTGTATCATATTTTAATAAGTGTACTAGTTGATTAACTGGTGTTAAGTCGTTAATCGCTACTACTTCAATTCCTTCTACGTTTTGGATTCTTCTTAATGCAAGACGTCCGATACGTCCAAATCCGTTAATTGCTACTTTTACTGTCATTTTTTAGTTCCTCCTAAAAATTTTTATTAACTTTTTTTATTATTTTTTTGCAAATAGCCTCGTCAATAATCAATGTCGCATTTGCTGGTTTAGTATTTAAATAACTATATACCGCATCAGCTTTTTCTTCTCCACCAACTATTGTAAAGACATTATCAATGCCATCAACATCTTTAAAACTCATACCTATAGTAGAGGTTTTAAATATCTCGCTGCCGCTCTCATCAAAATAACTTCCAAATGATTCACAAACGGCTTTTTTTTCTTCTAATACTTTTAAAATATCTTTAGAAGATTTTCTTCTATATGCCATTTCAAAAGCATTCCCTATACTATGGATAATTATAGAAGTCTTTCCTATAACATCAAGAGCATTTTTTACGACTGGTTCTTTTTTAAGTTCCTCTAATGCTTTTTGTCCTATATTATCTGGCGCATGTAATAGTTGAGAACTATGACCAGAATTTTTTGCCATTCTAGAGGCTATATCATTTGCTTGATATTCTGTATTTACAACAGATAGCCCACCTCTTATCGGCGTTATAGTGACATCTTTTCCATAACCAAATGTTTCATTAGCTCTGCCGGCTATATAGTACATTGTACTACCACCGCTGACTCCAATTACGCATTCTTTAGTTATCTTAGCATTAACCTTATCCAAGAGCAGGTTAGTCATTTCTTCTCTAGTAGCTTCATTATTTACGAAGTCACCTGCCACAATATGAACTTGTTTTATTGAAAAATGATTTTTTATAAAACTTCTTTCTTTTGCGAAGACATCGTTTATAACCGCTTCTTTTATCTCTAAAAGAAGAATCTCTCCTTTTTCAGTAACACTCATTCCTGTAGCATTTTTTGTAATCAACCCTAACTTGGATAAAACTTCACATTCCGTACGTAATTGTCTTTCCGTCATATTTATAAAGTTTAATAATGTTTTTCGACCGACCGGTTGATTAACTTTTATCGCAATAAGCAATTCATACCTATTGCTAAACTTCATAAACATATCAGGCACAAGTCTACTTTGCATATGTAACAAATGTAAAATATCCATCTTATGTTTCCCCTGTTTATTTGAAAGTTTATTCATGGACACTCCCTGTCCCCTTAGGTCGTTTCTCGACCAACTAATTTTAAAAAAATAAACT
>ERZ772958.1338-NODE-1338-length-10310-cov-5.832374_pt1 | contig 10310 bp, 14 predicted proteins | sample MGYA00580681_ERZ772958 | MGnify/ENA primary metagenome ERZ772958 (study PRJEB29015, sample SAMEA2738089) | human oral metagenome | biome: human oral; feature: human-associated habitat; material: saliva | place: China | collected 2275 ...
TTTGTATATCACACATAGCCATTCACACATGGAAACTTCAGTTCTTACTGGTCATGTTGCTGTGAGCTCTGAATAATGTTTTTTTAATGATTCTAATGTATATTTTTTATCTCTACCACCATAAAATTCTAATACTCTTTCATCAGTTAACCATTTTAACATCAAAGGAAAATCATCATCTATTAAAGTTCTTATACATATTTCATTTTCAACTATATTCATTTATTTATCACCTTTTTCATAATCATATACATATACTATTTCATCTTTATAATCATTTTTACCACCTAATTTTTCATATACATGGCAAGCTCTAGGATTACCTTTATCAGTTATTAAAAACATTGTACCGTAAAAGGACTGTTATATGGCCTTTTTACTTTTACACAATTATACGGACTTTATCCTTGTTTTTTTACAAGGTAGCTTATTTTTTCTCTAACCAAAAGAATGCCTGTGGTAATTTTTCCTCAGCATTTCCAATAAAACATTTTCCATGCGCAAATAGAACATTGACAGGATTCCACGCTTTTATTTGTTGGTAACACTTTTTGGCTGTTTCCTTATTAAAAAAGAATGTCATTCTTAAATCTCTTGGAGTATGCCCATTTGGATATGCATTATCCCCCATTTTAAACAAGAAACGATGCAAACATGAACACTCTTCTCCAACTTCAATATTCTCAATTAAGTCCGTTAGAATTAACGTTTTACTCTTTTTGTGGAAAAATACTGACTCTTCTATAACGGCACTTCCTTCAAACGGAAGATAATCAATTTCATCTAGCCAACTAATGTCGATTGTTTTATCTAAGATTGTATAACTTTCGATGTATTGGAAGTTGTCAAAAATTTTTCCCAATCCTTTTGTCGCCCAAAGTTTCGCATCCGGATAGGCTTGACTCCACTCTTCCATATATACGTAATGCAATTTATTTGGAGCAACTATATGCTTCACATGACCCAGCTCATCGATTTCACTTTGCAACTGCGGTGTTAAATGAATAGGAGAATGAATCCATAAGTCATTATTTTTCAATTGCACCACTGTCATTCGAGTGCTAAATGGCACTCGAGTGATTTTAAAATTCATCTCTACAATTTCACCATCAACAATCCAGATATCCTCATCGATAGCTTTCAGCGTATACAATGGCTCGTATAATTTCACTGAACATTTCATATAAATTCACCAATTTTTATAGACTAATACACTTCATAATTTGTAATCAGCGGGGAGTTTTTCTTTAGAAGTTTTTGGAGCCGTTTATGGTATTGCGCAGGAAAAACCATATTTTTGGCACGCAATTCTCTTTCACGCAACACTTTTGCCACATGATCCGCAAAGCTAACGCAGTTTCTCGTCCAACCATTATAAGTCATGAACTTCGAACGATTGAATTTATAAAACACGGTATCCATCTGCTGCGCCATAAAATACACATACATCTCTTCAAAACGGTCAAACGTTGGATTATAGTAAATCGCCTCTCCCGTTGGACGCCACTGTGTTGTCGGTTCTAGAATCTTATTCAAGTACGCATGAATTTTATCCATCTGCTCATCCGTCACATCAATCGTATAAATATGCAACGCTTTTTGATAATGGTTTTTACAAAAAAGCATATACTCTTCACGCGGCGCTTTTATCAATACACCTTCAGCAATCCAACCACCTAGTTTTAAATTGGTCTCATCATAATTTCCATACGAATAAACAAACCCGTCGATACATAAATCCACATGCCCTAGAGGTCCATTCCCACGCTCAGCCACATGCACAAAAATCTCGAAACGACTCTTGGCGGTCGGCGGGTATGCAATTGGATAAGGGACAAACGGGTCCGGCATATTCACCTTTGGAAATGAGTGTAGTACTTTTCGTACAACCTTCTCCATTAATTTCTTCTCTGCCATCACAAACTCCTCAAACTTTCAATAGGCTTATTGTAGCATAAATTTACATTGCATTCAGTTACTTTTTTATTTTATCCAACAAAAAACCTCCCGTCAAAAACGGGAGGAAAAAAGGATAGAGTTTTATTTACTTGGGAGTAAATAATTCTTATTTGGGAATACAATTACTATAACCAAGTTTTATGAAGAAATTGTGACGTTTAATCCCAATTTTCTAGAAATTTAATACCCCAAAGATGCATGCATACCGGCAACGTAACCCGTTACAAAGGCTGCGGTGATATTGTACCCACCTGTGTACCCATGGATGTCTAACAGCTCTCCGCAGAAATACAATCCTTGGGTTAATTTCGACTCTAAGGTTTTCGGGTTTACTTCTTTCAAATGAACGCCTCCACCTGTCACGAATCCCTTCTCAATCGGCAATGAGCCATTGACCGTAAAGCGGAAATTCGTAAGAGCTTCTTTAATCTGTGCCCAGTTAGCCTCACTTAAACGATTGACCGCTGTTTGGTCACTAATCCCCACTCTTGCTAGTAAAAATTCTACATAACGTTCAGGAAGTAACCCTTTTAGGTGATTTTTAATGGATTTCAGAGGTGCATCCTCCACAAACGAACGAAATTGTGCATCGAGTTCGGCCTCGCTCATATCCGGCAATGCATTCAGACTCATCACGACGTCCTTCTTGCCTTCTTTCTCCTGCACTTGATGCACGAAGCTTGAGCAACGTAAGACGGCTGGACCACTCACTCCAAAATGCGTGAAAATCATATCCATTTGATGCGTCACGACAGGCTTCCCTTTGCCATTTAAGACACTAAGCGCCACATTGCGAAGCGATAACGCACGAAGCTCGCCCTTCTTGATGAACTCCTCGCCACTCGTTAGCGGAACTTCTGTCGCAAAGAGCGGTGTAATCGTATGGCCAGCCACTTTCGCAATCCCATATCCGTCTCCTGTCGAACCAGTTTTTGGATAAGATTTCCCTCCTGTTGCTAGGATAACCGCATCAGCTTCAAGTTGTTCGCCATTATCCAACTCCACCACACGCACGACTCCCTCGCTCACACGAATCGTCTTCACTTTCACATTCGTACGCACCTGAACGCCTAATTTCTTAATTTCTTGAATAAACGTCTCCAAAATCGTCTTAGCCGAATCTGTCACAGGAAACATTCTCCCGTGATCTTCTTCCTTCAAGCGCACACCGCGACTCTCGAAGAACTGAATAATATCCTGATTATCAAATTGCGAAAAGGCACTATATAAGAAGCGGCCATTTCCAGGAATATGCTTCACGATTTCTTCTGGGGTACGACGGTTCGTTACATTACAACGTGTTCCCCCTGTATGTAATAACTTCTTTCCAAGTGTTGGATTCTTCTCAAGCAATACAACCTCAGCACCATGCATCGCCGCACTGACCGACGCCATCAAACCGCTTGTCCCTCCACCAATAACAATAACTTTCATACTTGCCTCCAATTTTCTTTGTCCCAATCATTATAAAGCATGCAAAATAAAAAAGCCTAGAGAAACTCTCTAAGCTTAAGGTTCACTAAGATTCTTTAAAGTTTTTCGCGCATTTAAAGTAAGAACCACCTGAAAGAATCGACATACTTCCACCTATCATGAGCGGGCCAAAATACATTTCTAACCCTCTACTGAAACTACTTATGATTTTTATAACAAATGCGTTAACAGCCTCTAAACCTGGAACTGTTGCTAGAAGAGTGAGTACTACCGGAATAAGCAGCACTGCCCCTGCTAAAACAAATAAGTTTGAAACCTTATTAGGAACTCGTTCGTCATCTTTATAGTAGAGAGCACTTTTTATAGCGACAATGAATACGAGAGGATTCAATATCCACAACCCATATTGAACGGTATTCTGTATCGAATCACTTTTTGCAATTGCCGCAAAAGTTAACAGAAATGGTGATAGGACTGAAAAACCACCACCAATAAACCCTACCAAAGCACTAATCATTGCCCATTTTTTATCTTTCATCAAATATAATCTCCTTTTCATCGGTTTTACCAAATTTTCTATACCCTATATTCCACCATCATTCTCTGAAGTTTTTCAAGCAGACCGCATATCCAATGCCGCTCACAATCGATAGAATTCCAACGAGCCATATTGCTGGGAAAAAAATAGTAAAGGGGTCTCCTCTGGAAAAAATAGAATCTACTAACCACAGGATTCCTTCACCAAGAAAAGGAATTCTAAGTAGGAAGGCGATTAAGATTGGGAAACATCCGATAGCTCCTGCTACGACAAACGTATTGGCTACGAATGTAGAGACTCTGTCATCCCCTTCATAGTAAGACTTACTCTTTAACCCCACAAAGAAAATCGCCAAATATGTACACAACATAAGAAAGAGTATCGAGTTTAACGCCGAACCATTTGCTCCAATTCCAGCTGCAAGTAATCCCAAGGGAGCCACCATTAAAAATGCCCCTCCAATAATGCCCACAAAAGCGCACCAGATTGCCCATTTTTTACTTTTCATATTCTTGTCTCCTTTCAAACTTTAATTCTCAAATTTCTTTAAAAAAGCCACATAATGGGCTTCGTTCCACATTATTCTTTAAAGTTCCTCAAGCAAGAAGCGTATCCGAGGCCACTAATAATCGACAGCACCCCAACAAATACGATAGGTGGAAAGAGAATAAGAAAAATATCCACTTCTTCCTCAACCACATCAAAGAATTGAAGTAAAGCTTGATCTAAGAAGAGAACTTTACTAAGGATTACGATAACGATTGGGGCACAGCCTAAAATTCCTGCCAGTAAAAACAAGTTCGAGGCCCACTTCTTCACTCGTGAATCTCCTTTATAGTAAATAGCACTTTTAAGAGCGACTACGAAGATGGTCACATAAGTAGCCACAATCAATAAGGCTGCTACCGTAAATAAGAACCCATCTGCTCCAAGGCCTGCCGCAAATAATACAACAGTAGCTACTAGCAAAAGTGCTCCTCCCTTAATTCCGACCTGAGCACATCGTAACGCCCATGTTACCTCTTCCATCTTACACCTCTCCCTTAGTTCGAATCTTTAAATTTCCTTAGACACATTGCATAATAAATGCCCCAGACTACGGATAGAATCGCAGACAGTAACATTAGCATGAGCGCACGTTCAAAGCCATCACTTCCGTCGAATACCGCGAGCATAATCCAATCAAAGAGTTCGCTGATTAGTGGAACATTTACCAACCCAATCAGTAAGCTTATAACGAAGCCTACCCCGCTTGAGGCTACAAACAACTTGGCCATCACTGGATTCACACGTTCGTCCGTTTTATAATAATGCGCGCTTTTCAACGCTACGAAAAAGATAATGGCAAAGGTTGCAACTGCTAAAGCAAGGGATATCAGTGCCCCCGAACGACTAGCACCAATCCCAGCCGCAAATAACGCAAATATGAAAAAGAGCGATAAAGGCCCTCCTACAATTCCCACAACCGCACTGATTTTAGCCCATCTTTTCTGAGTCATATTCTCATCTCCTTTAACGGTCGAAATTCGTTAACGCCCTCAAATAAAAAACACCGCTAACGATAAACAATACCCCTGCTAGCCAGGGTAACAATAAATAACTGAGCGCATAAAGATCACTCGCCCACTCCCAGCTAAAAAGAAGTGTCTCTAATCCTCTCCACTCCATGATCATTCGTGAGAAATAAAATAGTACGATGAGTCCTCCTGAAGCTAAAAAGAGTTTTGGCACCCATCTTTTAACCCGAGCATCTCCACTATAATAGCGTAGTGCTTTTATTCCTAAAGCGATGACCAATAGATTGATGATTCCTAAAACAATTACTGCTTCGTAATGTTGAGGTTGCCGTGGACGTCTAAGGATGACGATGAGTACAGGCGATAAAATCGCCACCGTACCCCAAACAATACCGACAACGCCACAAATTTTTGCTAATGTCTTATTCTTCATGGATCTTGCTCCTTTGAATTTCAAACAACGATTAACGGTCAAATCGATTTAACGAAATTATATATCCAGCTCCAGAAATCAAGCCCAATAGTCCAGAAACTCCACCTGTGATAATGAGAATGGAACCCATCCCACCGATTTGAAGCGTCACATCATTGATGCCCGTTAACCCTGGAATATAGGAAACAAGAACTGGAAGAGTCGCAATAACTCCTAAACTTGCCGCCAGTAAAAAGATTTTCGTAATCCAATACGGAACTTCGCCCGTCTTTTTATAATAGCGATGACTAATTCTAGCGACAATAAACATCACCCAAATAAACGCAACGAGATAAATAAACATCGTCTGCGTTTGGTGCAGAATCTGAAGTGTTTCTTCTGAGGGTGCGGTAAATGGAAAAACCATACTAAAAATGACAATCGAAAAAATATTCGGCAAGATATAAGACGGCGCCACAAATATGAGTCCACCCCATACAATTCCTAGTATTCCGCTTAACAGTGCCCATAGTTTTGATTTTTTTGATTGTTCTACAACCTGCAACTCATAACGCCTCTTTTCTTCTTGTTTCCCTTATTTTATCACAACTGCTCATCCCGTAGAAGAAAATCCCCAACAAAAACACTTGCGCCACCGGACGCAAGTGCCTAATTCATTTTATCCTTTTACAGCAATCGCTTGGATTTCTACAAGAGCATTCTTTGGTAAGGCTGCTGCTTGGAATGCCATGCGCGCTGGATATGGAGAAGCAAAATACTCTCCATATACTTCATTCATCTTCGCAAAGTCGTTGATGTCTGCTAGTAGCACGGTTGTCGATACGACCGCGTCCATTCCAACCCCTGCACTTTCTAAAATCGCACGAATATTTTTCAACGATTGATGAGTTTGGCTGGCGATATCACTTCCTGCAAACTCCCCTGTTTCAGGAACGATTGGCAACTGTCCAGACACGACAATCGTTTCTCCTGTGTAGGCTACTCCTTGTGAGTAAGGCCCGATTGCTTTTGGAGCCTGTTCTGTTTGAATTACTTTCTTTGTCATGGAAATCCTCCTAGTCTAATGGTGGCACAGTGTCCACGAATACATATTTTTTCATACGATCAAACGCTTCTACAAGACGCGCATACGGCAACGCAAGGTTGATGCGAATGCAGCCTTCGCCGAAGAACATCTTGCCGTCTTGCCAAGCCACGCCGACATCCCAGCCGCGTTTTTCGAGCTGCTCCAGCGTCAGATTGTGTTTTTTCAAGAACTCCGTACAGTCGATAAAGAGCATATACGTGCCTTCAGGTTTGGTGACTTCCACGCCGTCAAATTCACGGTGAATAAAGTCGCACGCATAGTCCGCATTCTTCTCGATCACTTCACGCAACTCTTCCAGCCACTCGTATCCTTCCTCTTGATACGCCCCGATTAACGCATGCATCGAGAGCACGTTCATCGCGTTATAATGCGGCTTCATCCCTTTGGATTCCACGCGGTCTCGTAACGCATCATTGTAAATCACATGATAACTTCCCACGAGCCCAGCCAGGTTGAACGTCTTACTTGGCGCATACATGGCTACTGTGCGATTCTTTGCATCTTCTGAAATCGACTGCGTTGGAATATGCTTATGGCCTTTAAAAATAATATCTGACCAAATTTCATCCGAGACGACAATCACATCGTACTTACGGTAAATCTCCATCGCGCGTTCGATTTCTTCTTTCTCCCATACACGACCACTCGGGTTATGCGGTGAACAGAAAATCGCCACATGAATCTTATGCGCTTTGATTTTTCGCTCCATATCCTCAAAGTCCATACGGTAAACACCCTGTTCGTCTTTCACAAGCGGGCTATGCACGGCCTTCAATCCATTATCGTTTAGCGACTGCGTAAATCCGACATAGGTTGGACTATGCACTAACACCGCATCCCCAGGCGCAGCGTATGATGTTAAAGTCGATACGACTCCCCCCAGCACTCCATTTTCATGACCGATATGCTTGCGCGTTAATCCTGTCACTTGATGGTGGCGCGCATGCCACTGAATAATGCTCTCGTAGTACTCTTTAGAAGGCATAAAGTACCCGAAAATCGGATGTCCCAATCGTTTTTGCATTGCCGAAATCACCGTCGGCACCGTTGGAAAACTCATGTCCGCGATCCACATCGGAATCACATCGAAGCCTTTCTTCGGTCTATCTGGCGACTTCCCTGGAATCAACCCTAGCCCATCCACAGCCAGCGCGTCCATTCCACGTCTGTCATATTCCGTTGTAAAATCAAATTTCATCCGCAAAACCTCCTTGAATCTCCCCACCATTATACACCGTCCCCCGCATCCACTCAACGCCCTCCGAGAACTCCGAGCAGTGCGTGCTTTCCATAAAAAGCGTGATTTCTAGTGAACAGACACACCCTAGGTTAGCGTTGCAAAAAAATCCTTGGACTCTATAGTCATAGAAATGGGAGCAAGACAGAAGAAACTTGTTTCTTCGTCGTCTTGCCCCCGCAAAGACAAATAGGATTGACCTAGCCTAAGAAGGCGAAGGTCAATCCATTTGTCTACTGCGTTTAACTCACCTCAAGCTAATCACCATTAGTAGTCCATTTGAAGCTCGGTAGGAGCCAAGATGAAGGCTCAGTCCGGTGCAGTTGTTTCTATAACTATGAAGATGTCCAAGGATTTTAAAGCAACGCTTTAACCTATTTCTTCATCGCTGAAATCACGCGATAGCCTTTTTGTGCGATAAAGTCCGCCACTTCATCGGGCTCAGTCGAATCCACATGAAGTACCACTTGCACCTTCCCATCGCGATGGTACACAGAAATCGTCGAAACGTTCACGTTGTTTTCACGCAATACATTTGAAATTTCTTCCAGAGGACCTGGTTTATCCTCATTGATTTCAATGAATAAACGAGAACCTGGAGTGTTGTATCCAGAAATTTCGATAAACGCATCGAAAATATCTTTGTCGGTAATAATCCCTTCCACGTGCCCACGCGCATCTACTACTGGTAGAACGCCGACTTTTTGTTGACGCATCAGAGACGCCGCTTCTTCTAATAATGTATGAGCCTTCACTGTTAAGACTTGCTTTTGCATAATTTCGCTCGCAGCTGTCTTGTTTAGTAAGTAGTTCAACTCATGCATCGATAAGCTTGTCGCCATTGAAGGGGAGTGCCCTGCCACTAGTTCCTCTGTAAGTAAGCCGACTAACTTCCCGTCTTCCACGACTGGCAAGCGGTGAATGTCGTGCTCCTTCATTAAGTCTAGAGCTTTCATCACCGTTGTTTCAGGCGTTACTGTAATAACGTTGGTTGACATATAATCTTTAACTTCCATGATTACCCTCCTAGATATGCTTTCTGAATTTCATCACTTTCTAACAACTCTTGTCCTGTACCGCTAAGGACCACTGATCCAGTTTCTAGTACATACGCACGATTTGAAATCGACAATGCCATTTTCGCATTTTGCTCGATTAAAAGTACCGTTGTCCCTGTCTTTTGGATTTCTTGAATGATTTTGAAAATCTCGCGGATGAAGATTGGCGCTAACCCCATTGAAGGTTCATCCAACAATAATAGTTTTGGACGGCTCATTAACGCACGGCCCATCGCTAGCATTTGTTGTTCCCCACCAGAGAGTGTTTGCGCATCTTGGTCTTTTCTCTCTTTCAAGATTGGGAAACGTTCGAAGACGGCTTCCATATCTTTTTGAATTTCTTCTTTATCCTTGCGTAGAAAGGCCCCTAGTTCAAGGTTTTCTTTTACCGTTAATCCTGGGAATACGTGACGACCTTCTGGCACTTGCACGAGCCCTTTCTCAACGATTTTCTTCGCAGATGTCGAAGCGATATTCTCACCTAAGTAGACGATTTCGCCTTCTGAAGGATGGATGAGGCCTGATAAAGTCTTCAAGATGGTTGACTTTCCGGCACCGTTTGCTCCGATAAGAGACACGATTTCCCCTTCATTGACGGTAAAATCCACATTACGTACGGCTTGAATCATTCCGTAATGAACTGATAAATTTTTAACTTCTAACATCTACTCACCTCCTAAGTACGCTTTAATAACCGCTGGATTTTGTTTAATTTCTTCTGGAGTTCCTTGCGCAAGTAATCTTCCATATTCCAACACGTAAATGCGTTGGCAGATTTTCATGACAAGTGACATATCGTGCTCGATTAACACGACTGTTAAATCGAACTCTCTTTGAATTTTGGCAATCAATTCTGTTAACTGAGCGGTTTCTTGAGGGTTCATCCCTGCTGCAGGCTCATCTAAGAATAAGATTTTTGGTTTTGTCGCTAAGGCACGAACGATTTCCAATTCACGTTGTTGCCCGTATGCTAAGTTTTTTGCTTTCTCATCTTTCAGTGTATCTAACTCAAAAATCTTTAGCAATTCAATCGCTTCTTCGCGCATT
>ERZ772958.1340-NODE-1340-length-10309-cov-7.638190_pt1 | contig 10309 bp, 22 predicted proteins | sample MGYA00580681_ERZ772958 | MGnify/ENA primary metagenome ERZ772958 (study PRJEB29015, sample SAMEA2738089) | human oral metagenome | biome: human oral; feature: human-associated habitat; material: saliva | place: China | collected 2275 ...
ATACTTTCCGGAAACCTACAGGTCAATCCGTGAAAATCCGCGATTCCGGACACACTTTTTGACCCTTAACCCACACTACGCCTTTCTTTTCTATTCTCGCCACACACCCGCGAGCGATTACCAAAAAAGCATTTGAGCCCAGTAGGATACCGAGCAAGCGTGCATGTTATCGCACACATTTGATCGATCCAAGAGGAGGGCATACATGCTGGTACGGAAGCGCTGGTCGATGGCGATGCGACTCATCGCCATGATCGTCGGCACATTTGTCATGATGGGAACCCTGACTGCGTGCGACTCGATCGCACCGAACGTCGTCGGCAAGAATCTGCCGGACGCGATCCACAGACTCGAGATCTCCGGATACAAGCAGATCGATGTCGTCGACGACAGCGGCGTGACGATCACCAGGGACCACTACGAGGACGGGTACGAGGTGACCACCCAGGACAAAGAGGGCACGGATATCCCCACGACAGACACAATCACACTGACTGTCACAGAAAGCCATATCGCGGCGCTCGTCTCGACCCCCTCACCCACACCTGAGGAAACAACAGCCACGCCCGAGCCGGAACCGGCTACGCAGGAGCCCGAGCCCGTCGTCGAGGAACCCGCTCCCCCTGCGCCCGCACCAGTGCGACCGTTCACGAGCTGCGCCCAGGCTCGAGAGGCTGGAGCAGCGCCCCTCTACCGAGGAGACCCCGGCTACAGCCCGCGTCTGGACCGCGACAAGGACGGCGTAGCCTGCGAGTAGCGGCCACACTGTTCCTCCACTCACGGCGCGCCAAGACCACGCGAGACAGCCCCGGCCTCGTCCTCCGCACGAGGTCGGGGCTTCGCCATGCGCACAGGGGAACCTTGGGGCTTCAGCCTCGAGTGTCGGAGTCGTCCCCACTATCCCAGGCGAGCCAGGGGAGGCCCTCCTCGTCCCAGTCGTCGTCGTGAATGTAGGTGCCGTCGAGGCGTTCGACCATTTCGCAGGCGTGGTCGAGCCACTCCACGGCCTCGAGGATGGCGAGGGCGATGCGGGCGCGGCCACCGGCATCGTTGATGCGCGCCGCGTCGACAGTCAGAGTGACGTGACGGAGCGCTTTGGAGAGCAGGAAGGGGTTGACCCCGACTTCCCAGATGACGTTCCAAGTGCCGACGTGAAGGGCGGGGGTCGCAGCCTCCCACGTGGTGCCGGTGTCGAGGTCCGTGAATTCGAAGGAGACGTCACGGACGGTGGCGGCCTACTCGGCGATGCATAGCTCGCACGTGCCGGAGGTGACGTCACGGCGATACTCACTGCCCACATGCACGATGCGAGCGCGGATCTGCGTCTTGCCATCCATACACGTGCCCTGCCGCGCCATCGTTGTCGTATCCGCTTCCTGCTGCATCACCGTTGGTTCACCAGTGCCAGCCTTCGTCACGTTTGCCGCGTCCATCCCCCCATCCTCCCCTTCATCTGATTGTGGGCAGCCGAGCAGGATACGGCAGAAAGGACGGGGAACGCAAGGCTCGTTTTCGCCGGGGTCTCTTCACACCCACGTGCTCCAGCAACGAAACGTGCTAGACCCGGCCACGGAGCGGGAATCCCCCTGAACTAGTTTTGAAATAACAGACCGTCAGAACGTTCGGGCAATGGGTCTCGCTCTTTTTCTATCCCGACGCCGCCACTATGCCAATGAGCATCACTGCCCATGGCTAGGAATCACTAGAGTATGCTACGTGCCGGAGCAAGGATTCCCCCTGGGATAGTCGGCTCATCCCCGCTCACGCGGGGAAAACCTCGCGATCCTCGCCGCTCATGCGGACGGCGGCGGCTCATCCCCGCTCACGCGGGGAAAACGACGACGAACAGCGTGGCTACATGGTGGACGCGGGCTCATCCCCGCTCACGCGGGGAAAACATGAGGTCGAGCACCGTCAGGTCGTCGAAGCGAGGCTCATCCCCGCTCACGCGGGGAAAACCGCACCCTATGGCCCGGCGCACAGCCGGGGGTCGGCTCATCCCCGCTCACGCGGGGAAAACGCAAGTTCGTCGAACGGGTCAATTTCCGGTTCCGGCTCATCCCCGCTCACGCGGGGAAAACGCACGGGCTGCCTCCGCAGATGATGTCCACGGGGGCTCATCCCCGCTCACGCGGGGAAAACCGGACCCGCGGCTTGAGGTCGGTGATCTGATTCGGCTCATCCCCGCTCACGCGGGGAAAACCACCAACGCGCGCGGTGACAAGATTGCGGGTGCGGCTCATCCCCGCTCACGCGGGGAAAAAGCGCCCACGAGGTGAGCCGTTCGAGTGATGGGAGGCTCATCCCCGCTCACGCGGGGAAAACGTGGTATGAAAATCTTCACCATGGTCATGGACGGGCTCATCCCCGCTCACGCGGGGAAAACGCCGCGTTAACAATCGCATCCGCAGACGCCTGAGGCTCATCCCCGCTCACGCGGGGAAAACCTCGACGGCGTTCGCCGCGGCGGGCGCGTTGGCGGCTCATCCCCGCTCACGCGGGGAAAACTCACTGAGGTGTTTCGCCGATAGGTCTAGGTCGGGCTCATCCCCGCTCACGCGGGGAAAACCAGCTGCTGCGGTGGATGTGAGGGTGTCTATCCGGCTCATCCCCGCTCACGCGGGGAAAACTTGGTCTCCCACACGATGCCGGGCACCCAGGGAGGCTCATCCCCGCTCACGCGGGGAAAACGCACCGAGCCGCCCCAAAGCGGCGTTCATGTTCGGCTCATCCCCGCTCACGCGGGGAAAACCACGGATTGATGAGCGACAGGTCCCAACCCTTAGGCTCATCCCCGCTCACGCGGGGAAAACCGGTGTGCCCCTTGCTAGGCGCCTTCCTGTTACGGCTCATCCCCGCTCACGCGGGGAAAACCATGGTGGTTACCTTTCGGTGTGGTGTTTGACCGGCTCATCCCCGCTCACGCGGGGAAAACACTACCCCCACCCTAAAATGCGCTCAGATCGCCGGCTCATCCCCGCTCACGCGGGGAAAACGGACCTCGTGATAGCGCCCCCTGTGCTTACGCCGGCTCATCCCCGCTCACGCGGGGAAAACTTGGTCTCCCACACGACGCCGGGCACCCACGGGGGCTCATCCCCGCTCACGCGGGGAAAACCTACCAGGCCCATGCGACCGCTCTCCAGGCCGGGGCTCATCCCCGCTCACGCGGGGAAAACTCGATCCTCGACCGCAGTCGAGCGGCGACTGTCGGCTCATCCCCGCTCACGCGGGGAAAACAGAATCGTCGTGATCGCACTATCGTTTGTCGCGGGCTCATCCCCGCTCACGCGGGGAAAACCTGGCTTCGTTGGCTGCGCGCGGTGATCCTGCCGGCTCATCCCCGCTCACGCGGGGAAAACGGGACAGCAAGCAACGCGCGGGCAAAACCGCCGGGCTCATCCCCGCTCACGCGGGGAAAACTCGTTGATCTTGACAGGCAGGCTGGGCGGCTGCGGCTCATCCCCGCTCACGCGGGGAAAACCTCATTTCCAGGGCGGCGATGATTTCGCCTTGCGGCTCATCCCCGCTCACGCGGGGAAAACCCAGGTCCGCTCTGTCAATGAGGAGGAGCGATCGGCTCATCCCCGCTCACGCGGGGAAAACGCCGCCACCGCTGGCAAGGCCGCCGCCGTCTACGGCTCATCCCCGCTCACGCGGGGAAAACGTTGCCGTTTGGCGCGAAAATGAACGGCAATTCGGCTCATCCCCGCTCACGCGGGGAAAACCTGCCGACCGTGAACGACTGCCCGACCGCGAGCGGCTCATCCCCGCTCACGCGGGGAAAACGGCGTCGGCGCGGACTGAGGCTCATCGGAGGGCGGCTCATCCCCGCTCACGCGGGGAAAACTCGGCTACCTGCGATACCTGGTCGCACGCTGCCGGCTCATCCCCGCTCACGCGGGGAAAACTATAGCGGACCTCGAAGCGTCCGCTGCGGGCTTGGCTCATCCCCGCTCACGCGGGGAAAACCACGACGCTGCTTGAGCGTCACGTCGACTTCGAGGCTCATCCCCGCTCACGCGGGGAAAACTCGAGGGTGAGTGTCACCGGGTTTTCGAGGTGCGGCTCATCCCCGCTCACGCGGGGAAAACCCACCGTTATAACCGAGGGCAAGGACGGCCACCGGCTCATCCCCGCTCACGCGGGGAAAACCGCGGACTTCACCGTCCCGGACCTGCGCGGGCGGGCTCATCCCCGCTCACGCGGGGAAAACACGTTGGGGACGATGGAGAAGGCCTCGCCGCGCGGCTCATCCCCGCTCACGCGGGGAAAACTGTACACGTCGACCGCCGGGCGGCGGTACACCGGGCTCATCCCCGCTCACGCGGGGAAAACCCGCAGCGCAACGTCTCTCAGACGTGCGAGAACGGCTCATCCCCGCTCACGCGGGGAAAACGCAGACTGCGAGCACTTGAGCTATCACTGGGACGGCTCATCCCCGCTCACGCGGGGAAAACTGCTCGAGGTCGATGAAATGGTCGAAGCGGTTGGGCTCATCCCCGCTCACGCGGGGAAAACTTTGGCCCGTCCCCGAAGGCTTTGCGCCTGCCGGGCTCATCCCCGCTCACGCGGGGAAAACGTGCGCACACCGGGCGGTGGGCCGGGCGGGGGAGGCTCATCCCCGCTCACGCGGGGAAAACGCCGTCTTCGGAATAATGAGCATGCACGAGAACGGCTCATCCCCGCTCACGCGGGGAAAACCCGGGTGCGCCGTCGACGTCGGGGTGGTCGATGGGCTCATCCCCGCTCACGCGGGGAAAACCCCTCGAGGGGCTGGCGGGGCTACTGTCTGGTCGGCTCATCCCCGCTCACGCGGGGAAAACGTCCTGCCAGGTCTTTGCCGAGGTCATGGGCGTGGCTCATCCCCGCTCACGCGGGGAAAACCAGGTCCGTCATGTTCGCTTCTCCTCAAGGTCTGGCTCATCCCCGCTCACGCGGGGAAAACGGCTGGCTCCAGATCCCGACCTTGAATAGGTGCGGCTCATCCCCGCTCACGCGGGGAAAACGATAGGGAATAGCTGGCTCATCGCCCCACTCCGGGCTCATCCCCGCTCACGCGGGGAAAACTCACGCGTCTGCATCATCATGAGTCTCTTCTCCGGCTCATCCCCGCTCACGCGGGGAAAACCGCCTCGTGCACTGGCCCACGCGCGAGGTGATGGGCTCATCCCCGCTCACGCGGGGAAAACTACGCCACCCGCCGGGACCCGCGTCGACCCACGGGCTCATCCCCGCTCACGCGGGGAAAACCTCGTCATCGGCGGACACGTCATCAGCCGCCGCGGCTCATCCCCGCTCACGCGGGGAAAACGTGTTCCTGCGCGCGCAGGAAGGCAACCGGCGCGGCTCATCCCCGCTCACGCGGGGAAAACCCCATGCCAAGACGCTTTTCCAGGAAGCGACAAGGCTCATCCCCGCTCACGCGGGGAAAACACGGAAGGCTCCAACGACGAGGCGGCCCTGTGGGGCTCATCCCCGCTCACGCGGGGAAAACCGCTCTCGACCATAGGAGCGTCGTCATGACTGCGGCTCATCCCCGCTCACGCGGGGAAAACGATGAAGCGGTTCCTGAGCGCCCTGGTGGATGCGGCTCATCCCCGCTCACGCGGGGAAAACTTCCAGATGTGAACAGCCTCGGCCCACACCTGGGGCTCATCCCCGCTCACGCGGGGAAAACTTCCAGGCCGAACTGGAGATGATCCAGGAGCGAGGCTCATCCCCGCTCACGCGGGGAAAACTTGAAACCCGCCCGCAGCGAGGCCTCCAGGCCCGGCTCATCCCCGCTCACGCGGGGAAAACTACGGCATCTCCTGGCGCAAACGCGGCGAGGCCGGCTCATCCCCGCTCACGCGGGGAAAACGCCCACTTCGTGCGATCAGTCGTCAGAGCGTGCGGCTCATCCCCGCTCACGCGGGGAAAACTCCACGCCTTATTACGGAGTGTGGTCGGCGGAGGGCTCATCCCCGCTCACGCGGGGAAAACCCCTCCTTACGGCCCATCCCGCCGCCCATACGGGGCTCATCCCCGCTCACGCGGGGAAAACTCCTCGTCGCCGTCGTGGAGCGTGGACTTCAGGGGCTCATCCCCGCTCACGCGGGGAAAACCGCAGATCATCGACCCGTCGCCGCTCCCGGTAGGGCTCATCCCCGCTCACGCGGGGAAAACGGTTTCGACGGCACGCGCCATGTCATACACGCGGGCTCATCCCCGCTCACGCGGGGAAAACCGCCTACGAGAAGCCGCCCACCCCGCGCGTGTAGGCTCATCCCCGCTCACGCGGGGAAAACCCCTCATCCCTGAGCCTGACTCTGATCGTCGGTGGCTCATCCCCGCTCACGCGGGGAAAACGGGCGCACGATCACCGGGTTTCGTCGTCGGTACGGCTCATCCCCGCTCACGCGGGGAAAACTTGTGGGGTGGGGTGGGTTCTTGTTACACCTTGGGCTCATCCCCGCTCACGCGGGGAAAACGCGGCGGTCTTAGTGCTCATCAGTTCTTGGTCCGGCTCATCCCCGCTCACGCGGGGAAAACCTCGGGGGCTGTGGCCGTAGTCGGTCATGATGGGGCTCATCCCCGCTCACGCGGGGAAAACTTCCACTGCTCGGTCCCACTCGCGGCGGTAGAGGGCTCATCCCCGCTCACGCGGGGAAAACCATGGTGTGGAGTCCGCGGTGGCGAACCAGGTGGGCTCATCCCCGCTCACGCGGGGAAAACGGCTGGGTGGACCTCGAACGCATCGCGGACAGCGGCTCATCCCCGCTCACGCGGGGAAAACGCGCTGATCTTGGCGCGCAGGCGGCGCGAGTACGGCTCATCCCCGCTCACGCGGGGAAAACGCATCAACTGGCAGACCCTCCAACGCCTGGTCAGGCTCATCCCCGCTCACGCGGGGAAAACCGCATCTACACCGAGGGCCGGACCATCCCCGGCGGCTCATCCCCGCTCACGCGGGGAAAACTCCTCGGGCCAGGGATACACGACAGGCGAGGCGGGCTCATCCCCGCTCACGCGGGGAAAACGGCTCCGTGGAAGGCGACGGCGCGGGCGCGGGCGGCTCATCCCCGCTCACGCGGGGAAAACAACGCCGTCGTGAGGTTCGCCCACAACGCCCAGGGCTCATCCCCGCTCACGCGGGGAAAACCCGTATGGTCCGCATCTAGCGGGTATATGTTCAGGCTCATCCCCGCTCACGCGGGGAAAACCATTGGATAGGAGTTCAGCATGGCGGAGAATGGGGCTCATCCCCGCTCACGCGGGGAAAACTCCTGGCGACAATACTCGACAAACTGCGCCCACGGCTCATCCCCGCTCACGCGGGGAAAACGCAAGCGCCCCCTCGTCTCATGGCTTGAAGACGGGCTCATCCCCGCTCACGCGGGGAAAACCCCGACTCTTGCAAGCCGGGGGTCTCTGTACCAGGCTCATCCCCGCTCACGCGGGGAAAACCATGTACATGGCGCGTTCTGCCTGTGCGCAGGAGGCTCATCCCCGCTCACGCGGGGAAAACCCGCGCACTGAACAGCAGAGGCCGTCGAGGTGCGGCTCATCCCCGCTCACGCGGGGAAAACCCCCTACCGAGTCTGGTAGGGGGCCTCCTTGTGGGCTCATCCCCGCTCACGCGGGGAAAACCAATCTCGAATAATTCGCGATTTTTTATCACAGGGCTCATCCCCGCTCACGCGGGGAAAACCTATCCCGTGATGCCCATAGCTCAGAGCCGACCGGCTCATCCCCGCTCACGCGGGGAAAACCGTAGCTTGCTCGCGCTCTTGATGAGACCTTCGGGCTCATCCCCGCTCACGCGGGGAAAACCCCGTCCGCCTCGTGCACTGGCCCACGCGCGCGGGCTCATCCCCGCTCACGCGGGGAAAACGTCGTGATGATAGCCAGCGTCCTCACATCGGTCGGCTCATCCCCGCTCACGCGGGGAAAACGGAGTGAAGAAGTACCAGATCGACTGGGGCCAGGGCTCATCCCCGCTCACGCGGGGAAAACATTATCGCGGACCCCATTGGGGCCGTGGCGAACGGCTCATCCCCGCTCACGCGGGGAAAACGGACGGTTAGCGTATGGCTACCGTATGGTCCGCGGCTCATCCCCGCTCACGCGGGGAAAACCGAGGACTTCTACAGTGAGTCCGAGCGTCGCCGGGCTCATCCCCGCTCACGCGGGGAAAACGCGCCCGCCGCATCGAGGGCGGCCTTGATCGCGGGCTCATCCCCGCTCACGCGGGGAAAACCGCCGAGGACCACCGCGAGCGCCGGATACTGGGGGCTCATCCCCGCTCACGCGGGGAAAACGCCGGTATCGGCATTGCGGTCATACTGTTCTCCGGCTCATCCCCGCTCACGCGGGGAAAACGAGCTGTCGGTGCGCCGATGCCAGTCGGGTGAGGGCTCATCCCCGCTCACGCGGGGAAAACCGGTGAAACGCTGGAACGCCGGACGCATCCCGAGGCTCATCCCCGCTCACGCGGGGAAAACTCGGCGCGTGCAACATCATGCTCGACAATGATGGGCTCATCCCCGCTCACGCGGGGAAAACCGGCGGTCTTTGTGCTCATCAGTTCTTGGTCCCGGCTCATCCCCGCTCACGCGGGGAAAACGCGGGCTTCTTCTCCGTCTTCTTCGGCTCGGGCGGCTCATCCCCGCTCACGCGGGGAAAACTCCCACCGTCTTGGCGGGACGGAGTACCCGGAGGGCTCATCCCCGCTCACGCGGGGAAAACAGGCACCGATACGATCACGGTTGTGTACTGCCAGGCTCATCCCCGCTCACGCGGGGAAAACAGTCCCCTGAGGAGTGGGGCGACGCGGCATCCGGGCTCATCCCCGCTCACGCGGGGAAAACGTGCCACCCTGGTAAGCGCGGGAGACGTAGGGCGGCTCATCCCCGCTCACGCGGGGAAAACAATCTGCTCTATATAGGAATATAAGGCAACTCGGGCTCATCCCCGCTCACGCGGGGAAAACGGTAATGCCAGCCATGTTTCCTCCTAGATAAGAGGCTCATCCCCGCTCACGCGGGGAAAACCCTGAACAAGCTCGACGGCGCTGCGGAGGCGACGGCTCATCCCCGCTCACGCGGGGAAAACTGCCCACGCGCCCGTGCGTGCGCACATGGGCCGGGCTCATCCCCGCTCACGCGGGGAAAACATACGAGCCAGCGTCCGGGTAGACACGCATCACGGCTCATCCCCGCTCACGCGGGGAAAACGCGCCTGGAGATCGAGCAGACCGTGCGCACCGCGGCTCATCCCCGCTCACGCGGGGAAAACGTTCTCCACGCCAGTGATCGCCTGGGCTTCGGCGGCTCATCCCCGCTCACGCGGGGAAAACGCTGTGGGGCCTTGTCGCCGCGTACGAGATGCCGGCTCATCCCCGCTCACGCGGGGAAAACTGCTTCACCGTGGGGGACATAGTGACGTCGATGGGCTCATCCCCGCTCACGCGGGGAAAACAACGGATCAGACTGCAGTCCGAGGAGAAGGCCGGGCTCATCCCCGCTCACGCGGGGAAAACGTCTCAATCGCGTCCTCAATCGTGTACACGCGAGGCTCATCCCCGCTCACGCGGGGAAAACTAGCCGGGCCACGTGTTGAACACCTGGCACATGGGCTCATCCCCGCTCACGCGGGGAAAACGGCGGGCTTCTTCTCAGAGGTGGTGTCAGTCACGGCTCATCCCCGCTCACGCGGGGAAAACATCGCCGACTCAGCACCGGACAGGTCCTCGAGGGGCTCATCCCCGCTCACGCGGGGAAAACTACGCCACCGCCCGCAATCCCAGCCGCCCGTCGGGCTCATCCCCGCTCACGCGGGGAAAACATGCGCCAGATCTTTCGGCGCGTCCGTGTGACGGGCTCATCCCCGCTCACGCGGGGAAAACGCAGCGACGACGGGGGTCAGTCCTGGACTACCAGGCTCATCCCCGCTCACGCGGGGAAAACCACGGCGTGCAGTCCAGGATCACGAATCAGACGGGCTCATCCCCGCTCACGCGGGGAAAACATGCGCGCCGTTCCCGGCGTGTGGATCGACGGCGGCTCATCCCCGCTCACGCGGGGAAAACCCGATCGCGACATGGAAGCGCAGCTACCTCAACGGCTCATCCCCGCTCACGCGGGGAAAACGCTTCCTGACCTGCGCTTTTACTGCGCAGATCGATCAGATCTTGGAAACCCTTGAGCTTGCCGTCTCCTCTGGAAGTTACTCAATTTGGGTCGCTTGCGCAACTGACGCGCCGCAGGATCAGGTTCGGAGTATTGGCCTCGTCCTTCCGAGTAGTAGGGGCGCATCATGAGTGTGA
>ERZ772958.1343-NODE-1343-length-10299-cov-4.672491_pt1 | contig 10299 bp, 7 predicted proteins | sample MGYA00580681_ERZ772958 | MGnify/ENA primary metagenome ERZ772958 (study PRJEB29015, sample SAMEA2738089) | human oral metagenome | biome: human oral; feature: human-associated habitat; material: saliva | place: China | collected 2275 ...
AAGAATTGAAAGTTAAGTAAAAAATAGGAGGCGCTATGGACGATAAACAATATAGAGAGGCATTTAACAACAATGTACCCGATGGCTATGATGCTGATACATATATCATCGTTTGCCCTGTATGTAGCAAGGAGTTTCAGGCATCACCTGGAGATGCAGTATGTCCAGAGTGTGGAGCTGAGCTAAGTTTTACAATCGAAGACAAGTAGATTTATAGTTTTCATCAAAGATAGAAAATCACCTACAGTCAGACTGCTGACTATAGGTGATTTTTATTATCTTACAGTAACGTATATACCGCGGTCGCCGCTAACCTCTACCTTGAGAGACTTGAAGTCGCTAACAAATTCCTTAAGGTACTTGTAACGCTTACCGCCCTTCTTGCTGTAATATCTTACGTCGAAATTCTTATAGATGCGATTTAGCTCATTTCCGATAAGTCCAAGATCAGTTGGCTTTCCCTTATCATTATTCTCCATGATAATCTGCTGAATCTTCGCCTCTATTGCCTTCTTGCTAGGAGTGTTGGCAGTATTCTCAGCCACATCCTTGCTGCGTTCCTGTTTCTTCTGCTTTTTATACTCAGCTTCGAGAGCTTCCTCAGCGAGGCGTTCCTCCTCTGCCTGCTTGGCAAGAAGGTCTATATAGATGAACTTATCGTAGGCATTTTCGAGAGCCTCTGTAGCCTTGTCCGATTCTCCCATACCGAGCACCAGGCATCCTGACTCGCTCAGTCTTCTCGCTAGAGACGTAAAATCACTATCAGAAGAAACTATGCAGAAGCCTTCGACATTGCTTCCGTACAAGATATCCATCGCATCGATTATAAGAGCCGAGTCAGACGCATTCTTACCTCTTGTGTTGTTAACCTGCATCATAGGCTTTAGCGAGTGCTTTCTGATCTCTTGCTCCCACCTAGTCTTAACGATGCGTTCCCAGTTGCCGTAAATTCTTTTATACGAACATATGCCATACTTCTCGATTTCGTCGATTATGTAACCTGCATACTGAGCTGAGATATTTTCCGCATCTATGAGTAGTGCAATTCTCACTTCATCTGTCATCTTAATTTTCCTTATATTTATCAACTTCAGCAACAACAGTTTTCGAAATTCTCTCCAGCCTGCTCTCCGCTGCTGACTCTGCACCGTAGAAACCAAAGTAAATCTTGAACTTTGGTTCTGTTCCGGAAGGTCTAAAAGCAATCCAGTCGAGACCGCTTAGCTCGTATAGAAGAACATTTGATTCAGGAAGGTAATCCGTATAGTTCTTTATGTCAAGCACTCCGAGTTCAGTTCCAGGTTCACCAAGCTTGCCGTCGAGCGTTCTAAGATGCTCCATAAATCTTTCCCCAACACCAACGCCTTCCACGCATACACTACCTTCTGCGGAGTATCCGTAGAGCTTATGCAGGGATTCCAGCTGCTCGATTAGAGTAACACCGTTCGCCTTGGACAGAGTTGCGATTTCAGCTATAGCTACTGCGGCCATCACGCCATCCTTATCGCGGACAGCCTGGTTAAGCATGTATCCATTGCTTTCCTCAAACCCGAACATAAATCTTTCCATTCCATTATCGGATCTCTGCCTAATCTGCTCGGCAATATTCTTTATACCCGTTAAAGTTTCATATAGTTTAACGCCATATCTAGCGCATATGGCTCTTGCCAGGTGGGTCGATACGATTGAAGTTACCACATATCCATTTTCTGGAAGATTACCCAGCTTCTTTGCCTCAGAAAGAAGATACTCGAGGAGTATAGCCCCTATCTGGTTTCCTGTCAGTTTCTTATATTCGCCCTCATCATATACCGCTACGCCTAGCCTATCTGAGTCTGGATCTGTAACGATAATGATATCAGCCATCGACATCTCAGCGTATCTCTTAGCCAAATCATACGTATCATCATACTCAGGATTTGGAACCCTTAGACTTGGAAAGTCACCATCTGGATTATCCTGCTCATTTACTGCAAATACCTTTTCGTATCCCAGTTCACGAAGCGCCCTTCTTACCGGCTCTCGTCCCGAGCCATTGAGCGGTGAGTACACGATGCGAAGCGAAGCTCTCGACCTTCTGCTGACACTACTGCTATTAAACGAGTCCATAATCATCGCATCGTAGCTGTCGTCGATTTCCCTACCAAAATATGTAATAGCTCCGTCCTTTACGAGATCTTCGAAGGACTCCGCTGTTGAAAGTATCTCTATACCCTGAACAGCATCTCTGATGCGACTCTTAATCGCCTCGGTCTCTTCATCGATCATCTGCGCTCCATCGGATCTGTACGACTTAAAGCCATTATATTCCTTAGGGTTATGCGATGCTGTAATCATTATTCCGCCATCTGCTGCAAAATTCCTTATAGCATAAGATAGCATAGGCACCGGACGCAGTCTGTCTGAAAATAGAACCTTAACACCTGCCGCACAGCTAGCCACGGCGGCAGCCTCTGCAAGCTCTCTTGAATTATTACGTGAATCGTACGAAATAACGATTTTTACTTCCTTGCCCTCATGCTTTTCTTTAAGCATCTCTCCCATAGCATATGCTGCAGTAGCAACTGTATAGATATTCATTCGAGCTGAACCTACTCCCATAGTCGCCCTCATGCCAGCCGTGCCAAAATCGAGCTCCTCGCTGAAGCAGCTTTCAATCTCCTCTGGTCGGGATATCATATTCATCAGATACTGTCTCATATCTGAATCGATTCCCTTGGCATTGATCCATTCCGTATAATTTTTGATTGCCTTGTTCTCTTCCATATCAATTCTCTAATTCTAAACAACTATACGCCTATAACTTTTCAAATACGAGCATGTACGCAGCCTGCAATTGCAAGTTCCGCACACGCTCGAAATAGTGGCACTTATCTTACTCTACAGTTACACTCTTTGCAAGGTTACGAGGCCTGTCTATCTCGCATCCCTTTTCTTTGGCAACGTAGTATGCATATATCTGAAGTGGGATTACGCTTAGAAGTGGAGATACCTCATCCATGCACTCTGGAATGTAGAATGTCTCATTTGAATGCTCTTCTATAGCCGTATTACCTTCCTTTGCGATGGAGATTACGTGTGCATTACGCGCCTTAACCTCCTGTATATTGGAGACCATTTTGTCAAATAGTTTAGACTGTGTTGCTAGTGCAACGACAATAGTAGTAGGCTCCATAAGAGCAATAGTTCCATGCTTCAGCTCTCCAGCCGCAATTGCAAAGGAGTTTATATATGAAATCTCTTTGAGCTTTAGCGAACCCTCGTAAGCAACGCTAGCATCCATACCTCTACCGATAAAGAACACCTGGTCTCTATCGTAAAGCTTCTTTGCAAGCTTCTCGATATCACCTCTAAGCGTCAGAACCTTCTCCAATTTTTCGGGAATCTCAGATAGCTCGCTGACAACCTCTCTGTAGTACTCCTCTGATATGGTTCCGCGTAGGTCGCCTAGATATAGAGCTAATAGGTAAAGTGACAGAAGCTGAGTTGTGTAAGCCTTTGTAGAAGCTACTGAAATCTCAGGTCCAGCCCATGTATAAAACACATCGTCAGATTCACGAGCAACTGTGCTCCCTACTACATTGACAATGGATAATACCCTCGCTCCTTTTCTCTTAGCCTCACGGAGTGCTTCAAGGGTATCTGCAGTCTCTCCAGACTGGCTGATTGCAATGAAAAGTGTCTTTTCGTCTACGAAAGGATCTCTATATCTGAATTCAGAAGCTACATCAACCTCTACAGGCATTTTTACAAATTTCTCGAAGATATTTCTACCAACTAGTCCAGCATGGTATGCCGTCCCACATGCTACGATGCAGATCTTGTTGAAATTAGCAAAATCCTCCTTAGTAAGCGTCATATCGTATAGCGACACTCTTCCATCGTCGCTAAGATTGCGGTCAAGGGTCTCCTCTATAGCCTTAGGCTGGTCAAATATCTCCTTGAGCATGAAGTGTTCGTACTTGCCTTTTTCAGCGACGCTTTCGTCCCAGCTGATGTGCATCGTCTCACGCTTAATCTCCTTGCCAGACTCATCGTAAATTGTAACGCTGTCTGGCGTTAACACTACTGTGTCACCAGTCTCTAGAAGATAAACATCCTTTGTATACTTAAGGAGTGCCGAAAAATCTGAAGCTACGAAGTTACAGCCGTTACCCTTGCCGACAATCAGCGGAGCGTTCTTTCTATAAGCTACGAATTTTTCCGGCTGATCCTCAGCGATTGCAGCGAGTGCAAAAGTTCCTGTCATCTCGTGAGTTACCTTGTCCATAGTAGCCTTTAGGTCACCTAGCTCGTTGTAGTATTTTCCAAATAGAACTGCCGCAACCTCTGAGTCAGTATCACTCTTGAATGTGAATCCCTCCTTCTCGAGCTCAGTTCTGATTTCTACATAGTTTTCAACTGTTCCATTATGCACGAGAGCAATTCTATTATCGTTGCTCATATGAGGATGTGAATTAACATCCGATGGAGCACCATGAGTAGCCCATCTTGTATGACCAATTCCTACGTGGCCGCCTAGATTTTCTTTTCCAATCAGCTTCTCCAGATTAACAATAGCACCAACGTGCTTTCTCAGCTGAATCTTGCCATCATTGACAACAGCAATACCTGCTGAGTCATATCCTCTGTACTCTAACTTCTTAAGTCCTTCGATAATGATACCCTGAGGAGCATCGTTACCTACATAACCTACGATTCCGCACATATTATTTCCTCCAAATTTATTATTTCAAATAGCCAATCCACAGTTCCCCGTAGTTGCTATGACGATTCACTCTCTTTTATTTTAACAAAACTAAAATTCCCGCTATGTGTTGCCATGGCGGTTTGTTTTGCCATACATCTTATTTACTAATCACTTACCAAATTTATCAGATATAAGCGCTGCCACCTGCTTTGCATATCCCTGAATTTCATCGATGTCCTCACCTTCTAGCATGACTCTGATCAGTGGCTCAGTTCCAGAAGGTCTGATTAGAACTCTACCTGTGCCCTCCATTTTCGCTTCGATATCAGCGATGAACTTCTTAACTTCCTCATCCTCTAGAGCCGTCGCCTTGAAAGCATTGTCCACCCTAGCATTTACTAGCGCTTGTGGATAAATCTGTATCTCGTCTCTGAGCTCACTGAGCTTTTTCCCAGAATCAAGATAAGCTTTCATGAACTGAAGCGACGATAGTACACCATCCCCAGTAGTCGTGTAGTTCAAGAATATCATGTGACCAGACTGCTCTCCACCTAGCACAGAGCCTGTCTCTCTCATGGACTCTAGAACATATCTATCACCGACTTTGGTTACATCGACACCGATTCCATATTCCTTTAGGTGTTTATGAAGTCCGATATTACTCATAACAGTAGCTGTGATTTTATCTGTTGCAAGAAGTCCTCTAGACTTTAGATATTTTCCACATATGCAGAGCACTCTATCTCCGTCTATTATTCGACCCTGTTCATCCACAACGATGAGCCTATCCGCATCTCCATCGTATGCAAATCCAACATCCGCACCGAGCTCTACAACTTTCTGCTGCAACTTTTCAGGATGTGTGGATCCGCAGTCATCATTAATGTTTATTCCGTCTGGACTATCACTGAGCACTGTAACTTCTGCCCCAAGTGCCTCATATACGACATGAGCAGTCTCGAACGCCGCACCATTAGCAGTGTCGAGAACAACCTTTATACCGTCAAGTCTCTTATCTATCGTCGAAAGCAGGAAGTCAGTGTACTGCTTGATCGCACAGGCATCATCCTTGCGGCAGGTTCCGAGCTTTGCCCCAACGAATTCATCTGTGCTGATTTCCTTCTCGCCCAGTATAATTTCCTCAATCTCCTGCTCAACACTATCATCCAGCTTATATCCTTCACCATTAAATAGCTTAATTCCATTGTATTCAAATGGGTTATGGGATGCAGAGATAACGACACCTGCATCTGCATTATACTTCCTTACTAGGTAAGCAACTGCTGGTGTAGGAACAACTCCTAGCTTTATCACATCTCCGCCAACAGAAAGCACTCCAGCCGTCAGCGCATTTTCCAGCATATCCCCAGAAATCCTCGTGTCACGTCCGATTACCATAACCGGCTTTTTGTTATTCTCTCCGAGCACAAACGCTGCTGCTCTGCCGATGTCGAATGCAAGCGAAGCTGTAAGTTCTGTGTTAGCCACTCCTCTTACACCATCTGTTCCAAACAATCTGCCCATTAGCTTCTCCTTAATTCCTTCTCATATATATCCTGCAAAGTATAAATTCCATCTGTAATTTTATCGTCTAGCATAAACAGTCAATGCCAAAGCGCAAGTTTGAGCTAACCACATCACTGAACCGTTATCGTAATCTGTGCACTTTCAAGTGCTGCCGTAAGTCCAGAATTATTGGTTAGATACGCTGTAACAGTATGCTGACCTGCCCCTAGACCACTTGCATCTGCGCTGATTACGAATGAACTAGCTGTGATGCTCGCTATCTTGTCCTTATTGCCCGTTACGACGACGTTAACGCCACTATTTGCCTCCGCTGTATGACCACTAGCAACATTATTTATTTTGATTGAGCTAGCCGGAATATTCACGGTCTTCGATCCGCTCGTGCTCACCTTGACCTTGAGCTTTACGTGCCTTGATTCATTTGCTATGCTCACACCTTCTGGTAGGTCGTAATCGATATCCATATCTTCTGTCTCAGAGACAGTACTGATATCCATGTCTTTGGATGTAATTTCTGTTACGTTCTTGATATCCTTGCTTCTACCCTTGATAACTATAGTGTTCGGTGCGGAATACGTCCTTGAAACGCTACCATCCTGTGTATTAGTAACCTTTACCTTGAGCTTAACAGTCTTGGTCTCACCCCTGTATGCCGTTACAGATACTCTGTCAGGATCAGTAGTCAGATAGTCTATCTTGTGACCACTTCCATCCACAGGGGTTGCGACCGCACTGAATTCTTTTGCTTTATCAGTGACTTTGTCAGCGTCGAGTTCGAGCTTGACCGAGTCTACATTCTTAACAAGACTCTCAGCTCCTTGTACCTCTACTTCTTTGCTACTCTGCTTCTTGACTACAGGCTCACCAGATTGACCGTCCTTATATGTCGTATATGTGCTTACCTTCTTGACCTCTAGGTCTTCAACTGTAACCGAAACGTTGCTTTCACTCTGCGATTTGACTGATATAGCACCAGGCACGCTCACTTGCACAGCCATCGAGTTCTCGCCCTTGCCCGCATTCGAGGCATTGACGGTTGCGACGATGTCGGATTTCTTCAGCTCATTAATCGCCGAGCGCCTTCCAACAAGGGTAACAGAGATTTTCTCTGTATCAAGCTTGCTTACCGCTAAATCATTCTTGGCAAGCGTCTTGGAGTTTGCGACCGTCACAGGGATATTCGTATACGTACGGCTGATTGTGGGGTTTATGCTATATACTACGTAAAGCCAGGAGGCAAATGCGATTGCAACCGAAAGCGCTAGATTGAGCTTATTAATCTTCTTGCTGCTTGTTTCATTACTTTGCATCGTGCTTTCCCCCCTTTCGGCGTACTAGCTTCGCAACCCTACCATACATACCTCTTTCAGATGGCAGGTACATATTGAGAAGCATCTTCTCAATCGTCTTGAGGTCCACAAATCTGCGGATCTTTCCATCTTCAGCAATTGATACCACTCCGGTCTCTTCAGAAACTATTATTATTAGAGCATCGCAAACCTCACTGAGCCCTACACCTGCTCTGTGCCTCGTTCCTAGGTTTCTGCCAATGTTCTTCTTCTCTGTCAGCGGGAATACACATGATGCAGCATGGATTCTAGCCCCACGGATGATAACTCCGCCATCGTGAAGTGGTGAGCCTTCATAAAATAGATTTCCCAGAAGCCTGACGGAAATCTCAGCATCTACCACAACCCCCGTTTCGATAATGTCGTTAAGCATTGTCTCACGCTCAATTGCGATTAATGCCCCTGTCCTTGTGGCTGAGAAATCATCGATTGCACTCACAAGGGCATCTACCGTTTCAACAGCCTTATTCTTATCGATATTGCGGAACGAGTTCGTGTTCATGAGATTCTTACGCCCCACCTGTTCGAGCGCCCTACGGAGCTCTGGCTGAAATAACACGACAACTGCGAAGAGCCCCATGGTGAATAGGCTCTTGAGTAGCCAATTTAGCAGATACAGGTTGAATATGTCCGATACAAAAAATGCAACTATGATAATTACCAGCCCTCGTATGAGCTGCATCGCCCTGGTTTCTCTAATAAAACCGATCATCTTATAAACAATATAAGACACGATTGCTATATCCAGCGCGTCTTCCGGTCTGAAGTTAGACATTATACTTTGAATCGAACTTAGCATATCGGTATCCCATCCCTCTTAAAATCGTCCATTTTACATGGCATAAGTTATATTATTATACTATTTTGAGAGGTTTTTATCAATAAGAGTGAAGGTGTGGTTTTGATGTAATTTAAACGAAAAAAGGAGTCAATCATCATTGTGACGATTGACTTTTTTCTGTAAACTATTTAAATATATTTATTTCATCTTTACTAAGTAATTTTGATCGTAAATCTTATGCTTTTTTCACGTCGTTCTAGCTTGTGCCCAATCCCGTAACTTAACAGAATATTTCTTACTATATACAGACCTAGTCCATTGCTATTATCCTTTCCTACGTCAAAGTTCACTTCAAATAGTCTTTCACAATCGAGACTTTCTGCGTCATCGTAAGTATTATCTATATATATCCAACCGTTATCTGAACCGATATCTATGATACCTCCTGTATCCGAATACTTTACAGCATTACCAACTACATTGGATAATATCACCTTAAGAGCACTCTTACCTATGTAAATTTTTTCATCTCCGAGACGGTTGTTGATTGAGATACTTCGTTGCGCAGCCATAAGTTCATACTTATCTAGAACCTCCTGCAAAATCTCATTTATAACCACTTCTTCCTCGTCATCACTAAGGTGATCGAGCGAAGAAACAGAGAGAATCTGCGATATATTCTGTGCCAACCCATTGACTATATCAATGCAGTTGTCAATATAGCTATCACGATTCTTATACTTGCCAATGTTATATTTCATATTTTCAAGAATAATTTTGAGGCTAGCTAATGGAGTTTTTAGTTCGTGAGAAGCACCTCTAAAGAAGTCAAATTTTAGCTTCTCAAGCTTTATAATCTCTTCATTCTTGACCTCTAGATCATCTATCAGTTCAAGCAAAGTTACATACAAGTCATTAATTTGCGCTTTGAGCTGCCCTATCTCGTCTGATGATTCGACAGGCAAAAGAGCGTTTCTATCAAGCTCCATCATTCGAGTTGTAACTTCTTTTATTTCTTGAACATTTCTTGTCAAAAGTCTTGCATATATCAGTGATACTAAAACTGATATCGCTAGTGAAACTGCTAAAGATATAGGAAGAAACTTTATTATTAGACCCTTGGCCTCTTGTCGCATATCAGCAGTTGAAACAAAATTCACTGACAATTTACTGCCATTAGCTAGCTTAATATTACGAGTCTCTATAATTAAAGAATTGTTATCACTCGACTTGTCAATGCTATTTTCAGCATTCTCACCGATTTTCACCTCGCCTGAGTCACTGTTTGAATCAATGAAAGCTTTAATTTCACTGCTTCTCGAATAGAAGGTCAAATACTGCTCAACAAACTGTTCATCCTTTCCCTGCAAAGCTGCAGAAACTTCATTAGCCTTGATATTTATTTTACTCTTTCTATTCTCAAGGTACACTTTAGGGAACATAAGAAATACCATAATATGGACAACTACAATCAAAATTCCAAGTATGGCGAACGTTTGGACAAATAATTTGGGGAATATCTTCAAGTTTCTCATTTTCTCTCCAGTTTGTATCCTACATTTCTAATGGTTACTATGCAATCGAGTCCAAGCTTCTTACGAAGTTCCTTGATATACACATCTATTACGCGATCGAACGGCGGTTCCTCTGTCGCTTTCCAGACACTATCTATTATCTGCTCTCTTGTCAGTGCTCGCCCTTCATTTTCAACCAAATATTTTAGTATATCAACCTCTTTAGCATTTATATCTACTGGTTCATTATCTAGCGTAGCCGTATAACTGTCAAAATCAACATCAACATTGCCATAACAAAATTTTTCATGCATACCATAATGACGCTCAATCAACGAATCTACACGAGCACGTAATACCGGTAATGAAAAAGGCTTCTCCAAATATCCATCCGCCAAGCTCGTATATGCATCAATTTTATACTCTTCATCGCTAAAT
>ERZ772958.1347-NODE-1347-length-10284-cov-4.515104_pt1 | contig 10284 bp, 8 predicted proteins | sample MGYA00580681_ERZ772958 | MGnify/ENA primary metagenome ERZ772958 (study PRJEB29015, sample SAMEA2738089) | human oral metagenome | biome: human oral; feature: human-associated habitat; material: saliva | place: China | collected 2275 ...
TCTTTCGCATAAGAGATGTACATACTTCTCGTATCAAACTCATCTCTTCATAAAAGTAATGCATACTAAAAACCAAAGTATAATACTTGAGTTTTTCAGTATGCAAAACTACTCATTAATTATTAAAGATACTTAGGTTGCAAATAGCATTTAACAATTATTACCTATAAACATACCATTTATGGCTCTTATATATAAGCTCCGTTAACAATGGATGTCATCTTTCTTCATTCTTAAATCAGTCCCAATTCACTCGCCTTATTGCGTAGAAGTTCCATTAAAGGCTCTCGTTCATTTGCTACTTTATTATCAAGCACAGCATCTTTCAGCGTCTGCTTCAAAACGCCCACCTCTCTACTAGGTTTGAGATGGAACATTTCCATGATCTCATTACCATCTATACAAGGCTGCAACAAGCGTTTGTAATCACGCTCCTTCAGGTCTTTTAGTTTCTCACGAACGATTCGGAAGTTATCAAGAAAGCGTTGTTTGCGGGCAACATTCTTACTCGTTATATCCGCCTCACACAGAGTCATCAAGTCATCAATGTCTTCGCCAGCATCATTCATCAGTCGTCTCACAGCCGAGTCGGTCACCTCTTCATCAGCAATAACAATCGGACGCATGTGTAAGTCTACTTGCTTTTGCACATACTTCATCTTACTATCCATCGGCAACTTCAACCTTCGAAAGATATTAGGCACCATCTTAGCACCAATATAGTTGTGGTTATGGAAAGTCCATCCCGCTACAGAATCCCACCGTTTACACTTTGCTTTACCCACATCATGCAACAATGCCGACCATCGTAACCATAAGTTATCCGTATGCTTGCAGATATTATCCAACACTTCTAAGGTGTGATAAAAATTATTCTTATGTGCTCGTCCGTTCCTAGTCTCCACGACATCCAAAGCAACTAGCTCTGGTAAGATGATTTGCAAGAGCCCACAACGATACAAATCGATAAATCCCTTGCTCGGTGTTGGCGTCATCATAATTTTGTTCAACTCCTCTTCTATGCGTTCCCCACTAATAATCTTTATTCTTTCGGCATTGCGTTCCAATGCCTCGAAGGTCTCATCTTCAATAAAGAAATTTAATTGTGTCGCAAAACGAACGCATCGCATCATACGCAATGGATCATCTGAGAAGGTTACATCAGGGTCTAAGGGCGTGCGAATAATACCATCCCATAGGTCGTCAACACCACCGAATGGATCGACTAACTCCCCAAAACGAGCCTTATTCAAGCACACTGCTAGGGCATTAATGGTAAAGTCCCTACGATTCTGATCATCCTCTAGTGTACCATCTTCTACCACTGGTTTCCTACTATCATGGCTGTAACTCTCTCGTCGAGCACCTACAAATTCAACCTCGGTGTGCTTATATTTCACTTGAGCAGTACCAAAGTTGCGGAATACCGAGAGGTGAGCTTTCTTGCCAAGAACGGCTTTCAATTCGCTAGCTACCTGTATACCACTCCCCACCACAACAACATCTATATCATTAGAAGGGCGTTCTAAAAACAAATCACGCACATAACCGCCCACTACGTAACACTCTAGTCCGAGTTTATCGGCGGCATTGGAAATATGATGAAATATATCTTTATCTAATAATTGTGCCAATTCGGCATCTGAAAGATCTCGCATAATTAAATGTTATCTTTGTATGAATAGCAATGCAAAGATACGTAAATTTGTTAAGTCATACAAATTAAGTATCATGTAAAATAAGGTAAGCTGAGCACATCCTCAAGCTGAGTTGTGTTTGATGGAAGAACGAGCTATATTTAAAGGAAGGCTTAGCTATATCTGAAGAGAGGCTTAATTGCATTGGAGCAAAGGCTTTCTTTAAGACAAGAAGGGCGTATGTTAGTTTAACACAAATACTTAGGTAAATAATAGAGGATTTTATATACAGATACTACTTTTAGTTAATTATCCTTATCAAAAGGGCTTTTTTTTATTCGTTTTAGTACTAATTACAGAATTAGCAGTACCTTTGCAACCCACAAAAGAGTAAAAGGTAAATAGATTTTATTCAACACTATAAAAACGAACGAGGCCGCAATAGCAATAACAACTGAGTTTGTTTTCATTTGCATTGCCCATTCTTTCCTTCTTAATAAAGGGACTCTATAACTATTAGAGAGGATGGATGATTGCCGTAAAAACAATCAAGTCGGTAACGACAAGAGGCAGAAAGAGTTATACAAGACAAAGTTAATATAAAGAACAAGACAAAGGAAGAGAGTATACGAAAAACCCTCGACAACAATAATATTCATGGAAATAGAGGGTAACTTGTTAATGGATAGTGCACATGGTACAAGTCATGAAGGTTTCACAGAGGGAACTGATTTAAGTCCACACATCGAAGATGGAACTGATGATGATAGTCCATTCTAAGGGAAAATAGGATTAAACGAATATCGAAAAACGAATAACAGCAATATGAAATATACAAATCTATTAAAGACTTATGCCTTATGTATGGGTCTTGCTTTAAGTGTTGTGTCTTGTTCCAAGGATGATTTTGGAGATGGCGACACAACAGATGAACAACTAGTAGAGATGTCTTTCACATCCACTGGATTGGAAAAGCCTTCAACAGAAGAGACAGCATCTCAATCTAATCAAATAAAGACTCGCACAGTATTAGGCTCAGACGGCGCAACTGTAACTTGGCAAGCAAACGATAAGATTGGTATTGGCTTTAAAGGATACCAACCCAAGAATTATCCCTTCACCACTCCTACCTCAGGAAGTGATGTGCGTTTCTGGGGACAAGCACCTGATGTCAATAACGTATCATACTTCATGATGTATCCTTATCAGCAGGATGCAAAGATTTCAGCAAACAACAACACCCAAGCAATATACCAATACAACTTCCCAAAGGAACAAAATGCTATTGCAGGCACATTTGATCCAAAGGCGAATGTATCTGTTGGTATCATTCCACAGCGTGGAAAACCATTCATTGCATACAATGTTGGTGGTTTGCTCCGCTTTACCATCAAAGGAACTTCAAACGTAAAGCAGGTAAAGTTACTTTCTATTGGGCAGGAGAACCTTGCTGGTAATTTAAAGTCAACCATCACTTTTGCTAATGATGGAAAGATTAGTGCTGCCCAAAACCAATTCAGTTCAGCTTCTCCAGTGGTAAGCCTCACTGCTGAGTCTGGAAGCCTTGAGGTAAACAAGGCATATTACATAGCACTCCCAGAACAAAAGCTTTCACAAGGTTTAACGCTTGTCTTTATCATGCAGGATGGAAAAGCTATCTTGAAGAAGGTTAAGCAAGTAATCAATATTCAGCGTGCCAAGGTTTATGATCTCGGTGAGATGACGCTTGATCCATCTAAGGCTAAGGCTTTCATCCTCAAAAATCAGGGTCTGATAGAGGCTGTTGCTGTAAAGGTGAAAGGCTTAACAAGAACCGCAGATGGTCACATGGACATCTATGCAGCAGACAACTTGGAGAAGATTCTTTCTTACAAGGGAATGTTAGAAGTAAATAACAAAGACAACTTCACGTCAATTGATGAGCTACAATACTATCGTAATATTAATGGTCTGAACCTTCAAGGTAACAAGAACCTTGCAGGAGAGCTTAATCTCAACAAGTATCCACAGCTCACTGGACAAATAGTAATTAGTGGTAGCCCATTGGTCACAAAGATTAATGTGACAGGATTGGATAAGATAACACAGTTACAAACGCATCATCTGGATGGAATGACAGAAATTATAACTGGTGGTAACACGAAGCTCAACTTATTCGCATTGTATAATAACAACAGCCTTCAGTCGGTTGATGCAAGCAATATGCCTTCATTATCAACATTACAGACATATTATAGTCCTAATATACAGACTATCAACACCACCAATTCACCAAACTTGAACGACTTTAATGGTCTCTCTAATGGTAGTCTTCAGAACTTCATAGGATTGTCAGATAACTCAAAACTACAGAGATTTTGGGCATCAGGTTCAAAGATTGAAAGCTATGACTTCAGCAAGATGACAAATCTAAGTAATGTCAACCTTGCAAGTGCAGCAGTGAAAGAAATCAAAGGATTATCTGCTGCTGGTGCTAACTTACAAGAACTTCAACTGTCAAATACCCATGTGAGTTCATTAGATGTATCAAACAATCCAAACCTCACCAAGCTTGACTTGTATAATGTAAGGGAGATGACAACAGTGGATGTAACGCATAATCCAAACTTAACATATTTGCGAACCACCTTCCTTCCATTGACAACGCTTGACTTATCGAACAATACAAAGTTAGTAGAATTAAGTATTGCACATAATAAACTTTCATCATTTGACATACGCCACATGCCAAACTTAGCGAAGTTTTATGCTGGTAGTCAAAGTCCAAATGGATTCTTGGCAAACATTACAGTCACAATGACAGCTGCACAAAAGGCTAAACTGGAACAAGTAAAGCCATTCAAAGAAAGTGCTAATGATGACAGAGCCAATCACGATGACACTAATAGCTGGGTAAAAGTAGTAGTAGCACCATAAGACGATACTGCATTTACACATACCTCCACAGAGCGGGAACACCTTTAACAGGCGTTCCCGTTTTTTATATAACCACTCTGTTGAAGTAAATCAAATAAAGATATAGGTTTTGTAAACGATAAAGCATTAGCAAATATCTCCTTGTTACGTCTTTAACTCACAAATTCATACCCAGCGAATAAATCCTTTCCTACCCAGCGGTTGGGTATCATCGTACCCAGCGAATGGGTATCATCGTACCCAGCGAATAGGTAGACTTCTACCCAGCGGTTGGGTAGGAAAGGACTTACTCGCTGGGTACAATACGACCCATTCGTTGGGTATAAAACAAGCAATAAAAGGATGTTTTAAATACCCAAAAGCCTATTCCTAGAAACACAAAGATTCTTCGCGAAGAAAATCAAAATTGTTCGCGAACAATTCCCAAATTCTTCGCGAAGATTTTTTAACCGAATCTATGCTTATCACGGAAGTAGGACTTGTAAGGCACGGGAGTACATCTTGTGGGGCACGAAATGTACTTTCGTGCCCCACAAAAGTACATTTCGTCGATGTTAACAGTTACGCCCCTCGCCTTAACTATTGTTTACATATAGGATTGCACAAAATACCTAACGTGCATCTCCATCAACTGCCCACAGGTTAGAAATTCTGCACAGATAGGTTATAATACTCTTCCATGAATCTCCGCCAACCAGCGAAACGGATGGTATTAGTTGTTAATTCATTCGTTTATTACAATGAAATTAAGTATTTTTGCAGGCAAATCGATTCATTACAATGGCAAGTCAATTGACAAAGACACAGCAAGAATTTAAAGACATACTGGCTGAATGTAGAGAGCTCTTTAGTAAGAAGCTCCATGATTATGGTGCCTCATGGCGCATTTTACGCCCCTCTTCCCTCACAGATCAGCTTTTCATCAAAGCCAAACGCATACGCTCGTTAGAGATTACAGGTGAGAATCTCGTTGGAGAGGGAGTACGCCCCGAGTTCATCGCATTGATCAATTATAGTATTGTTGGACTGATTCAACTATCCAAAGGCTTTGTCGATAGTGTTGACATCACGCCCGACGAGGCACTCAGTCTCTACGATACCTATGCCAACGAAGCCTACGAACTAATGGTAAAGAAGAATCATGACTATGGAGAGGCATGGCGAGATATGCGTGTGAGTAGTTACACAGACCTTATTCTCACTAAGATTGAACGAATCAAAGAGATAGAAGATCTTAATGGAGAAACACTCGTCAGTGAGGGTATAGATGCCAATTATATGGATATAATGAATTACGCCGTTTTCGGTGCTATCAAGCTACATGAATAAATTAAAGACACTATTAGTAAACCTCAGTCGTGCGCTGTTAGCCTTGACATTTATCTTTTCTGGATTTGTTAAGGCTATTGACCCACTAGGTTCGCAATATAAGATTGCGGAATACCTAGAGGCAGTGCAATTATCGGCTTACGTACCCGATTGGGCACAACTAATAGTGTCGATAACCCTTTCTGCCATAGAATTTACGCTGGGTGTAATGCTCCTCTTGGCTATCCGCCGTCGATTAGCCAGTAAGATTTCCTTGCTTTTCATGGCTGTGATGACAGCTGTAACATTGTGGTTGACCGTGAGCAATCCGATACAAGATTGTGGTTGTTTCGGAGATGCCATACACCTAACCAACACGCAGACATTTATCAAGAACATTGTTTTGCTTGTTGCAGCAATCATTCTCACACGCTTGCCTTTACATCAGATGCGCTTCGTTTCAAAGACGAATCAGTGGATAGCCTTCTATTTTACGATTGTCTTTATCTGTATTGCGTCACTATTGAGTCTTTATCATCTGCCCATCTTTGACTTCCGTCCTTATTATATCGGACAGAACATCAAAAAGGGTATGGAGATTCCAAAGGGGGCTAAACAAACAACCTATAAGACAACCTTTATCTGTGAGAAGAATGGTGTAACAAAGGAATTCAATGAGAATAATTACCCTTATAACGACTCTACGTGGGTATTTAAAGATACACATCAAGAGATACTTGAGCAAGGGTATGAACCACCCATACACGATTTCTCTATCACGAACGAACAGACAGGAAACGATATTACGGATAGTATCTTGACCCATAAAGGATATACCTTCTTACTCATTGCTCCTGTATTGGAAATGGCTGACGATAGTAACTTTGGCGACATTGATGCTATCTACGAATATGCAAAAGAGAATGGCTATGGATTCTATGGATTGACAGCTAGTACAGATAAGGCTGTACAGCATTGGAGGGACATAACTGGTGCGGAATATCCTTTCTATACGACTGACGGCACAACACTAAAAACCATCATTCGTAGTAATCCGGGCTTGGTACTGCTCTACAAAGGTACTATCATCAATAAATGGAGTCATAACGATTTGCCCAAACAAGCCGAACTCAATGCCCCACTCTCCCTCATAGAAATAGGGCGCGAACCGGCTAATAACACGTGGACAAAGATTATGCTCATCATTGTGTGCTACATCTTCCCCTTGTCATTCCTTATTGCCGCTGACCGCATTTGGTCATGGACAAGATGGGTAAGGAAGCGTGAAGAGTGGCTCAAACAGAAAGAAGATTGGGTGAAGCAAAAGGAACAATCAAATAAATTATATCAACTTTTAAAACGTAAAAAACAAATGAGAAAGAAAATCGTAGCAGGTAACTGGAAGATGAACGAGACCTTGCAGGAAGGTGTCGAGCTAGCAAAAGAGATTAACGAGTCACTCAAGGCAGAGAAACCTAATTGTGATGTTGTTATCTGTACCCCATTCATTCACCTCGCAAGTGTTGCTCAGGTGTTAGATTCAAGCGTTGTTGGACTTGGCGCAGAGAACTGTGCAGACAAGGAGAAGGGTGCTTACACAGGTGAAGTATCAGCTGCAATGGTAAAGAGCACAGGTGCACAATATGTTATCCTGGGTCACTCTGAGCGTCGTCAGTACTATGGAGAAACAGCAGAGATCCTCAAAGAGAAGGTTCAATTAGCTCTTGCTAATGGTTTGAAGGTAATCTTCTGCTGTGGTGAAACTCTCGAAGAGCGCGAGGCAGAGAAGCAAAACGAGGTAGTAAAGGCAGAGTTGGAAGGTTCAGTATTCAACCTCTCAGCAGAGGAATGGAAGAGCATTATCTTGGCTTACGAACCAATCTGGGCTATCGGTACAGGTAAGACAGCTACTTCAGACCAGGCTCAGGAGATGTTAGCCTACATCCGTTCTATCGTTGCAGAGAAGTATGGTAAGGAAGTAGCAGAGGACACTTCTATCCTCTATGGTGGTAGCTGTAAGGCTAGCAATGCACCAGAGTTGTTTGCTAAACCTGACATTGATGGTGGCTTGATTGGTGGTGCTTCATTGAAGGCAGCTGATTTCAAGGGTATCATTGATGCTTGGAAGAAGTAATCCATACAAATATTAATGATGAGAGGGAGTCACGTTCTGTGCTCCTCTCATCACTTTTCAATTAGAATAAAAGACATGAAAAGACTCCTTACAATCATAGTTCTCATACTGACAACCATTACAACAACTTATGCTCAAAGTTCGGTAACTGTAACGCAGAGTTCCGATATTGACGCATTAGTCAATGGTAAGAAAACAGCGAAGAAAGCTAATAAAGAAAGCAAGAGAGTAGAGAGTCAGCGTGAACAATCACGCCAGTCAATAGGCTCAAAGATTAAGACTCCAGATACAAAACAACTGTCAGTTCCTAAACTGAACGACCACAAACCAGAGATTGCACGACCTGATAATAACACCTTACAGCCCGTTAGACAAGTTGGAACTAAGCTAGTGAAACGTTTAGTAAGAAGACCTCATGATCCAACTTTCGATGATATAGACGATGGCAAACAAATTGTAACCAAACGTGTAAAGAAAGGCATTAAAAAGGTTAGGGGATTTCGTGTTCAGGCTTATAGTGGTGGTAACACGCGTGTAGCTCACCAACTAGCAGACAAAGCAGGACAAACGGCTAAAGAGTTATTCCCCAATCAGCCCATCTATGTTCACTTCTATCCGCCACGTTGGATGTGCCTCGTTGGTAACTTCACAGACTATAACACTGCTAAAAAAGTAATGTTGAAGTTGCGTAAAGAAGGCTTTTCACAGGCGAACGTTATACGCATGATGGTTAGTGTGAAGACGTCATCATTTGTAGACAACTAAATGTAGTCACACCTTATATATTATATATACACCCAAACAACACCCTTACTAGGGTAACAGGCTACGCCCTTATATGGATAAAGCTCTCTACCCTAACGAACATATCGGGCAATACCCTAAATAGGGTTATAAGCCTACCTCATAAACAGCAATAATCAGAAACAACATAATATGACCCCAGAAGCACAATTCCGTGATGGTTTAGACGAACTCGCGGCACACTATAAAGAAATACTAACACTCCTTGGTGAGGATCCAGCAAGGGAGGGGTTGGAGAAAACACCTATGCGAGTTGCGAAGGCAATGCAGGTTCTTACACGTGGATATACACAAGATCCTCATAAGGTATTAACGGATGCTCTCTTTGAAGAGAAGTATAACCAGATGGTGATAGTCAAGGACATTGACTTCTTCTCGATGTGTGAGCACCATATACTTCCATTCTATGGCAAGGCGCATGTGGCGTATATTCCAAACGGAAAGATCACTGGTTTGAGTAAGATTGCACGTGTTGTCGATATATTCTCTCATCGACTTCAAGTGCAGGAACGCCTTACCGAACAAGTTATGCAATGTATCAATGACACGTTGAAACCACAAGGTGTGATGGTAGTCATCGAGGCGAAACACATGTGTATGCAGATGCGTGGTGTGGAGAAGCAGAACTCTATCACCACAACAAGTGCTTATAGTGGTGTGTTCGAATCAAGTAAAACCCGCAATGAGTTTATGAACTTACTGCGTGGAGAGACCAAACGGATATAATAACGACTAATATTTAAAAGGAGAAAAGTTATGAATAAGGTTTTAAAAGTAGCCACACTAACATTCGTGGCAATCGTTACAATCAACTTCTTTACGGCATGTTCTAAGGAGAAAGATACGCCAAGCATTAATGTTGAACAGCTCTATCAGAACATCAATGGCAATTACATTGGTACTGTAAAGCTGAGTAATAGCAATGGTGACTTGGGCTCAAAGAATGCAACATGGACAGCTAATAAGGAGGTGATAAGTGTTAAGAATATCAATGGTGACGAACTTGCAGCTGGCGACCTTGGGGACCGTAGAAGCCATTAGCAGCGATGGTATTCCCGCGCAGGACATCATCCTGACAGATCTGCTGGATGAGGCTCTTGTCTGCAGCGACGACGTAGGGGCGCAGGCCTTCGATCTTCCACTCGAGCTGACTGATGAGAGCTTCTTCGAAGGCGCGATTGCGGATGCGTGCCGTATCCGAGTAGAAGTAGATCACACCGTCGAAGCCGATGGAGTGCTCGGCGGCAACGTAGGTGCCGATAGGAGTCTCGTCCTGCAGGCCACCCGAGGTGCCGACGCGTACGAGGGTCAGCTGACGGAAGGTGTCCTTCTCTTGGCGGGTCTCGAAATCGATGTTCGCCAGAGCATCCAGCTCGTTGAGGACGATGTCGATATTGTCCGTGCCGATTCCGTGGCTGACGATGGAGATGCGCTTGCCCTTGTAAGAGCCCGTGATGGTGTGGAACTCGCGGCTCGATACATTGC
>ERZ772958.1348-NODE-1348-length-10271-cov-9.585356_pt1 | contig 10271 bp, 7 predicted proteins | sample MGYA00580681_ERZ772958 | MGnify/ENA primary metagenome ERZ772958 (study PRJEB29015, sample SAMEA2738089) | human oral metagenome | biome: human oral; feature: human-associated habitat; material: saliva | place: China | collected 2275 ...
TTATATTCATAATAAAGGAAGGGTACCCTTCCTTTATTATATTCATAATAAAGGAATCCTATCAGTCCTTCGCTAAATTATAACTGAAAGGTAAACTTTATATGAAACAAGAACTGGAACAGCTTCTGGCACAAAATGACACCTTTATGGTGGAAGGTGTGCTTAATAAGAATAAATTAACAGAGCTGGCAAGACAATATAATCCAGAACTTCTCAATCTCTTGATGAGTGATGGAAAAATCTCTAATCACTTCTTTTCTAAGCTGGAGACAGGTATGCTCGTCTTTAAGAAAGATGTCTTTTTACAGTTTCTCAACAACAAGGAGTTTCTCCCAGACAGTTTTACGGCTTATAAGACGAAAATTGGTCTTGCAACTGAAAATAAGTACATTTCTGAAAATCAAGAAGTTGTTCTCAATTTTCCATACAAAGACTGCATACTTGAGGGTGGACAGACTAAGGACGATGCTAAACGTCAAGAGGTTTTCTTTAATGAAACACTCGCTCCAACAGAAATCAATCGCTTGCTGGATGATAAGGTCTTGACTAACTTTAAACGCTATGACAAAGATGGCGAACATGAAGTGGAAGAGTTAACAGATACTGATAATCTTATCATCAAAGGGAATAATCTTATCGTTCTGCATAGTTTGAAAAAACGTTTTGCTGGGAAGGTCAAGCTCATTTATATTGATCCGCCTTACAATACAGGTAATGATAGCTTTAATTACAATGATAACTTCAATCATTCAACATGGTTAATTTTTATGAAGAATCGTTTAGAGGTGGCTCGAGAGTTGCTGAGTGATGATGGCTTAATTTTTGTACAATGTGATGACAATGAACAAGCATATCTAAAAGTTTTGATGGATGAGGTGTTCAGCAGAAATAATTTTATCTCAAATATTGTCTGGAAAGGTCGAGGAGGTCGTCAAGATAGTAAATATGTTGCTCAAATTCACGAAACTATAATTTTTTACGCAAAAAATAAAGAACGAGCAGTCTTGAATAAAGCTTTTATCGAAGACACTTCAAACTATGCTTATGAAGATAGCCGAGGAAACTATAAAACTCAGCTTATTCGAAAATGGGGAAGCAACAGTCGAAGAGAAGACCGCCCTAACCTCTTCTATGAAGTTGAATTTGAGGGTAATAAAGTATTGCCAATCTTACCGAATGGAGATGATGGGTGCTGGAGATGGAGTAAAAATAGACTTGAAGAAGCTATAAAAAATGATATGGTAGTGTCACTTGAAAAAGATGGTAGAACAGAGCTCTACGAAAAAATATATAAAGGTGATGGGAAGAAACAAACAGTTTTTACATCTTGGATTGATGAAAGTTTTTCTGGTCAGGGAACTAAAGTTTTAGAAGAAATTTTCAAAGAAAAAGTTTTTGATTACCCTAAGCCAGAACAGCTGGTTAAAAAGTTTATTGATTTAACGACCGATGATGGTGACATCGTCCTAGATTACCACCTCGGATCAGGTACAACAGCAGCCGTTGCCCATAAAATGAACCGCCAGTACATTGGTATTGAACAAATGGACTACATTGAGACCGTGTCCGTTAAACGTTTGGAAAAAGTGATTGAGGGCGAACAAGGTGGTATTTCAAAATCTGTCGACTGGCAGGGTGGAGGTTCATTTGTTTACTGTGAACTGAAAAATGATGTTCAGGAATTCAAAAATGAAATTCTTGAGGCGACAACAAAAGAAAAACTGCTTGAAGTCTTTGAACTTGCGAAAAAATCATCATTCCTTTCCTACCGCATTGACCCTAAAAAGTTGAAAAAGAATGAATTTGAAAAGCTTTCATTAGCAGAACAAAAGCAAATCCTATCTGAGATTATTGATAATAACAATCTATACGTGAATTACTCGGATATTGACGATATTGATTACGGGATTTCCGCTCAAGATAAAAAGCTGAATCATGCTTTCTACGGGAAGGAAAAGTAAGTCATGACTTTTATTTACGAAACTTATGATACGGTCAGTCGGTCTGGCTTTAAGGACTTTCGAGCGGATTTGCCAGATTACATTACTAAAAATCTGAAACACTCTTTGCGTCCTTATCAAGAGGAAGCGATTGGACGATATTTATACTATAAAACAGATGAAAATCGTGCTATTCCAGAGCAAGTCCTCTACAATATGGCGACTGGTTCTGGGAAGACGCTTTTGATGGCGGCGGTTATCTTGGAAAAGTACAAACAAGGGGAACGGAATTTCATCTTCTTTGTCAATAACGACAATATTCTCACCAAAACCAAGGATAATTTCTTGGAGAGCTCTTCTGGTAAGTACCTTTTTGCGGAAAAGATTGTCATGGATGGGCAAATTGTGACCGTGCGTGAAGTGACGGATTTTTCAGATAGTCGTGATGATAGTATTAATATTGTTTTCACTACTATTCAGAAGCTCCACCAAGATCTCAACACGCCACGAGAAAACCGTCTGTCTTATGAGCAATTCAAGGATATTTCTGTTGTCATGTTGGCTGATGAAGCACATCACTTGAATGCTGGTCTGGACACAAACGAGAAAAAGGACAACACCAGCTGGACGTCTACTATTGAAGCTATCCAGAGAACCGCTAAAAAATCCAGTATTTTTGAGTTTACGGCAACGATTGACCTAACAAATCCAACCTTAGCTCAAAAGTATGAAAAATCCTTGCTGTTCAAATATGATTTGAAAGAATTTCGACTGGACAAGTATTCGAAAGATGTTCTCTTTCATCTGGTGGATGGTAAAGTCAATAATCGTATGCTTCAAGCCATTCTTGTCAGTCAATATCGCAAGAAAATCGCTCTGAAAAATGGTATCAACCTAAAACCCTTGGTCATGTTCAAGTCGCAGAAGATTGCTGAGAGTCAAGAAAATCTGGACTCATTTTTGGGGGTGCTAGACAATCTTTCTCCAGAAGATATTCAAGCACAGCGTGATCTCGTTTCAGAAATGGACGAAAAATCCAGTATTTTAAAAAAATCCTTCTCTTATTTCGAAAAAGTCGGTATTTCTAACGCAGACTTGGTGGCGGAACTTCAAGAGGATTTTCGAAAAGAGCGCCTGCTTTTAGTTGATGGAAAGAACAAGCATAAAGATAGTCTCAATCTCCTCAATACCTTAGAACTACCAACAAATGAAATTCGTGCCATTTTCGCCGTGGATATGCTGAACGAGGGATGGGACGTTCTCAATCTTTTCGACATTGTCCGACTTTATGACACCCGTGATGGGAAGAACACAAAAAACGGATTTGTCGCAGGAAAAACTACCAACACTGAGAAGCAGTTGATTGGTCGTGGTGCTCGCTATTATCCTTTTGTCATTGGTGATAATTTTGAAGAAAAATACATTCGAAAATTTGACGAAAATGAAAATTATGAACTTCGGGTGATTGAACAACTTCACTATCACTCTGCTAATAATCCTCGCTATATTTCAGAACTCAAGCAAGTCTTGCGTGAATCTGGGATTTATGATGACCAAAATCTGGAAGAACGTGTGCTCAAGCTTAAGGAGTCTTTCAAGAAAACGCGAACCTACACAGATGGCGTCGTTTGGATGAATAAACGCCTTTCTTATGAGCAACTACTTGAACAACGTCAAGGAAGTCTATTTGATACGAATTTCATTCCCAAATCTTTCGAAGTCAAACTCCCAACCCACAGTGTGCGAGATATTGAGGCATTTGATGAAGGAAATTATGTTTCGGATTCATTAGAGGCGATTACCTTCAAATTCGGTAAAATTATCAACAACAATATTGTCAGAACGGCTATCAATCGCAATAAAAAGTTCTCGTTCGATAATCTACAGAAAGCTTTCGTAGGTTTGCCAAATGTTGCTGGATTTATCAATATGCTTTCAGATATTGATATGCGAGTGGAGTCTCAGTACAAACTAGTGAATGATTTAACCCCAGACGACAAACTTTATATTACTGAAAAACTTCTCCATCACATTGAAAAAGATTTGATTGCGACCGAGGAACGCTTCTTCGGTTCAGAAAAATTCGAAAAATACAAAATAAAGGACTTATTTGAGGATAATATCTTGCGAAAATACACCATTAACCATCAAAGCCAAGCAGAGTTTGGTTTGTCACAGAAAAATATAGCCGAAACCCAGTATTTCGAAGATTTGGATAATCTAGACTGGTACGCTTACAATGACAACTTCGGCACCAGTGAGGAAAAACTTCTCGTCCGTTTGATTAAAGATTTGATGACTGAACTTGAAGAAAAATGGACAGATATTTACCTACTTCGAAATGAAAAAGCTGTAAAGATTTATAGTTTTGCTAATGGGAAAGCCTTTGAACCAGACTTTCTCATGTTCGCTAACGACAAAAATACAGGAAATGTTTCTTGGCAGATTTTCATTGAACCAAAAGGAAGTCAATTCTTGGACGCAGATAATACTTTCAAAAATAGTAAGGAAGGCTGGAAACAAGAGTTCTTGCATCAAATTTCTGAACGAGATGAGGCGAGGACGCTAGTTGATGATGAACATTATCGGATTGTGGGTTTGCCGTTCTTTAATGAGACGATAAGTAAGGACGAGGTCAAGGAACAACTGCGGACACTCTAATACATAACGTGAGTAGGAGATAAGAAAATGTATATTTCTAAAATTAAACTAGTAAACTTTAAGAGTTTTAAAGGAGAGCATGTTATTGAATTCTCGGAAGGTGTAAATTTTTTTGTAGGAAATAATAACTGTGGTAAGACGACAATTTTTAAAGCAATTGAATTCATTCAGAGTGGAAAAAACAAGTTAGATTTTATAACTCAGGGTCTTGAGACTGAAAATATATCTGTCGAACTTGAATTCAAAGGTGCAGATCTCAGTGAAATAGTTAATGATGAAAACCTAAATCTTAATAAATACAGTGACTATGTAATCGACAATGAAGATGGTACGTATAGTCTTAGGGTTTTAAGGTCGTCTCAGGAATGTGAAGTAACGCAAGGTAAAAAAACAGTTTCTTTAGATATCTCAAAAGTAAGGATTTATAATCCAAATTCAACCGAGGAAGATGATATAAAGAGGTTTGAAAACCCCACAGGCATTGATAAAACGATTACTGCATTATTTGATGCTCAGTTTGTATATTCGGATATAAGGAATGAAGATTATCAAGATTTTGGTAAGACCAAAATAATAGGTAAAATAATTAATGATATAACAAAAGATTTTCAAAAAGGCGATACATGGAGAGAATTTCAAGATGCTCATAACAAAACTTTTGGAGATGAAGGGTTGGGTAGAATTCTTGAAGGAATTGCGACTAAAATTTCCTCCGTGTTGAAAGAGCAGTATGGAGATGGTGAGGTACAATTTAATTTTGGATTGCCTGAAATTGATAATTTCTTTAAGACGGGTAGTCTTCTTCTTTCGGATAATGGTATTTCAACTTCTGTTTCAGAAAAAGGTACTGGAATGCAACGGGCATTAGCTTTAAGCTTAATTCAAGTTTATGCTGGTGTGCTTGATAATGAAGAGGAAACATTATCTAAGCCAATTATGTTTTTTATTGATGAGCCTGAGACATTTTTACATCCTAAAGCGCAAGATAAACTTATCGATTCACTTAATAAAATTGCTGAAAAATATCAAGTTTTTATTACGACTCATTCTCCTTACCTGTTAAAAAAGTTTGACTGTAGAACTCAGCAAATCAATATTTTTTCCAAGAATGACGACGGAGTGAATTTTGTATCGGATAAGCGGGAATTAAATTTATTCGGAACTACCTCACCGACAATAGGAGAAATAAACTACATTGCTTTTGGAGTAAACAGCGTGGAATTTCACAATGAATTATATGGATTTATCCAAGCAAAAGCGATTGATGAGGATGAAAAAAATTATTTCGAGAAAGAATTCGAAAAATGGCTTGTAGATAAAGGCATAACTCAAGATAAAGACTATCATCGTTTATTAAAAAACGGGAATATTCAGCAAGAGCAAAAAACTCTTCCAACTTTAATTCGCAACATCATTCATCATCCAGAAAATCAAAATAACAGCTATACTACAGAAGAATTGGAAGAGTCAACAGAATTACTTTTGAATATTTTACATGATTTAGTGTAAAATATTCAGGATGTCTTGACATAGACATCCTGTTTTAGGTTATGGGAATATTATTATTATTTTTGACTGCTGTTTTCTCTGTGGTATAATAGATTCATGGATAAAAAATATGAAAAAATCTCCCAGGATTTGGGAGTGACGTTAAAGCAAATTGATACCGTTCTAAGTTTGACAGCTGAAGGGGCGACTATTCCCTTTATCGCGCGTTATCGCAAGGACATGACTGGTAGTCTGGATGAGGTGGCGATTAAGGCCATTATTGACTTGGATAAAAGTCTGACAAACCTCAATGACCGTAAAGAAGCTGTTTTAGCTAAGATTCAAGAACAAGGCAAGTTGACCAAAGAGTTGGAAGAAGCTATCTTAGCTGCCGAAAAATTAGCAGACGTAGAAGAACTCTATCTTCCGTACAAGGAAAAACGTCGAACCAAGGCAACCATTGCCCGTGAAGCCGGACTCTTCCCACTTGCTCGCTTAATCTTGCAAAATGTAGCTGACTTAGAGAAAGAAGCTGAGAAGTTTGTCTGTGAAGGATTTGCTACTAGGAAGGAAGCCTTGGCTGGTGCGGTTGATATCTTGGTTGAAGCCTTATCAGAAGATGTGACACTGCGCGCCATGACTTATCAGGAGGTGCTGAGACACTCTAAACTCACTTCTCAAGTCAAGGATGAAAGTCTTGATGAAAAGCAGGTTTTTCAGATTTATTATGATTTTTCAGAGACGGTTGGAAATATGCAGGGTTATCGTACACTAGCCCTTAATCGTGGGGAGAAGCTAGGTGTCTTGAAGGTTGGTTTTGAACATGCAACAGACCGTATTCTTGCCTTCTTTGCTGCTCGTTTCAAGGTGAAAAACGCCTATATAGATGAAGTTGTCCAACAGTCAGTTAAGAAAAAAGTCTTGCCTGCTATCGAACGACGAATTCGGACAGAATTAACTGAAAAGGCAGAAGAAGGAGCTATCCAACTCTTTTCTGACAATTTGCGCAATCTCCTATTGGTTGCTCCGTTGAAAGGGCGCGTGGTTCTTGGATTTGACCCAGCCTTTCGTACAGGTGCCAAGCTAGCTGTCGTTGATGCAACAGGAAAAATGCTGACGACTCAGGTCATTTATCCTGTCAAACCAGCATCTGCTCGTCAAATCGAAGAAGCCAAGAAAGATCTGGCAGACTTGATTGGTCAATATGGTGTGGAAATTATTGCCATCGGAAATGGAACGGCTAGTCGTGAAAGTGAAGCCTTTGTGGCGGAAGTTCTGAAAGATTTCCCTGAAGTCAGCTATGTTATCGTCAATGAAAGTGGTGCTTCGGTCTACTCTGCCAGTGAACTTGCTCGTCAGGAGTTTCCAGACTTGACCGTTGAAAAGCGCTCTGCCATTTCCATCGCTCGTCGTTTGCAAGATCCTCTTGCGGAATTGGTTAAAATCGATCCCAAATCTATTGGTGTCGGTCAATACCAACACGATGTCAGCCAGAAGAAACTATCTGAAAGTCTGGACTTTGTCGTGGATACCGTGGTTAACCAAGTCGGTGTCAACATCAATACGGCCAGTCCAGCTCTTCTTTCCCACGTTGCTGGTCTTAACAAAACTATCTCTGAAAATATTGTCAAATACCGTGAGGAAGAAGGAAAAATCACTTCACGCGCTCAAATCAAGAAAGTTCCTCGTCTGGGAGCCAAGGCCTTTGAGCAGGCAGCTGGTTTCCTCCGTATCCCTGAAAGTAGCAATATTCTTGATAATACAGGAGTTCACCCAGAAAATTACGCTGCCGTTAAGGAACTTTTCAAACGTTTGGACATTACAGACTTGAATGAAGAAGCCCAAAGTAAACTCAAGTCCCTTTCAATCAAAGATATGGCGCAAGAGCTAGACCTTGGTCCAGAAACCCTTAAAGATATCATTGCAGACCTTCTCAAACCAGGTCGAGATTTCCGTGATTCCTTTGACGCACCTGTGCTTCGCCAAGATGTCCTAGATATCAAGGATTTAGTGGTTGGTCAGAAGCTAGAGGGTGTGGTGCGTAATGTCGTTGACTTCGGTGCCTTCGTTGATATCGGGATTCACGAGGACGGTCTCATCCATATTTCCCATATGAGTCGCAAGTTTATCAAGCATCCCAGTCAAGTGGTGTCAGTTGGAGATTTGGTGACTGTTTGGGTCAAGAAAATTGATACTGAACGTGAAAAAGTAAATCTGTCGCTCCTAGCTCCAAATGAAACTGACTGATTACGTTAAGCAGGTTTCACTAGAAGACTTCGGCAGACCTTTTATCCATCATGTTCAGTGGAATAGGCGTCTACGTTCGACAGGTGGGCGATTTTTCCCCAAAGATGGGCATTTGGATTTTAATCCCAAGGTTTATCAGGAACTGGGGCTGGATGTTTTTAGGAAAATTGTCCGACATGAACTCTGTCATTATCACCTCTATTTTCAAGGGAAGGGCTATCAACATAAAGATCGGGATTTTAAGGAACTTTTGAAAGCAGTGGATGGATTACGCTTTGTGCCATCCTTGCCCAATAGCAACTCCAAGCCAATCAAGCTCTATCGTTGCCAATCCTGCCAGCAAAGGTATCATCGCAAGCGAAGGATTGATACCAAACGCTATCGCTGTGGACTTTGTCGAGGTAAATTGCTACTGATAAATCAGCCTGAGGACTGATGAAAGCCGAGCCTACCCGTGATATACTATGTCTAACCTAGCAGAAAGAGGAAATATCATGAACAGTAAATTTTATAAAATGAGACGAAATCGCATGATTTCAGGAGTTCTGGCAGGTCTGTCAGACAAGTGGAACTTTGATGTTACCCTTGTTCGTTTCTTGTTTGCCATTTTTACAGTTGCAAACTTTGGACTTGGCGTGATTATCTATATCATCCTAGCTTCTATCATGCCAACCAAGGAAGAAATCGAAGCAGAAATGTACGGAACAGGCCCACGTAAACGTAAAGAAGCCCAAGCCATTGACGATAATGAAGGATGGTTTTGGTGAGGTAAATAAGAAAATAAGCTTTGTACTATAAAAGACAAGGCTTTTTTCATCTTGTCAGAATTCATGGCTAAATGGTATAATAAGCGTATGAAACTATTTTAATGAATATTGTAGTACATGTTAGACATTCTATTATGAAACTTATCAAGAAGAATTAAAATTATAAATTTCAGGAAAATATGGAGAAACTTTATGTTTGGACAAAATGTTACAAAATTGATTATTGTTTGCGATGATAAAACTCATGGATACGGTAATTATTTACGTCAACTTGTAAGTACAAATGATGATGAAGATAATTTAATTGTTGGCACAAAAGATGGTGCGATTGAAGTAGCTGTATGGCTCGAAAAGGACTATCTAGCTAATATGGCAACTTTAACCTCTGAACAACATGTACTCTTTATTGGCGAGAATCAATCAAGTAAGAATGAAATATCAAGCATGGACATAAAATTTGAAAAATATGGAATGAAATATGGTTGGTTAGGAAAACGTGGGATGATGCTTGTATCAGAAGTTATTAGTCAACCAGAAACTTATGATGAATTTGTTGATTTTTGTCGTGGATATAAGTCTGACTTTGAAAAGATAGAATTTTCAAAATCACTTCCAGAGCAAGCTTTAGATGCAGTTAATGATGTCGTTGGTGGCAATAAAGCAGCTTTGATAGCAGGAGGTGCACTACTAGGTTTTTTGGCCCCTGGGATTACATTAGCTACTGGTGCAGTGCTAGGTGTTACTCAATTTCTTACAGGAACTGATAAAGAGAAAATCATGGATCAACAATACAGAGGTCTAACAGCGATACTATATATGGATGGATTATCTGAGTTCTTGGAGGGATAATAAATGGAAGGCTTTAGAGAAGGATACGGATTCTTTCAAAAGCACGCTGGTAATTTTACAGGACATACTGCTGGATTGCATTATGTAGACGCTGTAGAATCTGAGATAAAGAAGTTGGTGAATAATCTAAATGAATTTGAAGATAATCGTGCACGTATAGATACACTAAAGGGAGATGTTGCTGAGTTTTGGCATGCTGGGACTTTTAATATTAATGCAGCTATTAATTCTTCAAAAAACAGGGTACAAGTTGATCGTAGCCATGACTTTGGCTCTGCTGATATTACAGGAATAAACTTCGATGCTGAATTTCGTTTAA
>ERZ772958.1355-NODE-1355-length-10242-cov-4.577108_pt1 | contig 10242 bp, 10 predicted proteins | sample MGYA00580681_ERZ772958 | MGnify/ENA primary metagenome ERZ772958 (study PRJEB29015, sample SAMEA2738089) | human oral metagenome | biome: human oral; feature: human-associated habitat; material: saliva | place: China | collected 2275 ...
AAATGAAGAAGAATTGATTAGTATCGGCCAAAAGCTAGGTCGACTGCTCGATTCTGGAGATATAATTGTTCTCTCAGGTGATCTGGGAGCTGGCAAAACAACTTTAACTAAGGGAATTGCCAAAGGTTTGGATATTTCACAGATGATAAAGAGTCCAACCTATACTATTGTAAGGGAGTATGAGGGGCGACTGCCACTCTATCATTTAGATGTCTACCGCATTGGTGATGATCCAGATTCTATTGATTTGGATGATTTTCTGTATGGTGAAGGCGTGACAATCATCGAGTGGGGTGAGCTCCTAGACGAGAGTCTGTTAGGGGACTATCTCCTAATTTCGATATCACATCATGGAGACGGGCGTCGGTTGCTTTTTGAATCTTTCGGTCCTAGAAGTAAGGAGATTCAGGAGGAAATGGTAAATGGCTGAGCAAGAATTAGTCATTGAGGAAGCTCAAAGAGAGGATGCTGCCTCTCTAGCTCGCTTACTAGAGACTGTAGCCTTGGAATCGGATTTTCTAGCACAAGATGCTAGAAGTTCTATACTGAGTGCCGAACAGTTAGCATCTTATATTGAAGGCCATCAGCATATGCTTAATGAGATTTGTTTGGTGGCAAAATTGGGTCGTGAGGTCATTGGTGTTTGTAATGTAACCTCTGATCAAGATACTAAGACTAGTCATATTGGTGACGTATTTATTGCGGTTGCTAAACCCTACTGGGGAAATGGTGTTGGCCAGTTTCTGATGGAAACAATGATTGACTGGGCAGATCATACACCGATTATCCGCCGCTTAGAGTTGACGGTTCAAGCACGTAATAAACGGGCGGTTCACCTCTATCAAAAATTTGGATTTGACATTGAAGGCACTAAGAAACGTGGTGCAAGAACTAAAAATGGAGAATTTCTAGATGTTTACCTGATGGCTAAACTCATAGATTAGGAAAAAACATGAAACTTGGACGAAAAATTTTATTGATGTTGTTGGCGATTTTTGCAACGACAGTAGTAGCTGCTGGTATTTACCTAACGACAACTTATAATTACGCCACAGGCGAATTGTCAAAAACGTTTAGGGCCTCTAAAGCAACTTCTGGGAATAGTAAGGCCATTCAACAGACTAAGCCTATAACTATTCTGTTGATGGGGGTAGATACAGGATCCAGAGAACGTAAGGAAACCTGGGAAGGGAACTCTGATACCATGATCTTGGTAACAGTGAACCCTAAGACTAAGAAAACAACCATGACCAGTTTGGAACGTGACCTTTTGACAGATATTGAGGGGTCGGGGGAAGCAAAACTAAATTCAGCCTATGCTGAAGGTGGTGCTGACTTGGCTATTTCAACTATTCAAAAGGTTTTAGATATTGATATTGACTATTATGCACTGATTAATATGCAGGGTATGATTGATCTGGTAGATGCCGTGGGTGGAATTGAGGTAACGAATCATTTTGATTTCCCTATTTCAATTGCAGAAAATGAACCAGAATTTCAGGCAAAAGTTGAGCCTGGAACCCATAAAATCAACGGTGAGCAAGCCTTAGTGTATTCACGTATGCGTTACGATGACCCTGATGGTGACTATGGTCGTCAAAAACGTCAACGTGAGGTTATTCAAAAAGTTGTAGCTAAGCTCTTGAAGATGGACTCGATTGGTTCTTACAAGAAAATCTTGTCAGCTGTAAGTTCAAATGTTCAAACTAGCATTGATCTTGGTGATACCAATACTCTGCGTAGCTTGATGGGCTATAGTGATGCACTTAAAAATATTAAGTCATACCAATTGGCTGGTTCGGATGCCATGATCAACGGAGGAAGCTATCAAGTGGCCTCTACTGAGGATATTCTTAAGGTGCAAAACCGTATTAAGAAGGAAGTTGGTAAGAAAAAAGTCTCTGAATCCAATCTTAAGACTAGTTTGGTTCTCTATGGATCTGGTAGCTCTAACTATGGCTCAGATGATTTCGTTAATTCTAAAGGAAGTGCGGCTTCAAGTGAAGCATCTTCAAATTATGAGGCTGGGCCATCTGAGGCAGCAGGTGGTGGATCGGTAAGTACCTATAATGGAGGTACTAACTATAGTAATAATTATAGTGAAAACACAGGTAATTATGTTCAGGAACAAGGTACGACAACCCCTACATACAATAATAATGGATCGGGTGTGACTACCTATAGCACTGTTCCAGCGGCACAATAAATGAGGTTGGGTGATTCCCAACCTTTTTGCTTTGAAATGATAGCGATATGGTTATTCCTTGCAATGGCTTTTGAGCTATGCTATAATATAGGAAAATAACGAAAGAGAGGCGGAGTAGAAACTTCGTCTCTTGTGTGTGTAAGGAGGTCATAATGTCGCAAAAAATTATTGATCTCGTGACGGCAGTCGTAGCTCCAGCTATTCCTGAGCCATACGAACTGGTCGATATCGAGTACGAAAAGCTTGGCGGTGACTATGTCTTGTCAGTTTTGATTGATAAGCCAGGTGGTATTACTGTAGAAGATACTGCAGACTTGACTGAAATTATCAGTCCCCTCTTGGATACTATTCAGCCTGATCCTTTCCCGGATCAATACATGCTGGAAGTTTCTAGTCCAGGGTTAGAGCGTCCCTTAAAAACCAAAGAAGCTTTGACAAATGCTGTTGGTCAGTATATCAATGTTAGTCTTTACAAGGCTATTGATAAGATCAAGATTTTCCAAGGTGACTTGGTGGCCTTTGATGGGGAAACCCTAACAATCGATTACCTTGATAAGACTCGCCATAAAACTGTTGAGATTCCCTATCAAACAGTTGCTAAAGCTCGTTTGGCAGTCAAACTCTAAAACTCTTAGTGTAAATAAAGAAAGGATGCCAGTTTTAGTCTTTGAAGGCTAAAACGACAAAGAATATGAGCAAAGAAATGCTAGAAGCCTTCCGTGTCTTGGAAGAAGAAAAACACATTAACAAGGAAGATATCATTGATGCAGTGGTTGAATCACTTAAATCAGCCTACAAGCGTCGTTACGGTCAGTCAGAATCAGCTGTTGTTGAATTTAATGAGAAAACAGGTGATTTTCAAGTTTATACTGTTCGTGAGGTCGTAGATGAAGTCTTCGATAGTCGTTTGGAAATTAGCTTGAAAGATGCGCTTGCTATCAGCTCTGCTTACGAACTTGGCGATAAAATTCGTTTCGAAGAGTCAGTAGATGAGTTTGGTCGTGTTGCAGCGCAATCTGCTAAACAAACCATTATGGAAAAAATGCGCAAGCAAATGCGTGAAATCACTTATAATGACTATAAACAACATGAAGGTGAAATCATGCAAGGGACAGTTGAACGTTTTGACCAACGCTTCATTTATGTCAATCTTGGTACACTTGAAGCTCAATTGTCTCGCCAAGACCAAATTCCTGGTGAAAGCTTTAAGTCACACGATGTCATCGATGTTTATGTTTATAAAGTTGAAAATAACCCTAAAGGTGTTAACGTCTTTGTAAGTCGTAGCCATCCAGAATTCATCAAACGTATCATGGAACAAGAAATTCCTGAAGTATTTGATGGAACTGTAGAAATCATGAGCGTGTCTCGTGAAGCCGGTGATCGTACTAAAGTTGCTGTTCGCAGTCATAACCCTAACGTTGATGCTATTGGTACTATCGTTGGTCGTGGCGGAAGCAACATCAAGAAAGTTGTTAGTCGCTTCCACCCAACACGTTTGGATGCTAAGACAGGTATTGAAGTTCCTGTTGAGGAAAACATTGATGTTATTCAATGGGTTGAAGATCCAGCTGAATTTATCTACAACGCTATTGCACCGGCTGAAGTGGACTATGTTCTCTTTGACGAAGATGATAGCAAACGTGCGACAGTAGTTGTGCCAGATAACAAATTATCTCTTGCAATTGGGCGCCGTGGACAAAATGTTCGTTTGGCAGCTCACTTGACTGGATATCGTATTGATATTAAGTCAGCCTCTGAATATGAAGCGCTTGAAGCGGAAAAAGCTGAGGCTGCGACAGAGGAAGTAGTCGAGGAGATTGTTGCAGAAGATGCTACACCTGTTGAAGTCACAACAGAAGAAGTAACTGAAACAACAGAAGCAGAATAAGAAGAACATAGAGGTGTTTGATGGCTAAAACACGAAAAATACCTTTACGCAAATCAGTTGTCTCAGGAGAAATCATTGATAAACGTGATTTGCTCCGCATTGTAAAAACTAAAGATGGTGAGATTTTCATTGATCCAACAGGAAAGAAAAATGGTCGAGGTGCTTACATTAAATTAGATAATGAAGAAGCTCTCCAAGCTAAAAAGAAACGTGCTTTTAACCATAGTTTCTCCATGGATGTTCCTGAAAGTTTTTATGATGAACTCATTGCTTATGTGGATCACAAGGTCAAAAGAAGAGAGTTAGGTCTTGAATAACACAGAAAAATTGTCAAATATGTTGGGACTAGCACAAAGAGCTGGAAAGCTTATTTCTGGCGAAGAACTTGTCATCAAGGCAGTTCAATCAGGACAGGCGAGACTAGTTTTTCTTGCCAATGATGCTGGTAGTAACGTGACTAAAAAGACGACTGATAAATGTAACTACTATAATATAGAAGTCTCCACAGTGTTTAACGCACTGGAATTAAGCATGGCTATTGGTAAACCAAGAAAAACGGTTGCTGTAGTTGATGCTGGATTTTCAAAGAAAATGAGGACTCTTATGGACTAAAGAATAGGAGGACATCACGTGTCAAAGAAACGATTATATGAAATCGCAAAAGAGGTTGGTGTAGAGAGCAAAGTTGTTGTTGCAAAAGCTCAAGAACTTGGTCTTTCTGTGAAGAGCCATTCCTCATCAGTTGAAGAAGCTGATGCTAATCGTATCACTTCAAGTTTAAAAGGGGGAACAGCTAAGGCTGAAAGCAAGCCAGCTCCTAAAGCGACACCAACTCCTAAAGAGGAAAAGGTAGCGCCTAAGGTTGATAAGGTACCTGTTGCCAAATCAGCTCCAGCTAAAGAAACATCAAAGGCTGAAGTCAAAGAAGCCCCTGCGACTCCGAAAAAACCACAAAGCCGTAATTTTAAGGCAGAACGTGAAGCACGTGCCAAGGCAGAAGCAGAGCGTCGTCAAAACGGCGGAGGCCGTGACAACCGTAATCGTAACCGAAATCAACAAGGGAACGATCAAGGTAAACGTCAGAATAATGATCGTCGCAACCAAAATGGAAATGGTCAAGGCAACCGTAATAATGGGAACCGCGGTAACAATAGTAATCGTGACCGTAATTTCCAAGGTAAACAGCGCAATGATCAAGGTCGAAATAAACGTAACGATGCTGCCCGCAACAATCAGGCAGGTCCACGTATTGACTTTAAAGCGCGTGCAGCAGCCTTGAAAGCAGAGCAAAATGCAGAATATTCACGTCAAAGTGAAACACGCTTCCGTGAAGAAAAAGCTGCAGAGCAACGCCGTGCGAAAGAGCAAGAAAAGGCAAGAAAAGAAAAACAACAGGCTGAAGTCGCTGCTCAAAAAGCAGTTGCTGAAGCTAAGCCAGCTCCCAAACCAGCACCGGTTGCTCAACCAGCTCCAGCTGCGCAAGCACAAGATACACGTCGTAAAAAGGCACGTCCAGATAAATCACGTGATAATCGTCGCGAGAATGAAGATGGACCTAAGCAAACAAGAAATAATAAGTGGAATAATCAAAACCAAGTGAGAAATCAACGAAATAGTAACTGGAATAAAAACAAAAATAAAAAAGGTAAAAATAACCGTGGTAATTCAGCTCCAAAACCAGTAACAGAGCGTAAATTCCATGAATTACCAAAAGAATTTGAATACACTGAAGGCATGACGGTTGCAGAAATCGCAAAACGTATTAAACGCGAACCAGCTGAAATCGTTAAGAAACTCTTCATGATGGGCGTTATGGCAACTCAAAACCAATCTCTTGACGGGGATACCATTGAGTTGTTGATGGTTGACTATGGTATTGAGGCAACCAAGAAAGAAGAAGTTGATAATGCTGATATCGAACGTTTCTTTGTTGACGAAGATTACCTTAACAAAGATGCTATGGTAGAACGTGCACCAGTTGTTACTATCATGGGACACGTTGACCATGGTAAAACAACCCTTCTTGATACCCTTCGTAACTCACGTGTTGCGACTGGAGAAGCTGGTGGTATCACACAGCATATTGGTGCCTACCAAATTGAAGAGGGTGGTAAGAAAATTACCTTCCTTGATACTCCTGGACACGCGGCCTTTACATCTATGCGTGCCCGTGGTGCTTCTGTTACAGATATTACTATCTTGATTGTAGCTGCGGATGACGGTGTAATGCCACAAACTATTGAAGCCATCAACCACTCTAAGGCTGCGGGTGTTCCAATCATTGTTGCGATTAACAAGATTGATAAACCAGGCGCTAACCCAGAACGTGTTATCGGTGAATTGGCTGAGCATGGAGTCATTTCAACAGCATGGGGTGGCGATAGTGAATTCGTTGAAATCTCAGCTAAATTTGGACAAAACATTGAAGAGTTGCTTGAAACCGTTCTTCTTGTGGCTGAAGTGGAAGAGCTTAAAGCGGATCCAAGTGTTCGTGCCATCGGTACCGTTATTGAAGCTCGTTTGGATAAAGGTAAAGGTGCGGTTGCAACCCTCCTTGTTCAACAAGGTACCTTGAATGTTCAAGACCCAATCGTTGTTGGTAATACCTTCGGACGTGTCCGTGCTATGACCAATGACCTTGGTCGTCGTATTAAGACTGCAGCACCATCAACACCAGTTTCAATTACTGGTTTGAACGAAGCGCCTATGGCAGGTGACCACTTTGCCGTTTATGAAGATGAAAAAGCAGCTCGCGCAGCCGGTGAAGAACGTGCCAAACGTGCCCTTATGAAACAACGTCAACAAACACATCGTGTTAGCCTTGATAACCTCTTTGACACCCTTAAAGCCGGTGAATTGAAGACTGTTAATGTTATCATCAAGGCCGATGTACAAGGTTCTGTTGAAGCCTTGGCAGCGTCACTTCTTAAGATTGATGTTGAGGGTGTTCGCGTTAATGTTGTTCACTCAGCAGTAGGTGCTATCAACGAATCTGATATTACTCTTGCGGAAGCTTCAGATGCCGTTGTCATCGGATTTAACGTTCGTCCTACACCACAAGCACGTCAACAAGCGGAAACTGATGAAGTTGAAATTCGTCTTCACAGCATCATCTACAAGGTTATCGAAGAAATCGAAGATGCCATGAAAGGGATGCTTGATCCTGAGTTTGAAGAAAAAGTCATTGGTGAAGCTATTATCCGTGAAACCTTCAAAGTTTCTAAAGTCGGAACAATCGGTGGGTTCATGGTTACTAGTGGTAAAATCACTCGTGATTCAAGTGCCCGTGTGATTCGTGATGGTGTCGTTATTTTTGATGGTAAATTGGCAAGCTTGAAACACTTTAAAGATGACGTTAAAGAAGTCGGAAACGCTCAAGAGGGTGGTTTGATGATTGAAAACTACAATGATATTAAAGTTGATGACGTTATCGAAGCTTACATTATGGAAGAAATTAAACGTTAATTTTGTTAGCTTTAAAAAGCTTACTTAGGAGATAAAGCTAGGTCATCTGGCCTGGCTTTTGTTCCATCATAATAAGAGAGAAAGGATAAGACTATGGGAAATTCATTTCGTGTAGACCGTGTTGGTATGGAAATCAAACGTGAGGTCAATGAAATTCTTCAAAAGAAAGTTCGTGATCCACGCGTGCAAGATGTCACTATCACAGATGTACAAATGCTAGGTGATTTGTCAGCTGCTAAGATTTTTTACACTATTCACTCAACCTTGGCCTCAGATAACCAAAAAGCACAAACTGGTCTTGAAAAGGCTACTGGGACAATCAAGCGTGAACTTGGTAAAAAATTAACTATGTATAAGATTCCAGATTTGACCTTCATTAAGGATGAATCTATCGAATACGGTAATAAAATTGATGAGATGCTTCGTAATTTGGGGCGTAAAGACTAAGAAAAAATTCCTGTCAGTTATGGCAGGAATTTTGAGTTATAATAGAATAAAAAGGAGGACTTCGATGAAAGTAACGGTCTATTTGGGAGCTAATATGGGTGACAATCCTAGCTTTAAGAAAGCAACGATTGCCTTGGGTCAGTGGATTGCTAAAAATGGGCATACCCTAGTCTATGGTGGCAGTAAGATGGGACTTATGGGAGTTCTTGGTGATACGGTTTTGGAAAATGGGGGACAGGCTCATGGCATTATGCCACAATTCCTCAAAGATAGGGAGATAGCCTATGAGGGATTGACTTCAATGACCATAGTAGAAACCATGGCAGAACGAAAGACTGCCATGCTAGAGCAAGGAGACCTCTTTATCGCCCTTCCAGGAGGTCTAGGAACACTGGAAGAAATTTCTGAAGCTATTGCAGCTGCTCGCGTCGGTAAGCTGGACAAACCCTGTGTTTTCTTCAATCTCAATGGCTATTATGATGCTATGAAAACAATGTTGGATACCATGGTTACTCATGACTTTTTAGAGGCTGAAACAGCAGCAAAATTCCTCTTTACAGATGATTTTTCAGAAATTGAAGCTTTCGTCCAGTCTTACACACCTCCTCAATTGAGACGTTATCGATAGTATTGCTTTAATTTGTAAAATTGAGATGATTCAAAAAGGTTCAATAACACACCATTGAACCTTTTTGAATCTTTACAAATATTTTTTAGCGACTTCAATATCGCCAGCATAGTTATCACGTTTACCATTAACGATTTGGAAGGCATCAGCACCCTTCCCAGCGATAACAACAGCATCTGTTGAGTCTGTCGTTTCATCCATTGCTGTTTTGATTGCTTCTTCTCGATCGACAATGATACGTACCTCACGGGTGATGTGACTTGCGATTTCCTGACAGATAGCAAGAGGATCTTCCTTGTTAGGATCGTCGGCTGTTAGGATGACATCAACATCAGGGTAGGTATTGAGGACATGTCCAAAGTCCTTACGGCGGCTCTCGCCTTTATTTCCAGGAGCTCCTAGAATCAAGCTAATGTTACCGTTTTGGTGGCTGGTTACAACTTGTAAGAGCTTATCTAGGCTGTCTCCATTATGAGCATAGTCAACAAATGTCTTAGCCCCATTAGTTTGAGTTAGAACCTCCATACGACCTGGAACAGAGGTTTGAGCGATTCCTTCCTTGATGTCTGGGTGGTTCGCTCCAAGACGTAGGCAGGCTAGACCAGCGGCCATGGCATTGTCCTGATTAAAGTCACCGATAAGTTGGATATCGTAGTCACCAGCTAATTTTCCACTCGCCTTAAAGTTAAAGCCTGATCCGTGTTGAACGGCATTTTCAGAATTTCTGCCATAGAAGTCATGCTCTTTATCTGCAACTTCCTCAGCGACAAAAGCAAAGTGATCCATCCCACTATTAACAATAACAGCTCGGCTATTTTCTAAGAGGAGACGCTTATGATAGAAGTAATCTTCGAAGGTTGGATGTTCAATAGGTCCAATATGGTCTGGGCTGATGTTAAGAAAGACACCTACATCAAAGGTGAGACCATAGACGCGCTTGGTTAGATAGGCTTGACTTGAAACTTCCATAATTAGATGGGTCATGCCATTATCAACAGCCTCAGCCATCATACGGAAAAGGTCCAGGCTCTCAGGTGTTGTTAAGGTAGACTTGAAGAAGTTTTTTCCGTCTAGTGTCGTGTTCATGGTTGAAAGCATAGCAGGTTTATGACTTTGCTTGAGAATATTAAAAGCAAAGTAGGCTGCTGTTGTTTTCCCTTTTGTCCCAGTAAAAGCCAGTAATCTAAGCTTGTCTTGAGGATATTGGTAGAAGGCTTGAGCAACGAGGCTCATAGCCTGCTTGATATCCGAGACAATAATGACAGGGATTCCCACTTGGTAATCTTTTTCAGCCACGTAGAAGCCCAAGCCAGCCTTAACAGCATTCTCTAAAAATTCAGGCTTAAAGGCAGCCCCTTTGGCAAAGAAGAGGGACGATGGTGTGACATCACGACTATCATAAGAAAGATGATCAAAAGTCACCTCAGTCCATGAATAGTAGTAGTTGTCTTGGTCGATGATATCTCTAAAATTATGGTCCTTTTTAAGAACCTCTAGAACTTGTTCAATAGTAATCATAGTTCCTATTTTAGCCTTAATGTTCTTGTTTTACAAGTCACAGCCAAAAGTTTATAATAAACTAAATTATATTTTATTTTCTAGAAG
>ERZ772958.1358-NODE-1358-length-10234-cov-14.780037_pt1 | contig 10234 bp, 8 predicted proteins | sample MGYA00580681_ERZ772958 | MGnify/ENA primary metagenome ERZ772958 (study PRJEB29015, sample SAMEA2738089) | human oral metagenome | biome: human oral; feature: human-associated habitat; material: saliva | place: China | collected 2275 ...
TTGATATTGGCAAGGTGTGTCTTTGTAACACAAACTTACAGTTGTACCACAAAGACCCTTGCCCCAAAGGGGATTAAATCACTCCAAAGTCGTGATTAAAGAAAAGTAAAGCTATGGATAAGGAAGAGAAATCTCGTTCAGAGAGAAAAAAAGCGGAAAAGCCACGCTGGGACAATTGGCACGTGCGGTTGCCCAACCCCAAAGACCAGCAAAAAGTCATTGAACTTTTCCATAAATCCGGTGCAAAATCGAAGTCTGATTTTGTGCGTGGATGTATTCTTGGAGGGAAGTTCAAGGTGATAACAGTGGATAAATCCGCTGTGGACTATTATCGTAAACTCTCGGAATTGATTGCCGAAAATCATCGGATAGGCGTACTCTACAACCAAACAGTACGCGCAATAAACTCTTATCACAGCGTGAAAACTGCACAGATTTTACTTGAAAAATTGGAAAAAATCTCTGGTCAAATCATCACGCTACAACAGAAAGCCATCCAACTGACGGAACAATTTGATAGTCGATAAAGGAATATGATTGCAAAGATTTCTTCTACCGAGAACCTTGGGGGAGCATTGGGATATAACTTCAAAAAGGTGCAGCACAACGAAGCGGCAGTCCTCTGCGTGAACGAACTTCGGAAAGGCTTCGATGGCACTTTTCAAATGGATAAGGTACTTGCCGATATGCAAAAGGCGATACCAGAGCAATGCAGGACAAAGAAAACGGTTTTTCATTGCTCACTCAATCCGCACCCGGATGAGAAACTATCTGATGAAAGGCTCACGCAGATTGCGAAGGAGTATATGGAGGCACTCGGCTATGGCAATCAACCCTACATCGTCTTTAAGCATAATGACATTGCCCGTGAGCATATTCACATCGTTTCGCTTCGAGTGGATTTCGATGGTAATAAAATCAATGACAAGTTTGAGGGCAGGCGAAGCAAGAAGATTACTAATGCTTTGGAAAAGAAATATAACCTCATTCCAAGTTCAAAGGTCAGTGAGAGAACAACAACAGAAACACCAAAGGTCAATGTTGTGCAAGGGAATATCAAGGAACAAGTGGCAAATACTGTTCGTTCTGCGATGAAGCATTATACCTTCTGCTCCTTAGGTGAACTAAATGCCGTTCTGCGTAAATACAACCTTGCAGTAGAGGAGGTAAAGACCGAGTATAGGGGCAAGCAATATGACGGGCTGGTCTATGTACCTACCGATGACAAGGGCAATAAGGTGAGCACGCCCATTCACGCCTCGGACATAGGCAGAGGTGTGGGCTATACTGCCGTTCAGAACAAGATGCTGAAGTCAAAACAGATGGTTAAGCCATTGATACCAACTGTCAGAAGAAAGGTATTAGAAGTAATGCGTACTTCTCCCCACACAGAGGAAAGACTTCGACAAAGATTGGAGAAACAAGGCTTGCAAGTGGTAATCCGAAAGAATGATAATGGACGCATCTATGGAATTACATTCATTGATGATGAAAAAGGTATTGCGCTCAATGGCTCTCGATTGGGTAAAGGATATGCTGCCAATAAGTTTAACGAGTACTTCTCTAACCCGGAGAATAATCCATTCTTGGATGAATCGCTTTATGGAAAGATTGATACCACCTTTCAACAACAGATGCAGACAATACAGTCTGATGAGCAGGAAAGCGACAATCTTGTCGATGAATTTATCGACAATATGGTAGGAGAATCCTTCTCTTCATCGGGCAATGATGATTGGAAAGAAGCGGCATGGCAACGCAAACTTCGTAAGCAAAGTAAGGTAAAACTTAAACGCAGGAAGCGTTAATGGCACCATTCAAATGGTAATCAAAGATTTTTCAAATAGTATTCAAACGATATTCTAACAACAATAAAATAGCATTATGGCACAAGAAGACGATTTAAGGGCATTGGGTAAGGTTATGGACTTTATGCGGGGAATTTCAGTGATTTTCCTCCTGATTAACTGTTATTGGTTCTGCTACGAGGCATTTCAGTCGTGGCACTTCACACTCGGCATCATCAACAAGATACTGATGAACTTTCAACGCTCCACGGGATTGTTTTCATCAATCCTTTGGACGAAGCTGTTTTGTGTGATATTTCTCGCCTTATCCTGCTTGGGGACAAAAGGCGTGAAGGAGGAGAAAATCACATGGCCAAAGATTTGGACGGTGCTTTTCGCTGGTTTTGTGCTCTTCTTTCTGAATTGGTGGCTGTTGGCATTGCCCATAGGTAAGGTGGGTGCTGCTTCGCTCTATATCTTCACGCTTTCTTTGGGCTATATCTGTCTGCTAATGGGCGGTGTGTGGATGAGCCGACTGCTCAAAAACAACTTGATGGACGATGTGTTCAATACCGAGAATGAGAGCTTTATGCAGGAAACTCGGTTGATGGAGAACGAATACTCGGTAAACCTTCCTACACGATTCTACTATAAGAAGAAGTGGAACAAGGGCTGGATCAATGTAGTTAATCCCTTCCGTGCATCAATGGTACTCGGCACCCCCGGCTCTGGTAAGTCGTATGCTATCGTGAACAACTACATCAAGCAGCAGATAGAGAAAGGCTTTGCCATGTATATCTATGATTATAAGTTTCCCGATTTGTCGGAGATAGCCTACAATCACCTGCTCCATCATTTAGATGCTTATAAAGTCAAACCGCAATTCTATGTGATTAACTTCGACGACCCTCGCAAATCACATCGCTGTAATCCCATCAATCCTGCCTTTATGACAGATATATCCGATGCCTATGAGAGTGCCTACACCATTATGCTCAATCTCAACCGCTCGTGGATTCAGAAGCAGGGAGATTTTTTCGTCGAATCACCGATTATCTTGCTTGCCGCCATTATCTGGTTTCTGAAGATATATGAGAACGGCAAATATTGTACCTTTCCCCATGCCATCGAATTCCTGAACCGTCCCTACGCACAGATATTTCCGATACTTACTTCCTACGATGAGCTTGCCAACTACCTTTCTCCCTTTATGGATGCTTGGGAGGGAGGAGCGCAGGAACAGCTACAGGGACAGATTGCGAGTGCCAAGATACCGCTTTCACGCATGATTTCTCCTGCCCTCTATTGGGTGATGACAGGTGATGATTTCTCGCTTGACATCAACAATCCCAACGAGCCGAAAGTACTTGTTGTGGGCAATAATCCCGACCGCCAGAATATCTACTCGGCAGCACTCGGACTTTACAATAGCCGTATCGTAAAGCTCATCAACAAGAAGAAGCAACTTAAAAGCTCGGTAATTATCGACGAGTTGCCAACGATTTACTTCCGTGGATTGGATAATCTCATAGCCACAGCACGAAGCAATAAAGTGGCAGTTTGTTTGGGTTTTCAAGACTTTTCGCAACTCACCCGTGATTATGGCGACAAGGAGAGCAAGGTAATCCAGAATACGGTGGGTAATGTGTTCTCAGGGCAGGTGGTTGGAGAAACTGCCAAAACACTCTCGGAACGCTTTGGCAAGGTGCTTCAACAGCGACAGTCTATGACCATTAACCGTAATGACAAATCCACCTCTATCTCCACACAAATGGATAGCCTTATCCCTGCAAGCAAAATCAGTAATCTCACACAGGGAATGTTTGTCGGTGCTGTGTCCGACAACTTTGACGAGCGTATCGACCAGAAAATTTTCCATGCGGAGATAGTGGTAGATAGTGCCAAGGTATCTGCGGATATGAAAACCTATAAACCCATCCCCAATATAACTGATTTTACTGACAAAGAAAGCTGCGACACGCTCAAAGAAACCATTGAAGCCAACTATCGTAAAGTGAAGCAAGAAATTCGATCGCTTGTCGATTCAGAAATTCAACGGATAAAGCACACGCCAAGCCTTGCCCATTTAGTAAAAGATTAGCAGCCTTATTCTAATACTGCCGTATAAATATGAGCAAACGTTTGCATTCTGTATTTTTCATTATTTTTCCGGAAATTGCTTGTAATTTTGGGGAAAAATACTTAAATTTGCATCATATTTTCAAAATAGGAAACATATTTTTCCGTAAAGTTATGTACCTTTGTCGGCAAATAAAGATATTCTCGTCAAACAAATATAAATAATATAAACATGGAAAAAAACAGAAAAAAACAAATCGTAGTTTTGAGTATAGCTTTAGTTTGCATTTTCATCTTGGTATTTTCATTGTTCCATAAATCAGCGACAAAAGATAGCGCAAATCCTCCTTTAACAAATGTTTTGACTGATAGCATTTCTCAAATTGTCTCAGCTTGTCCTGGCGAAATTGGTGTGGCGGTTATTGTTAATAACAGAGATACGGTTAAGGTCAATAATAAGAGTGTTTATCCTATGATGAGTGTGTTTAAGGTTCATCAGGCATTAGCTCTTTGTAATGACTTTGACAATAAAGGAATTTCACTTGATACCTTAGTAAATATAAATAGGGATAAACTTGACCCAAAGACTTGGAGTCCTATGCTGAAAGATTATTCAGGGCCAGTCATATCATTGACAGTGAGAGATTTGCTGCGTTATACTCTTACTCAGAGTGACAACAATGCAAGCAACCTTATGTTTAAGGATATGGTTAATGTCGCTCAAACAGATAGTTTTATAGCCACACTCATTCCTCGTTCAAGTTTTCAGATAGCTTATACGGAAGAGGAAATGTCGGCTGACCATAACAAGGCTTACTCTAACTATACATCTCCTCTTGGTGCTGCAATGTTGATGAATCGTTTGTTTACTGAAGGTCTTATCGATGATGAGAAACAAAGTTTCATTAAGAATACGTTAAAAGAATGCAAAACAGGTGTAGATAGGATAGCAGCTCCACTTCTTGATAAAGAAGGGGTTGTTATAGCGCATAAGACAGGTTCAGGTGATGTTAATGAAAATGGTGTTCTTGCAGCTCACAATGATGTTGCCTATATATGTCTGCCTAATAATATCAGTTATACCTTAGCGGTATTTGTTAAGGATTTCAAGGGAAATGAATCACAAGCGTCACAATATGTTGCGCATATATCAGCTGTAGTATATTCTTTATTAATGCAAACTTCAGTAAAATCTTAAACTGCACTTGCTTTGATAATTAATGATAAACAATCTAAAAGCACTCTAATCGTTATCGGAGTGCTTTTAGATTACTAATCAAATTGCTTCTATTATAATTTGAATCCTCTACTTTTTCTTTCTTCCTGTTGCGGCACTCTTGCTCCATATCTAAGCCTGTGCCATTGCTCCCTGAACCAGTCGGCAATCGGCTTCCTGTTTATTGTCAGGTTCAGCCTGCTTTCATCGTCAGGGTCATTTTCCACCCTTAAAATATCATCCTTTATATCAAAGTTCCGCCTGTGTTGCTCGGAATAGATTTTACCGCTACATTTCAGGGCTTCTTTTTTGACTATAAGACTTTCAGTCATGAAAGCACGGTCGCCAATTGTCGTAACACTATTGGGAATGGTTACAGAAGTTAGAGAAATACAACTATAGAAAGCATACTGTCCAATTGTCGTAACACTATTGGGAATGGTTACAGAAGTTAGAGAAATACAACCGCTGAAAGCACCACCGCCAATTGTTGTAACACTATTGGGAATGGTTACAGAAGTTAGAGAACTACAATTGCTGAAAGCATATTCCTTAATTGTCGTAACACTATTGGGAATGGTTACAGAGGTTAGAGAACTGCAATAGCTAAAAGCATACTCTCCAATTGTCGTAACACTATCACCTACTATAATTCGTTTAACACCAAAGTATCTCCACGGTGCACTGTTGTATGGAACTGAATAATCATCCATTTCCCCTTTTCCTGTAATGGTCAAAACACCATTATCATTAAGGTGCCATTTTAGATTAGGTCCACAGGTTCCAGAGCTTTTTGCATTAGCTGATAAGCCCATGAGTAGGGCTATTAACAAGATGTAAATTTGTTTCATGTTAGTATTTTTATATAAATAATACTTTTTTGATTTACGGAAGATCAAATGCAAAGATAAATAAAAAATATTATAAACCTTAATTTCGCAGTATAAATTCTTGTAAGAACTTCAAGTGCCTGAAAAACAACGTTCTCAAAACACTTGGATTTGTCAGAAACTTCACCTATCTTAGTGCTACGAAAAGTGTGAGATTTAATATATTTAACTTTCGGTCACATCAAAAATTACATAAATATGGACTGGATGGGGTCGTTTGAACCGCCCTCCCCATAATATGATAAAACGGAAACAAAGAAGATCATGTAATGGAGTGAATAATCAGTAGTCATTCCAAATGTTATTACCTCCATAATGGTTCCGTTTCCCATCCCTGCGGAAAGCCGAGAGCTTTTAAGTCAATTTCGGGAAACCGAATGAATAACCATGTTAGTTTGGATTGCATATCATTATTTGGGGATATAACATTAAGAAAGTATTTGATGATGCAGAGGTCAAAGTAAGCACGCATAGAATCTGTTGGAAGCGTTATCCATTCTCCTGCGGGACTAATGGGAATTGCTGGCTGAATGGCATTTTGCTTGTTCCATACTCTTGAATGATGACCACAGGCATTTCGAGTAACAGCAATAACCGTGAGCCATGACTCAAACACATTTATAGGTAAACCAAAACGTTTTGCTATGCGTTTGCGTATGCGATTTTGTTTGATGTTACGATAAATGGCATTGACGTTTCCAACAGTAAGCAGTTCTCCTAAAATCCACGATGGTGGATAAGGTTCTGAGTAGGTTCGTTTGAAATGAAGAATGAACTCTTCCTTAGATTTACTATATTCCTTGGATATAGCTCGCATTGTTTCATTAAACTTGAAACCATCTAAGAAATAAGAAAAGTCTGTCAGCCAAAAAGGATTGCCTGTCATATCTGCTGTTATTTGCATCACCGCACGTCTGATAGCAATTTCAATCTTTTCTATCTCATTAAACATGAGCAGTCTTAGTTTCTTGTCAAAGCGATAAAGCATCATCACCTTCTTGAAGGATGAACCTTTCTTGTACAAATGTGCTGTTTTGGGCATTTTCAACAAAGGATACATATAAGCAGACAATCTGTAATAACCAATGTTATCAAGGTATTGTATGGCTTTGTTTCTATCACAAATTTGTAAACCTCGAGATTCAAGCAAATCAACGAGATTTTCTGAAGATTCAAATCGTTTTGTAAAGGGAATAAGATTCACTATATTCAAATGTGTATAAACAAAAAACGCCTCGCACGATTTGAGCATTGTTAAGAGGCTTGGCGAGGACTGACTCAGCAAAGATACGAATAATTATTGATAATACAAACTTTTTAGTAAGAAAAATCACGCGAAAGTGGATTTCTTTTATTGCACTTCGTTTTGGAACTTGCAAAGATGGTCGTGATATTATGAAAATCAACTTTGCTGTCACTTCTATCACTCCTTATATGCTTATAATACATTGAGTATAAGCATATAAAACAAAATGTTAAAAGTGACAGCAAACTAAAATCAAACTTTATTTAGTAATATGGTATTAATAAAGAAGAGCTTTTGATTACTTCTTTTGTAGGCTTGTCAGCAAGTCTGCAACCACGTAGCTGGAGCCGCCAATGAAGATAAAATCTTGTTCGTCAGCATCTTGAAGGGCGGCTTGGTAGGCTTCAAGGACGGTTGGGTAGACCTTTCCGTGTAGGTCGTAATCGTCGGCTGTTTCGGCAATATTCTCTACTGGGAAGGCACGATGCGTACTCGGTTGTGTCCAATAGTAAATGGCATCATCGGGAAGCATAGACATGACTGCGTGTAGGTCTTTATCATCCACCATACCAAAGACAATGCGCTTCTGCTTACATTGTTGACGTTTGATTTGTTGGGAGAGGTAAGTCCATCCGCCAACGTTGTGTCCTGTGTCGCAGATAACCAATGGATTTGTCTGCAGTTTCTGCCATCTACCCATCAGTCCGGTCAGTTCGCAAACATTGGCAAAGCCTTTAGCAATACTCTCTGCGTTCTTGATGACACCTTTATTATACAGCTGCATGGCAGCAGTGAGTACCGTGTTAGCGTTTTTCTCTTGGTAGCTACCACCTAATTCACCCACAATATCGCCAAAGAAACGAGTCTGATAAGCGATACCACCATCAGGGTTGGGATGAGAAGAAAGCACTGCAGGGATGTCTTCAGCAAAGACAATGAGGGCATCCTCTTTCTGTGCTTTTGCCTTGAAAACAATCTGTGTTTCAGGGACAGACTCACCAATAACGACAGGTACACGATGTTTGATAATACCAGCCTTCTCTGCTGCGATAGCTCCGAGCGTATTACCGAGGAACTGGGTGTGATCGAGTGATATATTGGTGATAATCGATAAGATAGGAGTGATAATGTTTGTACAATCGAGTCTACCACCTAAGCCCACTTCAATGATAGCAATATCAACCTTCTGCTCAGCAAAGTGCTTGAAAGCTAAGGCTGTTGTGAGTTCAAAGAAAGAAGGGTGCAGTGGCTCAAAGAAGTTGCGTTCCTGTTCAACAAAGTCGATAACCTCCTGTTCAGATATCATTTCTCCATTGACTCTGATACGTTCGCGGAAGTCAACGAGGTGAGGACTGGTATAGAGTCCGACCTTATATCCTTCCGCTTGTAGGATAGCAGCCAAGGTGTGTGAGCATGAACCTTTTCCGTTGGTTCCTGCAACATGGATAGAAAGGAAGTGGGTATGTGGATGTCCAAAGTGCTCGTCCAAAGCCTTTGTTGTTTCAAGTCCTTCTTTGTAAGCTGATGCCCCGACGTGTTCGAAGACGGGGGTGCTGTTGAATAGATATTCTACGGTTTCTTGGTAGTTCATGGGTGATGGGTGTTGGGTGTTGGGTGGTGATGAATTGCGTTGATGGGTGTTGGGTGATGATGGAATGCGATGATAGGATGATGAAGGGTGATGATAGGTGATGAAATGATTTAGCCCCATTAGCCAAAGAAGTCTAATGGGGCATATAATCATTATCTCAATTCTATTTGTAAACTCATTGCTTATTAAAAACTTGTTTACTTGTCAATTCGTTAAACTTGTTCACTTGTCAACTTGTTCACTTGTCAACTCATTTAACTTGTTTACTCGTCAACTTGTCTAACTTGTCTACTCGTCAACTAAACAGTTTCTTAAAGTTCTCGAAGATAGAGCGTTTTGTGCTGTTATCACCACGGAAGTTTTCGCTTTGGCGTAAGTCTTCGATGATTTTCTTCTCCTCTTTATTCAGTTCCTTTGGAACGTAAATACTGATGTGAACCACCAAATCACCAGTACCGCTGCCATAACCTTGTACGGCAGGAAGACCCTTACCACGTAGGCGGAGCGTCTTACCCGGCTGTGTTCCTGGTTCAATCTTAATCTTTACATTGCTGCCATCAATGGTTGGGATATCCACCTGACCTCCTAAGGTAGCTGTTGGGAAATCGAGCAAGAGATTATAGATGACGTTCTGTCCGTCACGAATGAAGGTGTCGTTAGGTTCCTCCTCGATATATACTTGGATATTACCAGCCACACCATTGTGTCTACCAGCGTTACCCTTGCCCGGAACATTGACCACCATACCTTCAGCAACACCCGCTGGGATATTGATTTCAACGACTTCCTCGCCCTTTACAACGCCTTCACCATGACAGTGAGTACACTTGTTCTTAATGATAGTTCCCTCACCATTACATACGTGACAGGTAGTCTGGGTCTGCATCATACCAAAGATACTCTGCTGTGTACGGATTTCAACACCCGAACCATGACAGTTTTGGCAAGTTTCTGTACCGCTACCCTCCTCAGCACCAGTGCCATGGCAGTGTTCGCAAGGTATGTCTTTACGCACCTTAAACTTCTTGGTAACGCCCGTAGCAACCTCTTGTAACGACAGACGAACCTTTAAACGAAGATCAGAGCCACGGTACTTAGGGGCTTGATGACCGCCACCTCCGAAGCCGCCAAATCCTCCTCCATGTCCACCGAACACATCGCCAAACATAGAGAAGATATCGTCCATAGAGAAACCACCAGCTGAACCGAATGGATTACCACCACCAAAGCCACCGCCAGGAGCATCGAAACCGAACTGGTCATACTGTTGGCGTTTCTGTGGATCGTGTAGTACATCATAAGCTTCGGCAGCCTCTTTAAACTTTGCTTCAGCCTCAGGATCATCCGGATTACGGTCTGGGTGATACTTGATAGCAAGTTTTCTGTATGCTTTCTTTATCTCGTCTTCAGAGGCACCTTTACTTA
>ERZ772958.1359-NODE-1359-length-10232-cov-3.409747_pt1 | contig 10232 bp, 4 predicted proteins | sample MGYA00580681_ERZ772958 | MGnify/ENA primary metagenome ERZ772958 (study PRJEB29015, sample SAMEA2738089) | human oral metagenome | biome: human oral; feature: human-associated habitat; material: saliva | place: China | collected 2275 ...
AAATGGATGAGTCAGATGGTGACTCTTTTGTGGACTCAAATTCCGTCACAGGGGCAGATGCCATCCGTGGTCTTTTGAGTTCTGGGTATGCATCTGAATAGAATGGAGAAAATGAATGGCTAATAAAAAATTCGGATATGACATAAAGGTCAATTATGGCAATATTCATGATGATACCAAAAAGGTTATATCTGGTCTTAATGAACTTGACAAAGCAATCGGTCGTCTTAAGAATGTCAAGGATATTTCCATTAATGTTAAAGCAGGTGGCGACCAATTCAAGAAATTAACTGAGTATGCCGCACAATTAGACCGTAGTCTTAAAACCGCATCCGATAGCGGCGATAAACTAACTGGGTCACTTGGACGTGTAGTATCTCAGTTCTCAAACGTGCGTGACATGACTAAGGGTGTATCCAAAGAAGTCACCGATGCATCTCGCAACATTGAAAAACTTGGGCAAGCACTGCAAAGGTCAACCACAGTTGCCAAAGAGCAATCTTTTGCTGGACAAATTGCAAATCTAAAGAGACAAGCTGAGGAAAACTATAAGCAAAACTTTACTGCTAACCCAATGGCTTACGCACAAAATGCAAGAGCATTAAATGCAGAACTACAAAAGTTATACCAAGCACAAAAAGCCGTAAACTTGGCAACAAGAGAAAACATTGGCTTGTTAAAACAATGGGGCATCGACACAGAAAACGTAGGTCATAGACTTGGTTATCTTGCAACAAGAATGGTTGCATCATTCGCCCTAGATAAGACTATCCAAAGTTTCACTCAAATGGCACATGTTGAAAAAGACATGGCTGGTTTTGCCCAAGTTATGAAACATGGTACAGGTCAAACCAACGCTTTTGCACGTAGCCTTATGGAAGTTGACCCATCACATATGGTTAATAGTCTTCAACTATCAGGGAAAGAGGCAGAACACTTCAAGCATGAACTTGAGGAAATGCAAAGTAAGTTGCAATCTCTTGCTGTTAAATATGGTACAACAAGTCATGAAATGATTGAGTCTGCCAAACTATGGGGTCGTGCGTATAAAGACAATAACACGGTTCTTGCGTTGACAGATGCAGCAACCAAACTTGCGGTTGCAGATGCGTTCGACATTGTATCTGCCAATAAAGCACTTGAGTCTTCAATCATGCAATGGGGTTTCCAAATCCATAATGCTAATGATGCCATGTCTGTTTCAAACCGCATTATCGACTCATGGACTGCATTGGCTCATAACTATACGGTTTCTGCACAAACATTATCCGAGGCTAACAAACGTATGGCACAATCTGCCGCCGAAGTTGGTGTATCTTTCCATTCTGCACAAGCACTTGTTGCGGTTATGGCACGTAAGACACAAGCCGAGGGTGGTGAAATCGGTAACGCCTTAAAATCAATCTTCGGTTCTATTCACTCTAAGAAAGCGATTACTGCATTACAAGAGTTTGGCATCGAAGTGTATAAAGTCGGTGAAAACGGTGAGAAATCATTCCGTAAAGTTGACGATGTATTGCTTGACTTAATGATTAAGGCTCAAGGCTCAAAGGAATCCATGGAGGGTCTTCTCAAGGCAATCTCTGGCGGTAAATGGCAATGGAATAAAGCCGATGCTATGTTAGACCTAAATGAATATCTTGAGGCATTAAAACAATCGTCTTCTTCTATGGGTTTCACCAATGCTCAAGTTGGTATGCAATTAGACACCATTGAAACAAAACTTAAACAAGTGTCTGCTCAATGGGAAAAAATGACCTCTAGCAGTCATACCATGGGTAAAGCCTTTAAAGGTGCATTGGATATTACTCTAAAGCTATTACAGTGGCTTGACTCTGTTCCAACATCCATGTATACAATCGTTGGTGCAACGGTTGCAGCCTTGATTGTCCAACGTAGATACGGTCAAGTCAGTCAATTTGTACTTAAGAATGTTTCTAGGCTGTGGTCTACTGCAACAACACATGTTAATAAATACATTGTTGCCGCACAAGAGGCATCTGTTGCGACAAGTGGTGTTGGTCGTGCTATGGCTACAACAAGCGGTGCAATCCGTGGTGTCGGTTCTGGCTTGAAAATGATGGCTGGTGGATGGCTTGGTATTGTCATGACACTTGCATTGGTTGCAGATGTATTAATGGACATCTATAATGCATCTCAAGACACAACCAAGGCTTTGTATGAGGATTATTCTACTCATCAAAAACTTGCTCAACAATACGAGGAAACCGCAGCTCGCATGGAAGAAGCCAGAGGTGTCGCAGAACAATATCTGACTATTCATGCACGACTAAAAGAAAAAATCGCTGATACTGCAACTACAGAAAAAGAACGCATGTTATTGCAAAACCAAATCCACGAGACAGAACAAGGTCTAATTGCGATACTTGGCGAAGAAGAAACTGCTTATGTACTTGCCGCAGATAGTGCAGAAGAACAAAGCCAAAGAGCACAAAATGCGATTACACGCAAGAAAGAAGAACTTGAGAAATCTGCTCAAGATGAACGTGCGGCGATTGCTGAGACGGCAAACCAATTAAGAGCGGCAACCAATGAAAACATCGAGTCACTAAAGAGTGAAGAAACTGGATGGATTAGACGGATGGCGTTGCTTAAAGAATATATTGGTTGGGTCGGTCTTGCTCAGCTTGCTTATGCCAAACTATTGCAGATTATCGGTGAATGGAAAGAAAAACGTGCGACCGCCAAAATCGACGAGTTAAAGAAACAACTTGAGGAAGATAAAGCCGAAGCCGAAGCAAGACGAGCAGAGGGTGACATCCAAGGTGCACAAGCGTTTGAAAACCGAGCATCTGACTTAGAGCGACAAATGCATATCTCTCAAGAATCGTTATCAATGGCTCAACAATGGCAATCTGAGGCTCAAGATGCCATCGCTAAGTTAAATGCACGAGCGATTGCAAACATTAAAGTTGAACAAGCGGAAAAGCTAAATGAGTTAAACATGACTTCAAGTTCAGGTCATACAGGCGGTGGTGCTATCGGCGGTGGCAACACAGGCGATTACGCTCGTAGTGAACTGCCTGACGGTGCTGGTGAAGAATCTAAGGGTAAAAAGGGTAAATCTAAAAAAGAGAAAAATCCTTTGGCGGAAACACGAGTTGGTGCAGCCATTGACTTCTTGATAAAACAAGGCTTTACACCAAACCAAGCATACGGTATCGTTGGTAATCTACAGGTTGAATCCTTTGACGATATTAGACCATGGGCAAAAGACGGTACAGGTGCTTATGGTATTGCTCAATGGCAAGATAGTCGTTTAGAAGACTTAAAACAGTTCGCAAGAGAAAACGGTTCGGATTATACTGCATTTGAAACACAACTTGCGTTCCTTGTGTATGAGTTGCAACATAAAGAACGTGAAAATTGGCAAAAGGTTCTTAGAGATGCTGTTAATAACACGCCAGAAGAATACGCATCATACTTCGATAAACACGTTGAACGGTCTTCTCAAGAGCATAACTGGGAAAGACAACAAAAGGCTCGTGCCTTGGCAAACAACGGTTATGGCGATGAGGACAAAACCGCTGATAATCGTGCGAGCAAAATCATGGACAAGCAAAAGAAGATTGAGACTATTGCTTTGAAGCTGGCTAAGACTCAACTTGAGATGGAAAATGCCATAAAGCCAAAAGAGCAAGCTGACTTTGCAAAAGAAACGCAGGCTTTAACCGAAAAGTTAAAAAGCATGCAAAAAGAGATTGATGAGTTGTTAAAACTCAATCCTCAAGCCAATGTCAAGAGTCTTCAAGAAACGATGAAAAAATATGAGGCAACTATGACTCATCGTCTTCAAGATAAGTACCGTGATAAAGACTATGACGAAGCCACTCAAATGATGAAAGACCGTCATGAAAACGAAGACTTAGACCGTGAGATTGCAGGCATATCTGAAAACTTCTGGGTATCTGACTTGCGAACAGTCAACCGCTTGGTTGAAGAATACACAATCAAAACCAAGAAATATCATGATATGGTTGAGGCATTTAAGCGTGGCGACTCTGAATATACCGAAGCTGACATCCGTAAGACTGGTCTTGAACTTAAGAAGCTGGAAAATCAAATCAAGAAAACAGGTAATGCACTTAACAAGAACATCAAGCAACAAACGCACGATGTATTCCATGGCTTACTGTTTGAGGGTAAAAAGTTTAAAGACATTTGGAAAGACCTGTGGAAACAGCTTGCCGAAGATGCTTTGAAAATGATATTCAAAATCAATGATGGCAACGGTGGTTTATTCCAAAATTTATTACGCAAGTTTGACAAGAACTATCAAAAGGGTATTAATCCATCGCTAGATGGCAACGGTAAAAACGGCAATAATATCGGTGGTATTGACGAGAGTCTAAACCAACAAATGATGATTGCTCAGTCTACACGCAATTTAGACCAAAATTTTGCCACATGGATGCAAAACACTCAAGGTGGAACATCGTGGCAACAAGCGACATTTACCGATGCCGTAATCTATGGTAATGTTCAGGGTGGTGCATCCGATGTAAACTTACCTGAGAACGCCACAGACGAAAAAGGTAAAACCGATGTATCTCAATACATTAACGCTGGCATGAAACTTGCTGGTGGTACTAATAATAAGTGGTTGAATGGTCTCGGTACAATCGCTGGGTTTGCTCAAAAGTTTGGTCTATTGAAGTTCGCAAGTGGTGGTTCTGTTGATAAAGACCAACTTGTCCGTGTTGGTGAGGGCGACAAGAAAGAATGGATTATTCCAACGCATGACAAAGCACGTGGTCGCCAATTATTGAATCAAGCGGCAAAAGACCTTGGCGTTGGTGTGACAAACGGTATCGAACCGAAGTGGCAACACGAAGACACCAAGCATGGAGCATTATCAGATGCATCCAAGAGACAAGACCGCTTGATGAACCAAATGGTTGCCAATACGACTGCTATGACAAAAGGCATGAACTACATGGCAAACGGTGGTTCTGGTACTAAAGAGTCTATTGCTCAACCTGTGTTTATGAAACAAACGCTTTCAGACCAAGACTTCTTGGCTAAGTACCAAAAACTGATTGCTCTTGGAAAGTTAAAACATTTATAAAATCCTGTTACAAAAATGGATTGTTTTATACTATAGATAGAGGGGTATTCACCCCTCTTTCATTTTTACTGTGGAGGTCATATGGAAGACATAACAAAATACCTTGGGTTGAAATATGGCTTTGATAAATCAAAAGGTCAATACCATTGTGCTGACATATGCAGAATGTGGTATAAAGACCATGGATATACACATTGTTTTGACGATGGAAAGAAAGACCCTGTGTCGTGTGAAGACTTTCACAAGAACCATCAAATGCGACTCTTGCGATATTTATTGAAACATTTTGATAAAGTCAGAGATGCGAATGATTTACAACATGGAGATGTTGTGGTCTTTAATGTTGATGGTGATTTACACACAGGTATTTATTTACAGAATGGACAAATATTGGCGATGCAAGTTCCTTGTGTTACCGATAAGTCATTATCTGCCGTATTCAAACGCAGTTATTGGCTACCCTTGTTCTACTGTGGTTTCCGTCAAGAAAGGAATAACTAATGGCACAATTACCAAAGTTTCCTTTGCCGTATATCTTCGAGGTTGAAAAAGGTCTTAAGTTCGCCACACAAGAAGTTGTGTTCGCAAGTGGTAAAAAACAAGTGCGACAAAATGCAGTCACACCTGTGAGAACTTGGAATATCAGCTTACGAGGAACAACAGAACAACAAAAGATATTTGAAGACTTTTGTGAAACCGTTGGTGGTAACACAAGACATTTTGTGTTTACCGATGAGTTTGGCAAAGACCAAATCTGCCGTTTCGCAACCAACGAGTTCAACCTGAAAGTGTTGCGAGACTTTACTGTTGAGAATGGTACTCACGGTAATGCCGTTGGTTTTACGGCAAACGTACAAATTGAGAAAGTAATCTAACAGGAGGATATATGATTAATCTACCTGTTGCGTTTCGTGAAGCTCTTGAGAGCGGTTCGGTGTTTGATATCGAATTATACGAAGTGCATATTCCAAACATGACATTATATTTATGTTCATGTGATATAAATATACAATTCAACGGTCATACATACTTGGCGTTACCGATACGCCGAGGTGAGATAAATAAAACCGTTGACAGTTCTATCGACTCATGCGATTTAGAAATCTCTAATGCTACCGATAAATTTACTCAACTGTTGTTTAAGGGTATTCCATTCACAGGTAGTCGCATCTATATCTACAGGATATTATATCCTGAGTCTCTTGCGAATAACCGATTGGTTAAACCTGTGTTTATGGGTCGAGTTGACTCACCAGAATTAACAAATGATGGTATCTTCAAGGTAACAGTCACAAGTGATGTTCCTAATGTGCGTGGCGGTCGTAGAACACAATACTCTTGCACATCTGTATTCGGCGATGCATCATGTAAAGCCGAAGTCAAAAAGATACAACCAACGATTACAAACATTCAACAAACAAACAACGGATATGAAGTCACGTTAAATGCTGTGGTGTCAGAACAAGATTACACCAATGGCGTGTTAATCGTTGAGGGTGAAGCAAGAAAAATCGTTGGTTTTATTACCAATAAGACAATCAAATTAGAGTATCCGCTATTACAAGCGACAAACTATTTGTTAAACAAACAATGTACGATACAAGCTGGATGTGACAAAACACCATCTGACTGCAAACGACATAATAACCAAAAACGATATGCAGGATTCTTGTCCGTACCATTTGAATTTACAGTCAGAACATAGAAAGCAGGTGACATATGGGTAAAGGCGGAGGCAAAGGCGGTAAAGGTCGTGTCGGTAAATTCCTTGGGATTGCCGTTGGTATTGCCTTTGGTTTTGGTGCTGGCTCATGGGCGTTCCTTGGAACGATGAAAGCATTTACCGCAGCCATGTACGGTCTCTCTCTTGGTTCTGCTATTGGTGGTCTATTTGACAAACAAAAGAACAATACACCAGAGTCTACGTTTGACTCCAAGAACAACCAAGTAACATCTGAGGGTACAATCCCAATTATTTACGGTCAGTCTAAAGCTGGTGGTTTACAAACGTATCACCATATGGATGTTGACGGTCGTAAGCTATTGAAGCACGTTATCGTTGGTGAGGGTGAAATCGATGGTTTCTTTGGTGCGACTGCCAATGGATATTTACTGCCGATTAAAACAGGCGATACCGTCAATACAAAGGTTAAAATCTTTGGTATTCGCAATAATAAATGGCAAGATGCGACTGTTCAAGTAAGTGCTGGTACCGCACCACCAAGAGGTTGGAAAGGATTAATCCAATTACCATCCACCAGTCAACAATCTATTTATCAAGACGACATTGACTATAAAGACTTTAATAAATACCCTAAGTTGGTACTCAAGGCAAACGGCAAAGAAACATATATTTTCTTAACCGAAGATAACACCAAGATTGACGATAAGTACTCTCTTGCGTGTAACACATTCGGTAAAGTCTATCAAATTATCTTGGGCGACACATATCTATCTGACTTGCAAAAAGACGGATGGGAGTTAGTTGACCCTGTAATCTGCCAAGACTCACCAAATAAAATACAAACCACCGATGTAATGCCTTGTTATAAACGAGATATATTCTTCACGACAAACGGCGACCAAGATGCTAAAAAGAGTACTGTGGTACTACACGAGGGTCAAGCTGATGCAGAGGCACCAAATACCTATAGAACAACAGGCGGTTATCCGAATATTGCGTATATGGTTGCAGACCTAAGATATACCGATAAAATGGGTGCAGGCAATCCAACGATTACTGCTATTGTTCGAGGTCGCAAGGTATACGATTGGCGAACAGGCAAGACTGAATACTCTAAAAACCCTGCTGTGTGCTTGTATGACTACTTGACAAATGATGTCTATGGTGCTGGCAAGTATATTACACCTGAAGTTCTTGACCTTGAGTCATTTACAGATGTTGCAAACTATTGTGACGAAGTAATTACTTATGACGACCCTTATGGGGTAACAAAGTCAGAAAAACGATATGAACTTGATATAATTCTTAATGAGACGAAATCTCACCTAGAAAACATTCAGTCAATCTTAAATTCATTCCTTGGTTTCATTGTGTTCTCAAACAATAAGATTAAATTACGTTGCGAACGATTGGAAACACCTGTGTATGCATTTAACGATGACAATATCGTTGAAAACTCGTTGTCGTACAAAGGTGCATCCATTGAACAAAGTCCAAACAAATTTAATCTGACTTATGTTGAACCTGCATTGGATTATACTGCGGTTAAATTAATCGTAGAAGATGCAACAAACCAATTACCACCACCGATTGGTATTGGTAGACCTGTTGAACAAGATATTGAGTTTAAGGGTGTCCGCAGACAAACCCAATGTTTACGACTTGGTAAGATTGCACGAGACATTATTCGCTTATGTCCGATTACGGTTACGTTCAAGACAGGTCTTATGGCATCCCATCTTGAGGCTGGCGATGTCGTAACAATCACAAAAACATTCATTGATGAAAATGGCGAAAAACAAACCTTGTTTGAAAACCAACAAGTGCGTATCGTTGAAATGAAAGAAGAAGATGGTACGTTTGAGATTTCTGCCAAACAATACAATCCATCAATCTATGACGATGCCTTTGGTGCCTCCCTCAAAGTATTCGCTCCAACAGGGGAGAATTCAAAAGAGATTAATTTAATACCTGAGACTGTTAAACCTGTTGAGAATATCTCTGTTGAACAAGTGTATCGTCAACGTGTCAATGGTGTTCCGACTTATGATGCTGTTCTGAATTTTACGGAACCAGATGACATCAACTATGGGTATGCTCAAGTGTCTGTTCAGATTGAACGCAACGGTGTACTGGGGGATTGGAAAGTCTATGGTGCAACACATGGTATCATGCCTGTGATTGGTCTACAACGGAACGATAAAGTACACTTCAGAATTATACCATACGACTCTAAAGATTTACCTCATGAAGAATCTATGGTGACATACACACACACGATTGTTCCAAAGATTGGCAATCCATCTGCTCCAACGAATGTTAATATTCGTTTTACAGATGTGGCAACCATTTCATGGAAACGTGTGACAACTGCTGATATAGACCGCTATGAGGTTCGTTCCTCTGAGTCTTTAACTGCTGATAATCTGTTGTTAATGACATCGGAGATCAGTGGTGAGATTGACTTAACACGAATTGGTCGTAGTGGTACTGTATGGGTATATGCGGTTAATTCCGAGGAAATCTATAGTGCTCCAACTAAGTACGGATACAACGTTAAAAAACCAACCGCTCCGACTGTCACGACAAAAGCCTTTATGCAATCCTTTAGAGTCACATACGGCGACATTCCAAAGGGATGTACGGCAGTTGTTCGTATAGACAACAAAGATTATCGAACCAAAGATACATTGTTTGTATACAATGAAACAAACGGTTTATTCAATGTTTCTGTTGCGTTTGAAGACTACTTTGGTCTTGGCGATTTTTCGGAAAAACAAATGGTTGAAATCGTTGCGACAATTCCACAAGAAATGCTGGATAAAGAAGCCTTGGGTATTAACGCAATCAATCAACATTTGGAAAACATTGATAGAACAACCGTTAACCTCGATAGAAAAATAGATGTTAAAGCTGGTGAAATCACACAGACTGCCAAAGACTATGCCGATACCAAAGTAAGAGCCTTAGATGGCACAGTACAGTCTCAAATCACTCAGTTCTCCAATGCTATTCAATCTAAGGTTTCCTCGTTGGAAAAAGTCAATGATGTTACCTCCAGCTATGCACGAGCGATGCTTGCGATTTCTCATGCACCACAACTCATGAGAGACCCTGTGTTTAAGTCTGAGTTAGAACTTGAACTATATACAAAAGATGGTCAGCAGATTGCCCAACGGTTTGGTGCAGCCAATGCGATTTACGATGATATTGTCACAGGTGGTCGCATGGTCGGTTTATCCATGGGCAATAACATCTATAGTTCCATTGGTTACGGTGGTTTTAAACTTAAGCCGAAACAACAATCGCTATCAGGTAAGCTAAATGGCACATACATTGTACGCATGGTTGCCAAAGTTAAACCAACAATGACTATTCATTTGAATAACAATGACATTGGTAACGGCGGTACAAGCGGATGGCTGACCGACAATACAGGTACAGATAAACCAGAAGAAT
>ERZ772958.1367-NODE-1367-length-10216-cov-7.576124_pt1 | contig 10216 bp, 10 predicted proteins | sample MGYA00580681_ERZ772958 | MGnify/ENA primary metagenome ERZ772958 (study PRJEB29015, sample SAMEA2738089) | human oral metagenome | biome: human oral; feature: human-associated habitat; material: saliva | place: China | collected 2275 ...
ATATGATAAAATGAATATAAAATGAAGAACTAGAAATATATACGGAAAAATTTCAATATATATTATATATTCGACAGAGATATTGTATTTTCCTTTAAATTTAATAGAAAATGTAAACTTTTAAAATGCATATAGTTGACATAAGTTAATGAGAATGGTATTTTAAATTTAAATACAAATGTAGTTTGTTTAGATAGGTTTCTATTGTGTATTTGATGGAGGGGTGAACCATGAGTGCCATACCAAAACAACATTTAAGTACAAAAGAGTTAACAATGACCGCATTGTTTGTTACGTTAATTACAGCAGGTGCATTTATACGTGTACCATTGCCGAACTGCCCGTTTACGCTGCAGATTTTATTCACCACATTAGCCGGTATTATATTAGGTAGTCGCCTTGGTGCCATCAGCGTAGGCATTTATATTATATTAGGACTTATTGGGGTACCTGTGTTTACATCCGGTGGTGGACCAGGCTATGTACTTCAACCAACCTTTGGTTATTTGATCGGATTTATGGTTGGTGCTTATGTGGTAGGTCGTTTTAGTGAAACTTCAGAAACCTATTCGGTAAAGAGATTGTTAATAGGTGCTATTATTAATCTACTCATCGTTTATGGTTTTGGTATGGTCTACTTATATATGATTATGAATCTATATTTAGGTACACCTATTGGTTGGTGGCCTGTGATTTGGTCATGTTTCTTAATTCCTGTTGGCCCTGATGTATTCTTGTGTGCTGTGGCAGCTGTTATGGGCAAACGAATTATTTCACAATTAAGATAAAAATAGTATATACAATAAAGGGCTATCACCTATTGTGGTAGCCCTTCACTATTTTATGGATACACATAACCTAAGATTTCTTGTGCATCTTTTGTCTTATTAATTTCTATATATGGTTGTTTACGACCGTGAAAGTCTCTAGTAGATACGGTGCCTTCTACAGTTACCCATTTTTGATTGTTAAAGGAATCGCCGTCGTTTTTGTGCATTGTTAAGCCTATTGGCGCAACATCTGCAATACAACAAGCCATGGACATGCGGGATAGAGTAAATTCATTAGCTTTCAATGTATTGTCATCGCGATTCACATAGCCAGTCATGTAAATTTTGTAGCCTACATATTGATCAGGGTTAGATCCAAGGGCCACAATTGTACGATAATAGTTGTCTGAGTTTAAAACGATTTCTTTCTTTGATTTAGAAATCCCCGGTTCTTTAGCCGCATTATTAATGGTAATTACTTCACCAATATCATCTTGGGAAAAATCAAAATCATTTTTGTCCTCTGTAGATGCAGTGTTTCCTGCAACCTGTACTGTAGTTGGTGCTAGGATAGGAGGTACCACTAGTAATACAAGGGGAATAATGATAGGGATAATAGAGCGCCAATTGTGCTTATACTGTTTAGTAGGTGACCATAGTATAGAGATGATGCCACCACATAAAAAGGCGATGCCTGCTAGTAATAAAAATAATTCATATCGAGGCGCTACATAGAATTTATATTGTCCTGTAATAAGTAAATATAAAATACTGATGCCTAATGCTGTGTACAGTGAGCCTTTCACAATACTTAATATATCTTTATTCTGTAGTTCTGATAACATATGATGTTCTCCTTATATAACAAATAAGAATTGAGCTAGTACTGTCATAATATACGTAACGATGCTGATTGTAATAACTAGACGTAGTATAAAGGATAGTGACATGTACTGACGAAGTATGTATACATTTTTTATGTCAATCATAGGTCCTAACCATAAGAATCCAAGTACTGCGGATATAGGGAATAGACCGCTTAATGTACGTCCTATAATGGCGTCTGATGTAGAACAAAGTGAGAATATAAATGCTAAGATTAGTAATAATGCATTAGCAATTGGTGTAGCTACATTAAATGATGTAGCAAAGAATACTGGTTTAATCCAAACCTGGAATAAGGCCAATGTGAATGCTGCTGCTCCAAAATATAGCAGTAATTGGCTGAATTCTTTTTCCACATGAAGTAAAAAGATTTTCTTTTTATCACGTTCTGGTGTGGGTAGCGTATATTCGTAGTCTCTTGGTTGGGGTAGTTTATTTTGGGTTTCTTTTAATTTGTGAGGGAACCATTTAAACGTGAGTGCTACTATAAGAGCTATTAATATACCGCCGATGATTCTCGCCAAGATGATTTTTGGCTCCTCTGGAAAGGCATAATAGGTTGCCAATAATGCGATGGGATTCATGATAGGGCTAGCTAACATAAATAGTAGACCTAAATGTTGTGGTATGCCTCGTTGCAATAGGGCATTAAACATTGGGATAGTAGCACAGTCGCAAACCGGTAAGCAGAGGCCGCTGCCGAGGGCAATACCATAGCTTTTTAGAGAGTCTTCTTTCATATAACGCAATAGCCAACGATCTGGTATGAATAGCGTTATAATTGTAGAAATGACCGTGCCTAACAATAAGAAAGGCATGCCTTCTAATATGATGCCTGACGTAATAGCAAGGACCTGATGAATAGAATAGGAAATGTTGTGGCGGAATACGGTTACAAGCAATAGATATAATGTCAATATGGCTACAATACCATACAGTGTCCAAGGCCATTTTGGCCTCGATAATCGATTGTGTATATCCTGAGGTGATGGTGATACTAGTATAGTACATTCTGTATTATAGGCGTGTAATAGTTGTGTAATACTATGTATTTGTGTACTATCAGTAGGATATAGAATAATATAATCTGCACTATATATTTGTGATAAAATCCCAGGCCCCAAGGCTTGTATCATAGAACGTATTGTATTTTCCTTTGCCGTATAAATCACTCGTTCTATATGGCATAATTCTTTTAAATTTTGACTAAAGAATATAGACTCTAATTGCTGAAATGGAAACATACCATTCCATTCAATCCATATTTCTTTTGGTCGAGTTTTAACAATATGATTTTCTATTTGTAGTATAACATGGGCGGGACTCATCTCTATGTCATCTGGCTCGATGGTGAGTGGTTCCTTTATATGAACTATATTACCTAATTCAAAGGTAATGATTTCTGTGGAACCTAGTTTTTTTCGTTCTCGCAGTTCTTGGTTGATTAAGGTACTTTTACCAGTGCCTAATAAGCCAGTTACGATATATACAGGAATCATAATGGGTTACACACATTTCTAGAAATGGATGCTATATCTATTTCTGTACCTATGATGACTAGGTGAAAGCTGTCTAAGTTTGTAGCGCTCATGGAGCAGTTTTGAGGTGTATATTGTAATTCCATCGGACCTGCTGATGTTGGTACAATCCCTTTGGCTCTAATAATAGTAGAAGGGAGTATATTACATAGTTCCATCCATCGTTGTTCTTCTAGCGTTTGTAAATTGTAGAAGGTATGACTTATAAATGGTTGGTGTTCATGTTCGTGCTGATGGTGATTACAATCATGAGTGTGGCCGTGGCAATTACAGTCATGATAATTGTGCGCATGTGCTATTTGGTGGATTTGGGCCACATCTTGTTGGAGAGACTCTATATCGGTGTAAACCGGTGTATTAGGAACTAATTCTGTAATGAGTTCCTTTGTTTTTGCTGTTTGTTTAGTATCTTCTATATGGGAAAGTAAAATAGCATGGCAATGCTTGATCTGATCTTTAAAGAAAGGTCCGAAGTTCTTGATTGCCATTGGGGCTTGCATAGCATCTACAATTGTTATAATCATATCGATATAGGCTTTTTCGCAGATTTCTTTGTCCATGCAGGTGCTGATAATTTCACTTAATTTGCTAACTCCAGATGGCTCTATGTAGATTTGGTCTATATCCTTTGTGGATAAGATATCGACTAAGGCATCCTTAAAATTACCTTGTAGACTACAGCAGATGCAACCTGATGTTACCTCTCTCACTACAGCACCAGAAGTGGATAGTTGTTGTGCATCTAAGCTGGTTTCGCCAAAATCATTTTCTATGATTAATATACGTTCATTCGTATTTCGCTGATTTAAAATGTATTGTAAATAGGTAGTTTTTCCGGCTCCTAAGAAACCGGATATGATAGTAATTGGTATCATAATACACCTCCCTTGTAAATATAAACATAGTATACTACTCTTAGTTTACATAAAAAAATACCCATATGGGTATACCAAAATCACTTTAAATACAGTAGGAAAGCATATCATAAGAAATTTTGATAGTATTATACTAATATGAGTATATGTGAACGTGTTTATACGATGAAAATAGTATTTTTACATAAAAAGCGTATGCCTTATCTTAGATATATGAGTGCATACGCTTATATGAATAAATATTATTTTGCAAAGTTTGAGAAATTATTGCAATTTTTCTAGTAAAGCTTTGAAGTATACATATACACGTTCAACGGAAGGAAGGTGTACGCGTTCCATATTTGTGTGTGGACTAACGATTGTTGGACCAAAGCTGATCATTTCTGTATTAGGTAATACCTTTTTCAATAGACCACATTCGAGGCCTGCGTGAACCGCACTTACCTTAGCTGGTGTATCGGACATGCTATTGTAAAGAGAAATAGCTTGTTCCTCTAATTTAGAGCCTTTGTCGTATTCCCATGCTGGATAGCCGCCTGTACGAACTGCAGATACGCCCAATGTGTCAGCTAGAAGTAATAATTTTTTTGTTAAGTATTCTAAGCTGTTTTCATTAGAACTACGAACGGATACGAGAATATCGATAGTGTGGTTTGTTTCAGCGACAATCGCTAGATTGTTTGAGGTTTCCACGAGATTTTCAATAGTTTGGCTCATGGAATGAACGCCGTCTTCTGCGATATAGAGGTAGGAAATCAATGCTTCAGATGTATCATCTGCATAGACTACTTCCGGTGTAGCAATATCTTCAACAACCAATGTAAGACCTGGATCTTTTACACCGAATTCATGTTGATATTGTTTTTCGTAGTATTCAAGTAATGTTTTGATTGCCCCTACATCTTCACTGCGTGCAGATAGTGTAACAACTGCTTTAGATGGGATAGCATTGTGTTTTACACCGCCTGCAAAAGAAGCAATATTAATAGAGTATTGTTTTTCTAAATCATATAAAACGCGTGCTAACACTTGGTTTGCATTAGCTCGTTGTTCAATGATTTCAATACCAGAATGGCCACCTTTTAATCCTTGAACAGTAATGGAGAGACCTGCATCATAACCAGGTAAATTGTTTTCACGTAACAATGGAATAGATACGTGAACATGGCAACCACCAGCACAGCTTACGCAGAATTCATGTTCGACCTCTGTATCAAGGTTGATGAGGTAATCGCCTGTCACTTGGCCTTCTTGAATTGCTGCCGCACCATCCATACCAGTTTCTTCGTTTGTGGTGAATAGTACTTGTAGAGGACCATGTTGTTGGTTTTTATCTTCTAGTACCGCTAAAATCATGGCACCACCCATACCATTATCTGCACCAAGGGTAGTATCATCAGCATGCATCCATTCACCTTCGATGATATTGGCAATAGGGTCTTTTTCAAAATCATGATTTGAATCGTGACCTTTTACGCATACCATGTCAATGTGACCTTGTAATATAACAGTAGGACGATTTTCGTATCCTGGTGTAGCTGGTTTTTTGATGACTACATTAAACTCACTGTCTTGTGTAGCTTCAAGACCGAGGTTGTGAGCAAAATTAACGATATAGTCGCTAATACCTTTTTCATTGCCCGATCCGCGTGGAATTTGGCTCATTTCTTTGAAAATTTCTAATACGCGTTTTGCTTGAACGATTGTGTCCATTTTGTGCCTCTCATTCTGAAACGACTCCCATATGATTTTATTGTCCAATATGGGATGGCTCATGTTTATTCATTAATTAATAAGTAAATATTATCTATAATATAGTTATATCATATGTAGTGTGAATAGAAAAGAAGCTGTATATGGTTTATAATAGTATCATGCGTAATGAATAACGAACGCGCTGTATTATATCCCTTTTATTTATGTAGGATGGTGAAAGTATGCAACATGAACGTCGCAACATCAGTATGCTCATGGATCTCTATGAGATGACCATGGCTCATGGGTACTTTACGAAACAAGACAATACAGATCGCGTTGCCTTCGACGTATTTTACCGTCGTAATCCAGATCAAGGTGGTTTTGCTATCTTTGGTGGATTAGAACAAGTAGTAGAGTATATTTTGAATCTTCATTTTGATAATGAGGACATTGGGTATTTTAAATCGCTCAATCTATTTAGCGATGAGTTTTTAGAGTATTTACGTAATTTCAAATTTACTGGCGATGTATATGCTTTCAAAGAAGGCACTATTATATATCCTAACGAGCCGATTATGACAATTGTAGCTCCGCTTATTGATGCACAAATCGTTGAAACGGCGGTGCTGACGATGATTAATCATCAGTCGCTTATTGCTACAAAGGCAAATCGTATTGTACGTGCTGCAGATGGACGTATTGTATCTGACTTTGGTGCCCGTCGTGCTCATAATGTAGACGCTGCTGTGTATGGGGCCCGTGCCGCTTATATTGGTGGTGTTCATGGTACCGCCACTGTATTAGCAGGTCAACAATTCGGAATTCCTGTTAACGGCACCATGGCCCACAGTTGGGTTATGTACCATGATACAGAGTATGAAGCCTTCAAAGCCTATGCTGAGGTATATCCGGATAATCCCGTGTTTTTAGTGGATACCTACGATGTGTTAAACTCAGGTATTCCCAATGCCATTAAGGTGGCCAAAGAGGTATTGGAGCCTCAAGGATATCGGTTGAAGGGTATTCGTTTAGATTCTGGTGACTTAGCATACCTTGCAAAGCATGCTCGTCGCATGCTCGATGAAGCAGACATGGAAGATTGTAAAATTATGGCTTCTAATAGTCTCGATGAATATACGATTACCTCTATCCTATATCAAGGTGGACCAATCGATATTTTCGGTGTAGGAGAACGCCTGATTACGTCGAAAACAGATCCTGTTTTTGGGGCTGTTTATAAGATTGCTGGCATACAAAAGCAAGGTGAGTGGGAACCGCGTATTAAGATTTCTGAGTCCGTTACAAAAATCACAAACCCAGGCCTAAAAAAGGTGTATCGCGTATATAGTGAAGAAGGAAAGGCCATTGCAGAATTGTTGACCTTACCTCATGAGGTTCCGTCTACGAACTCACCATATCGCTATATAGATCCTGAAAAGCCTTGGAAGGAATTATACTTTGAAAATTGTACATTTAAAGATATGCAGGAATTAGTTATTAAAGATGGTGAACAAGTTGTGGCGTCGCCATCCTTAGAAGCCATTCGTAGCTATGTACAATATCAATTAGAGAATGAAATTTGGGAAGAAGAACAACGATTTGAAAACCCACATAGACACTATCTAGATATGAGCCCTGAGTATTATCACATGAAGATGGACTTGTTAAATCGTATTGGCCGTAAAAAATAGGAGGCTTTATGCTTACAAATCCAGAGAAAACAAGAGCGGAATTAGTAACTTGGATTCGAGATTATTTTGCTGAAAATGGACCGATCTGTTCGGCTGTTATAGGTATCTCTGGCGGCAAAGACTCCACTATTGTGGCTGCTCTTTGTAAAGAGGCTCTCGGCGCTGAACGTGTCGTTGGGGTTCTTATGCCCAATGATGTACAATCGGATATAGATGATGCAAAGGCTGTTGTAAAGCATCTTGGTATTCCTTATATGATTGTTAATATTGGCAATGCCTATTGCGCATTGACAGAAGCTATTGTACAAGGGGAGGGGTTCTTCCGTGTGACTGGTCGAAACGATTTGGCTCGTGATGCGGAGATTAATACGCCGCCACGTCTTCGGATGGCAACCTTGTATGCAGTGGGGCAAAACTTGCCAAATGGTGCGCGTGTTGCGAATACTTGTAATGGATCCGAAGATTATGTAGGTTATTCTACAAAGTTTGGCGATGCAGCAGGCGATTTTAGTCCATTAGCACAACTCGTGGTGGAAGAGGTCCGTCAAATTGGACGTCTACTAGATATTCCACGTCATTTAGTGGAAAAGATTCCCAGTGATGGTCTCAGTGGTCAATCGGATGAGGACAAATTAGGATTTACCTATTCCGTTCTCGATCGTTACATTCGGACGGGCGAAATTGATGATGTAAAAACGAAGGAACGCATTGATTACTTGCAACGTATTAATCGCCATAAATTAGAATTGATGCCTTCTTTTACACCATCTAAATTATAATTATTATGTGGAGGGTATGATGACAAAAAAAATTGCAATTATCGGTACAGGTGGTACTATTGCGGGACAAGGTGCTTCAGATACAGATTTGACAGGCTACACAGCAGGCGTATTACCCTTGGAAGACATCATCTCCTCTGTGCCTGGTGTTAGAGAATATGGCCCGTTTGTATGTAATCAGTTCGCTAATATTGAAAGCTCTGATATTTCCCTATTTCAATGGGTGAGATTATCTAAATTAGTACAAAAATGTGTAGATAATGATGATATTGAAGGCGTTGTAATTACACATGGTACAGATAGCATGGAGGAAACTGCATATTTCTTACATCTTACGGTACATACAGATAAGCCAATTGTTATTACTGGCTCCATGCGTCCCGCCGGTGCGGTGAGCGCAGATGGTCCTATTAATTTGTTGCAAGCGATTCAAGTAGCCCGTACACCAGCCTCTTATAATAAGGGGGTACTAGTCGTTCTCAATGGCTATATCGATGGTGCTCGGGACGTGACAAAGATGAATACTACTAATGTGGCGACCTTCGGCAGTCCTAATTCTGGACATCTTGGTATCGTACAAGATGGTGTAGCCCATTATTACACAAGCCCATTGCGCAAACATACTATGGCATCAGAGTTTGGATTGCCAGCGGATGACGATTTGCCGCGCGTAGAAATTTTGACCTGTTATGCGGGCATAGAAGAAATTGTGGGGCTTGCTATTGTAGCCACAAACCCGGCAGGCTTAGTTTTGACTGGTCTAGGTCATGGTACAATTCCACAAACTATTCGTAAGGTAACGTCTAATTTGCCGATTCCTGTTGTGAGAGCATCACGTACAGGGAGCGGTATTGTTTCTAAAGTTTCACAAGATAAGGACGTAGGTTATTTTGTGAGTGATAGTTTATCACCACAAAAAGCACGTATCTTATTGATGCTAGCATTACAAAAAGAACGTACATGTAAAGATTTGGAGAGAATTTTCCAAGAGTATTAAGCCTAATAGAACATTTCTGAGCATATTAAGATAATAGACATTTCTACATAATAATGTAACTATGTAGGCTGAATAAAAAAGAACCTTTGTTGTAAGTTTTTACGCAAAGGTTCTTTCGTTATTTTGGGCAATTAATCAACATAGGTAATTAATCATCAAATTCTATAGCTAGTGTTAATGCACGTTGTACGCCGATGTATACAGCCTTGGCTAATGTGTCGCCAAATAGGGAATAGGATCCGGCGTCTGTTAATAGCTCGCCATTTGTATCAATGGTTAATACAATACCATCTGTAGCTGTACCGGTAGCAGAAGTATGCACTTCTTTAGCTAAACTATGGTCTACGTTTATATTGTATTTTTGAACTTCATTTGTACTTTCCACTTGCCAATTTTGTAGCGATGCAGTTTTAGCTTCAGTAATCGTCATGATGGCCTTTACCATAGCACTATCTGTTAAGGCCTTATTAGTAAATACGAGGATGTTAATCGTACCAGGTGTATGGAATTCTCCATTTCTTTCCTCATAGCAATAACCAGTACCTGCACGATGAGCCGTTTTATTATATCCACCAGTAATGATGGTTTCAACAATCGTATCGCTTTCTTGTACTATGGTGTAGGCGTGAAGGGAAATGGTAGCAGATGTTAACAGAGCTGTGCTGAAATGAACGGGCACATCGATATGTTCAAATTCTTGAGCTAAATAATTTGCCACAGAACCACCAGGCAAATCTTTTTCTGTTTCGATATGATAGGTTAATTGTTGGTTGCGAACCCCTAAGGTATGGTGAAAGCCTCCATTGAGCTGACCACTGCTCAAGGAATAGTGAATATCGTCAAAGAGTACTGTCACAGAAGATGTTTCTTTTATAATATGACCGCCAGTTACCAGTTCATCTGGCGCTGTATATGGGTTGTTAGGCATATAGGACTCCCTAGTTTTTCATTGTTAGATATAGCATATAAAGTTATAATAAGAG
>ERZ772958.1369-NODE-1369-length-10210-cov-3.460364_pt1 | contig 10210 bp, 8 predicted proteins | sample MGYA00580681_ERZ772958 | MGnify/ENA primary metagenome ERZ772958 (study PRJEB29015, sample SAMEA2738089) | human oral metagenome | biome: human oral; feature: human-associated habitat; material: saliva | place: China | collected 2275 ...
TCGCGAAAATCAACTTATCATACACAGTAATATATGACCAATATTCACGATTATTCAATTCCGGTTGTAAATTTGGGAACTCTTTCTTAACCATATGAATAATTTCCTGATACACAGTAACCGTATCAAAAACATACTGATTCACCGATGTTGTTGCACTTCCCTCTCGATGATCATAAAAGTAAATTGGTTTATCAATAAAAACAGTGTTACATTTTGTTTGAAGTAATACTTCTGTTAAGAATAACGCATCTTCTGCAAGATGATATTGCGTATTAAATTTATGGTCTTTAATTAGACTCTTACGAAATAGTTTTGCGACAGGGAAAAATGATGTTTTTTCTGTCGTTAATAGTTCTTTTAGCGTTTGTTCTGCATTCCACCCATTTACTTCACTAGTTGTATTTTGAAAGGGGGTCACAACTCCGTTTTGGATATGATGTAATTTCCCAATTGAAAAACCAATTGTTTCATCTGTTTCAACAGGTTGTAGTAAGGTTTCTAAATAATCTTCCGTAACAAAATCATCACTATCGATAAACGAAATCCACTCACCTCTCGATGACTGGATTCCTAAATTTCTTGCATTAGAGACTCCTCCATTTTGAATATGAAGCACTCGAATACGAGTATCTTTACCTGACAACTCATCACATAATTGTCCACTGTTATCACTAGAACCATCATTAATCAAGAGCAATTCAAAATTATCCACAGTCTGTTTCAAAATCGATTCTACACAGCGTTCGAGATATTGTTCAACATTGTAAACTGGAACTATAATACTAATTTTTGGTTCCATAATACTCCCCTTTATACTTCTCATATCCATTTTCAAGATCGACAAATAATGCATCATGATGTGCTACTTGTTTATCAGCTGGAGGGGGTGTCATATAATCACCAAATGCTGTTTTTAAGTAAGCATCGTATCCAACTGGAATAGGCATTTCCGTTTGTTCAAATGGTACAAATAACGCTGATTCAAAGCTTTCGATTGGATATTTATTCTTCATATATCCAGGGCCTGCACAAAGTTCAGTAATCCCATCACTTTCTTCACGCGTGTACTTTGTCATCTCACGCTGCGCTTTGCTCCAAATCTTATAACGTAATGAACGTGTTGGGAATAATCCTAATAGGAATAAGCTTCCCCATTTCATTAATCCACCATGTTTTTCAGGGATTGTTTGTGCACGGAACAATGAATAAATCAAAGCCCAGCGGACTTGTTTCTTACGATCTGATTCTGATTTTGGATAATAATCTAGCGGTAGGATATCAATCGCTAAACCGTGTGGGATATCTAAATCCGCTTGATAAGGCTTCACGCATGTCGTTTCTTTATCACGAATCGTCACAAACAAATTACGGTCTAAGTAATGTTCGTCACTATTTGACATCACATAACGCGCATCTGCTTCTTTTGGCCACAACTCGATTAATTTTTCGTAATCTTTACGTGGCATAAAGAAATCTAAATCATCATCCCAAGGGATAAAGCCTTTATGGCGAAGTGCTCCAATGGCCCCACCACCGCATAAATAACATAATAATTCATGTTGCTTACAAAATGACACAAAGTATTCAGCCATTTCTAAGCATTTCTCTTGTAATGGTTCCATGTTTTCCTCACTTTCTAAATATCCCATTTGGCCACTGTTTTAAATGGCGTTAATTTATCTTCCTCGAAGAAATGATAAATATCTTTCATTTCTTGAATTGGATTTGATTCAAAAATAATTAAGTTCAAACGTGCATGCACTTTTGGATCCGCCATGAATTGAACAGCCTCTTCAAAGTCCTTACGACCTGAACGAGAACTACCGACCCAAGTCAATCCTTTTTCCAGAATATCACGCGTGTTTAATGGCACTTCAAACTCACTAACCCCCATCATAACAACCGTTCCTTGAGGTTGAATATGACGGATAATTTCGCGATAAGCATCTTGAGTACCGCTACCGCCAACACATTCAATCGCATGGTCGAATGTAAAGTCTTCTGGAAGATCACTCACATCATACACTTCATCTACGAATGAGAAGAGGCGTAATTTTTCAGGATCTTTACCGACAATAATAATCGTTGACTCTGGGAATTTTGCTTTTGCAATTGTTGCAACAACGTATGCTAAACTTCCTGAGCCCCATACCACGATACGGTTACGACGGCTATGAGCCACCTTGTCAAAACGACGTAATCCGTGAACACCAACTGAAACGAATTCAGAAATAGCAGCAACTTTATCTGGTACATCTTCGTATTTCACTACTCGGTCGATTGGAATTGTCACGAATTCACGCATGAATCCATCGTGGCCACTTGAACGGAAGTATGTTCCATTCACATAGTTCTCATAGAACTCTGTTTCATGGTCAAAATCACGTGGTGGTTGATTTGGAATCATCACCACATGGTCTCCTGGTCTATACGTTCCTGTTGGATCCGCAACAACGATTCCACAACATTCATGAATCAACGCCATTGGTAATTTCTTCTGCAAAATTTTAGCAGGACGTGTTCCTTGGAAGTAACGTTGGTCTGCATGACACAAAGCTAAGTAGTTTGGTCGAACCACCACAGTATCTTCTTCATAGAAAGACACATCTTCATATTTAATTGAGAAAAACGATGGACGAATGAGTTGATACACTCGATTAATCATTTTAAATCTCTCCTAACATCGCTTGCGCAATTTTCAAATCTGTTACTGTTGTGATTTTAATGTTTGAGTATTCACCCTCGACAAGAGCTACTTTCACATCGTTAACCACGAATACTTTACAAGCATCGGTCAAGATTTCTTTGACATCATCTGTAAGGCTATCATACAAGTCAGTAAAGGCTTGAATTTTAAATGTTTGAGGTGTTTGTCCTTGATACATATGTGTTCTGTTTGGAATAGAAGAAATCACTTTTCCATCAACCGATTCCACAATTGTATCATTAGCCATCACTACAGTATCCGCTACATCATAGTGTTTCATCGCTTCAATATTATCAACAATCATGCGATATGAAACGAACGGACGCACCGCATCATGTGTAATCAATACATCTTCAGGTGAAAATGATCCGCTATTTTTGATATCCGTAATAATACTTAAGATGCTATCATTACGATTTCCACCACCGCTAACGACACGGATTTTGTCCTTGTTCGTCAAAATGTGTTTATCTAATAAATCATTGAAGTAGCTCACCCAGTTTGGATGTACCGCTACGTAGACAACATCTACATCTGGAACAAACAAGAATTTTTCAACTGTGTGAATAATAATCGGTTTGTTTCCTAATGGTAGAAATTGTTTTGGCATTTCTTGGATTCCCATACGAGTTCCGGTTCCACCGGCTAAAATCCCAGCATAAATCATTTTATACACCTCTTATTCTCCAATTAAGGAGTCGTTAAATAATATAAATCTTCTCTTTCTTGTAGGAATGGGTACGTTTGAACAGTTGGTTGTCCCATTAACTTACGGATGGAATTACTTACTCCTAATAAGACATCGTCCGTTGCATATGAGTAATAGATTTGCTCTCCTGCATTGTTTGTTAATAATAACTGTCTTTCTTCGATAAAGGTTTGTGTTAAATTGTTTCCTGTAATGGCAGGACCATACGTATTTTTAAGGGCCATCACTTGTCCAATTGGCAAGTCTGTTTTTACGTTCTTACTTACCGCATTCATTAATTGCTCGAAGTTTGTAACAGAATTAAAAGTCATCAATTTCTTAACGAGTTCCTCGATAACGATACGTTGACGTTTTTGACGTCCTGTATCTCCTTCTGGATCATCGTAACGCATACGTGCAAAACGCAAGGCACTTTCACCATCTAGCAGTTCTGTTTTTCCTTCCACAAAAGAACGTCCTTCATAAGTGAACGTTAATGGACTTGTCACTTCGATACCACCCACAGCATCCACGAATTCCATTAAGCCTTCCATATTAATCTGCACATAGAAGTCAATTGTCGTATCAAGCATTTTCTCAACTGAATTAATAACCATTGGAGCCTTCCCATAAGCAAAGGCATGGTTCAATTTATCATATCCACCCGTTCCAACAATTTCAGTGTAAGTGTCACGGGGTAAACTGAGTAGTTGAGATTTCTTCGTTCCTGGATTAATTGTTAATAATAGCATTGTATCTGAACGTCCATCTTCTTCTGTACGTCCATACGCACCATTATCAATCCCTAGTAGCAAAATATTAATTGGCTTTGCGTTTTTAATAATATCGTTTGCTTCTTGTTCTGTACGATTCCCAACATCTTGAGTAATTGAGTTAATCGTATGGTTAATTCGACTTGCATAATAAGTTCCTGCTACTGCAATGATGGCGAGTAAAAGGATTAAAATAAAACCAATACGTCCTCGTTTCTTTTTCTTTTGTTGACGTCTCCCTTCTCGGGTCCATTCATTTGATTCGTTCATATTTACACTCCAATACTATTAAGGGTTTTGTTTTTGCGTAGGTTGAGGTGGCGCAACAGGCTCTTGCGTTGCAGGAGTCGATTGCGTTGGTTGCACAGGCTGTGGTTGCTCTGGAGCAGCCGTTACTTGAGGCGCCTGTGTTACTGGTGCTGTTGGTGTAACAGCGCTTGTCCCTCCACCATTATTCGATGGATTTGTCGGTGCCACATAGTCGTCATTATCATTACTACTGTTATTGTAATTATTGTAATTATTATTGTTATAATTTGGAGTTACATTTGGTTCAACGTACGTATCTCCTTGTTCTTGTACATTTGAATTATTTTGAGGAGCATTTTGCTCAATATTCACAGATGACTGCGTTTCCTTAGTCTCAATATGTTTTAATTCCGTGATTTCTTCTAAATCAAGTGATTTTCTGATAACATTTGAAACACGAATTTTCTCAGCTACTGGAATGACAAAGTAATAAATCCCATTAATCATCGCTCCATCTCCATTAATCGTATCCGATTCAAAATGTTGGAGTGCTTCTTTATGCGTTTGTGCGATTTGGAATAATTTTTCTACTGTAAAGTTCGTTTTTACAGAATTCTCTAATGTTTTAATAATTTCTTCGTATTTCGTCACAGAACCTAATGTTAATAATTTTTCAACAAGTTTTTGAATAACATATTGTTGACGTTTTTGACGACCTGTATCTCCTTCTGGATCATCATAACGCATACGTGCATAACGAAGAGCTGCTTCCCCATCCACATGACGTGTGACACCTTCAGTAAATGACTCATCTTCATACGTAAATGTTAATGCTGGTGTAATCTCTAATCCACCCACTGCATCAACAAGGCCCATCAAACCATGCATATCTACAGTTACATAGTAGTCAATCGGAACATTCAGCATATTTTGTACACTGTTAATTGAGAATTGTTCTTTCCCAAACGCATAAGCATGGTTAATTTTATCAAAAGTACCATACCCGATAATTTCCGTATAAGAATCACGAGGAATACTAATCATCGTTGTTTTCTTTTGTTTTGGATTTACCGTAACAAGAAGCATCGTATCTGAACGCCCTACTTCCGTATCACGACCATACGCTCCATTATCAATCCCTAATAGAAGAACCGAAAAGCTGCTATCATCTGTTAATTCTTTATCACGTAATTGCACGGTTTCCACCTTTTGATGGATGGCATCTTCTGCTTTAGAAATTCGACTCCATGCATAAGCAGCTAACGCTATAATTACTGCAACAATTGCTAGCAATACTGTAAAAACAATTTTTCTTCTTTTCTGATTTTTTCTTTGTTTTCTTCTATTTGATAATTTTTCTTCATTTATTCTCATTTGTTCCACTCCAATAACTATACAATCAGCTTATTATACCATAGATTAAACTTGAACTCATGAGTATTTATAGGAATTTTAAGATTTATCTTCTGAGTTAAAATACTCTTTTTTAAATTCAAATCCAAAGATCCATCCTTTAATCGTTCCAATACCATAAGCGAAATGAATCGCGATCATAATAAACGGAATTAAAAGTAATGTATGATTATATTTTTGCTTTGAAATTTCAAAGATGGATAACCCTAGGACTGCTAATAAATAGAGTCCAACCACTGTTAATAATGGCGCGAAGCTGATTGGCGTTAACATCATTAATACGAGTAAAGTCGCCACAAATACACCGGGACCGAAATGGAATAAAGATAAGCAATCACGGCAAACATGAGAGGTTAAACCAATCCAATAGCCATTCGCAAATTTTTGTTGAATCATCTTTGTAAAAGTTGGGCGAATATATTGGAAGGACTCAATTGAAGTGTCGTACCAAATTTTAAATCCGTTTTTACGGATACGGTAATGATATTCGTTATCTTCTGTACGTGTTAATTTTTCGTCAAAATAACCAACTGTATCGACGACATCTTTGTGATACATTCCTTGGAATACAGAATCCACATAGCGACTAGTATCGCCTTTTCTGTAGTTCGCAATACTACTTCCAAGAGCGGACTCTTCAACGATATGTAATGTTTTTGAGAAGTCATCTTCTGCTTGGACGATAGTAGGTCTTTTCCCACCACAAACTTTTTGCCCAGATTCAATTACTCTTACATTGGCTTCAATAAAGTTTGTAGGAATTTGAGAGTGTGCATCTACTTTTAGGAAGCACTCTCCGTCTGAATTTTTAAAACCTAAGTTTAACCCTGTATTTAACGTTTTTCTTGGATTATCAAGAATTTTCACACCATAAAATAAATGTTCATTTTCTGCTTTAAATTGTTCCATTAAGGCACGAGTATTGTCAGTGGACATAGCATTCACTAATACTACTTCAATGTTTTTTAATGGATATGTTTGATTTTTTAAACTCTCAAAAATTTCAGGCAAGTAATCTTGCTCATTGTAGGCACTAATATTTACGGAAACTAACATTTTTCCACCTCTTTATATATGATAAAAGGATTGAGATAACTATCCCAATCCTTTATATTTTATTTCTTTTTATTCGCAATATCAATCAATTCATCGTGTAATTGTTGATCTGTATAGCTTTCGAAGTTTTCAATGAAATTATACACGCGATTAATCTTAGAATTGTCCGCAATTCCAATATGAATCTTAGGAAAGACTTGTTTTGGATTTACTTCCCCTTCGTTTAGTAACTCTTCATACATCTTTTCTCCTGGGCGTAACCCTGTAAACTTAATCTCGATATCTCCTTCATCATATCCTGAAAGACGAATTAAGTTTTTCGCTAAGTCCACAATCTTCACTGGTTGACCCATATCAAGTACGAAGATTTCCCCGCCTCGAGCAAGTGAACCTGCTTGGATTACTAATTGAGCAGCTTCTGGAATCGTCATAAAGTAACGTACGATGTCAGGGTGAGTTACTGTAATCGGACCGCCTTCAGCAATTTGCTTTTTGAAGAGCGGAATAACTGAACCACGAGACCCTAAAACATTCCCGAAACGCACCGCTACGAATTTAGTATATTCGCTGCGTGTGGCCATGTCTTGCACAATCATTTCACATAAGCGTTTTGTAGCTCCCATAATATTTGGTGGGTTTACAGCCTTATCCGTTGATACCATTACGAATGCTTTTACACGTGCATGGCTTGCTGCTTCCGCAACATTTCTTGTACCAAGAATATTGTTTTTAACCGCTTCACGAGGGTTCAATTCCATTAACGGTACGTGTTTATGAGCTGCAGCATGGTAAACCACATCTGGTTTGTATTTATCCATCACTTCAAAGATACGTTTACGATCTTGTACATCGGCAATCACAGGTGTAATCGTGAAGTGTTGAGAGTATTTCCCAACTAATTCCATATTCAGTTGATAAATACTATTTTCACCATGTCCTAAAATGATGATTTCTTTCGGTTTGAATTTAGACACTTGACGGCAAATTTCTGAACCAATCGAACCACCAGCACCTGTTACAAGAATCTTCTTGCCACGAAGTTGCTTTTCAATCATCGTTTGATCCAACTCAACAGGATCACGACCTAATAAGTCTTCAATTTCGACATTTCGTAGTTGTTGTACGTGTAAGTTTCCACTCATGACATCGTCAATGTTAGGTAAAATTACACATTCCGCACCTGTTTTACGTGCGACATCATACACTTCATTTAATTTCTTAATTGGAAGAGATGGCATTGCAATTACGACTTTCGTAATCCCCATCGTATCCACAATACGTTCAATATCCTTGATGGCTCCTAAAATACGAACCCCGTATACATCTTTACGTAATTTGTCTGGATCATCATCGACAAAAGCGATTGGGTCCATTCTCATTGCAGGATGCATCAACATTTGACGAACTAATAAAGTTCCCGCTGCTCCGGCCCCAACGATTAACGTTGGTTTCGCATTTCCCATCACTGAGCTATCCGCAAAAAACTCACGGAACACACGCATTGATAATCGAACACCACCGATAGAAATCACGAGTAATAACCAGCAGACAATTAAAAATTGCCAAGTTACTTTCGTATCAAAGAAGGCTAACCCTGAAATCGTTGAGACGATTACAGTTGCTGAGACACATTTTACGACAGTAATTACTTCATAGACACTAGCATATTCCCAGTCTCTCCAATAAAGATTGAAGAAATAAGAAAAAACATAATAGGCTAATAACGATAAAATCGCCGTAATCGTTAATCCATGAATATTACGGATCAACCCTTCTGTTACTAATCGAAATCCTAAAAATACTGATCCAACAACAAGTAGCGAGTCAACGATGAATAATAATAAAATTTTCAATCGATTATTCATTTAAATATCCTCTCCTGACTATCCAAGTACTTCTTGAATCACTTCTAAATAATTTTGAACAATGTAATCCACATCTTCATCGCTAAGTAATCCATGCAATGGTAAAGTTACTTCATTTTCAAAGAAGCGGTAAGCATTTGGATAATCTTCCATACGAAATCCCATATTTTGGTAAGCCGTTAATAATGGAAGTGGTTTGTAGTGAACGTTACATGAAATGCCACGTTCCGCCATTTTTGTAATAATTTCTCCACGTTGGTCATAACTTGCACCTTGCACACGTGTGATGTATAAGTGGCGAGAAGATTCGTAGTTTTTACCTTCATGTGGTAATACTTGGATACGATTATCCACAGATAACCCTTTATTAAGATTACGTACGATTTCTTTTCTGCGTTCTAACAATTGTGGGTAACGTTCTAATTGCGCCAAACCAATGGCAGCCATAATATCCGGCATATTGCATTTGAATCCAGGAATGACAATATCGTATTCCCAAGAACCTGGTTTAATTTTTGCTAATGCATCTTTTGTTTGTCCGTGTAATGAATATACTTGGAACTCTTTATACATTGCTTCAGAATCCAATTCGTTTTCTGGATTCCATGTAATACATCCACCTTCTGCTGTTGTTAAATTCTTAACCGCATGGAATGAATAAGACGCAAAGTCAGCTAGTTTTGCAACTGACACTCCGTCACGAGTCGTTCCAATCGCATGTGCACAGTCAGAAACAACAATAATACGGTTAAAGTAACGTTGTAAGTTTGTAGATGGTTGGAATAAACCACGTTTTGATTCCACTACTTCGAAAATACGACGGTAGTCACATGGTACTCCCGCTAATTCAACTGGAATCACCACTTTTGTTTTTTCAGTGATTGCTTCAGCTAAAGCATCATAGTTCATTTCAAAATGATCTTCTTGAATATCAACCATAACAGGTGTTGCTCCAACGTGCTCAATGACACTACATGAAGCAGTGTACGTATATGCAGGAACGATAACTTCGTCTCCAGGTCCAACACCTAACACGCGTAATGCTAATTCTAAAGCAGCTGTCGCTGAGTTTAAGCACACTACTTTTTCAGTACCTAAGTACTCTGCTAATTGACGTTCAAATTCTTTTGTTTTTGGTCCTGTTGTAATCCAACCAGATTGTAGTACTTCGACTACATTGTTAATTTCCTTTTCTGTAATATCTGGTGGTGAGAATGGAATATTTCTAACTTTCATGTTGTTTCCTCCAAGTTATTTTAAGACTGCAATTACAGTTTTGACCATAATTGCAATATCATTTTTTAAACTACATTTTTCTAAATAATCAATATTGTATTGCATTTTTTCTGGCAAGATATGTTTGATATAAGCTTCATCCACTGTTAAGCCTTGCTTTGTCCACTCCGCAATCTTTTCTGCTTCGTGTCTAAATTCAATCGCAGCAATGGATGTTACT
>ERZ772958.1371-NODE-1371-length-10202-cov-41.725633_pt1 | contig 10202 bp, 8 predicted proteins | sample MGYA00580681_ERZ772958 | MGnify/ENA primary metagenome ERZ772958 (study PRJEB29015, sample SAMEA2738089) | human oral metagenome | biome: human oral; feature: human-associated habitat; material: saliva | place: China | collected 2275 ...
ATTGGTGCCGGCACCAAGAGTCGAACTCGGGACCCCCTGATTACAAGTCAGGTGCTCTACCAACTGAGCTATACCGGCAAGGAAGTCGGCATTATGCCGATAAGTTCCCATCTTGGCAAGCATTTTAAAACAAAGTTACTCACGAAATTATAAAAACCAATGATTTTAAAGAAAATTAAATACCTGCCTTATCTTTCCATCCAACACACTCAAAGGCCGTCTGAAAACCACCCCAGCGCAAAACATCATTGTTTCTGTTAAAATAACGCCTTTTACATCTTTCGTCTGCACCCATGCCACCCCGCCATCCTTACCGCCGCCTGCGCCCAGCCAAATCCCATCTGCCCGAAGTCGGCATTTCCGAAGAAGGCAATATCCGTTCCCTGCACTTGGGCAGCGACACCATTCAAAGCTCCATGAATGTCGATCATCCGTCCGAGCTGGTGTTGTCGTACAGTCGCGCCATGATGGGTTGGCTGCTGTTTGCAGAAACCCCGCCCAAACACATCACCCAAATCGGCTTGGGCGGTGGCTCGTTTGCCCGTTGGATAGACAGCTATCTGCCCCACACCAAGCAAACTGCCGTGGACATCAATCCGCAAGTCATCGCCGTGGCGCGCAGCCTGTTTGAATTGCCGCACGAAGGCGAAAATTTTGAAATTATCGAGGCAGATGGTGCGGAATATATTAAAGTGTTCCGCCACAATACCGATGTAATTTTGGTAGATGGTTTTGACGGCGAACAGATTATTGATGCTTTGGTAGAAGAACCCTTCTTCCAAGACTGCCGCAACGCCCTCTCTCCAGACGGCGTATTTGTCACCAACTGGTGGAGTGGCGACCAGCGTTATCAACGCTTTGTCGAACGCCTGCTCAACGTCTTTGACGGCCGCGTGCTCGAGCTGCCTGCCGAGAGCCACGGCAACGTAGCGGTCATGGCATTCCAAAGCAGCCCCAAAGAACAAAATCTCGACAACTTAAAAAAACGCGCCGAAAAATTAAGCGAAAAATACGGCTTGGACTTCAAACGGATGCTTGCCGATTTGAAAGCCAACAATCAAAACAACGGCAAGAATTTTTATCTATAAACCGCTTTAGGCCGTCTGAAAATAAACAAGGACACACTCATGCTCAAACCCGACATCATTCAAATCCCCGGCCCAGCCGGTTTGCTGGAAACCATCTACCTGCCAAGCACACAAGAATCCGCACGCGGCGTTGCAGTCATCAACCACCCCAATCCCCTGCAAGGCGGCACCAACACCAACAAAGTCATCCAAACCGCCGCCAAAGCCCTCAGCCAACTCGGTTTCCATTGCTACCTGCCCAATTTGCGCGGCGTAGGCAATAGCGAAGGCGAACACGACTACGGCCGTGGCGAAACGCAAGACTGTATTGCCGTTATAGACTACGCCCGCGCGCAACATCCAGACGCACCGCAATTCGTCCTGGCCGGTTTCTCATTCGGCGGCTACGTTTCCACCTTTGCTGCCCAAGAACGCATGCCTGATTTGCTGTTGCTGATGGGCGCCGCCGTCCATCACTACACCGACCGCCCAGAACCATCCAACGTTCCCGACGTCGCCAAAACATTGATGATTCATGGCGCGGAAGACGAAGTCGTCGAAATCAACAAAGCCCTGACCTGGGCAGAACCACAAGGCCTGCCTGTTGTCACCATTGCTGGCTCGTCCCACTTCTTCCATGGCAAACTTATCGTTTTGCGCGATACGATCACACGGTTTGCACCGGCTTTATTAGGCTAAAACCCGGCTACAAAATAAAACAAGGCCGTCTGAAAGTTTTTTCAGACGGCCTTGTTTGTATGAAAACCTTATTATCAAATATCAGGCTCAAGTATTCAGAAATCTATCAAGGATTTTCTACTTAACATATCAATTCTGGGTCAACCAATACTGCAAACCAATCAAAGTCTTACCATCTTTGATCTCATCGTTTGCCAATGCATTACGCACCTCGTCCTTGCTCATCAGGACGGTTTCTGTAATTTCATCCTCATCATTGCTCAGCTCGCTGCCCAAACGCACGCCTTGCGCTTGGTAGAGATACATTTTTTCATCGCAAAAACCGACTGCGGTATAAAAGGAGTACAACAGTTTGACGCTGTCGGCGACATATGGCGTTTCTTCCGCCAACTCACGCAAAGCGCATTCGGCAGGATCTTCGTCCGCCACATCCAATTTACCCGCCGGCAATTCCAACGTCGCCTGATCGGCGGCATAACGCCATTGGCGTACCAAAACAACTTTACCGTCTTCCGTTTCAGCCAACACACACGCAGCACCCGGATGACGGATTACAACCCGTTGGCTTTCGTTGCCGTTGGGCAGGCGCACACGATCGCGGCTGATGGTAACAAAAGAACCTTCGTAGATTGGCTCGCTACTTAATTTAGTTTCTTTCAAATCCATTTTTTACCTCATTTCCAAATTATTAAATATTAAAGGCCGTCTGAAATCCTTTTTCAGACGGCATAGATAAGCCCTATTCCCGAGTACGTTCAATTTCAATACCGACCTGCGCCACATCGGGCAAGATACCCGGTTTCACAATACGGACGCGCACTTTGGCCGCACCAAAATCATTTAAAATCAATTGGGTGATATATTCCGCCAACGTTTCCAGCAGTAAAAAATCCTGTTCGGCAAGGCTGCGGCGTACGACTTCGCATACTTCGCCATAATGAATGGTGTCGCCGATATCGTCGCTCGTGCCGGTTCGCTCGGGAACGCTGATTTCCAAATCCAAAATCAAAGTCTGTTTACGCTCGCGTTCCCAATCATATAGGCCGATTAAAGTATCGGCCTTCATGCCGTACAAAAAGATTTTATCCATTTGCCTGTCCGTTTTTTTGATAGAATAACCGTTCCCATTTTAAGTAAAGCACCCAAAATGTTCAATGTACTCGCCATTATTGCCGCCTATCTGATCGGCTCCCTGTCTTTTGCCGTCATCGTATCAAAATATTATGGCATGGACGATCCGCGCACTTACGGCTCCGGCAACCCCGGTGCCACCAACGTCTTGCGCAGCGGTAAGAAAAAAGCAGCCGTACTAACCCTGCTCGGCGATGCAGTAAAAGGCTTGGTTGCCGTCATCTTGGCGCGCTGTCTTCAAGGTGCTTTAAATTTGTCTGATGCAACGATAGCCCTGGTCGCCATCGCCGCATTGGTCGGCCATATGTGGCCAATATTTTTCAATTTTAAAGGCGGCAAAGGCGTAGCCACCGCATTGGGCGTCTTGCTCGCCCTCTCCCCCGCAACCGCCCTACTCTGCACCTTGATTTGGCTGGTCATGGCATTCGGTTTCAAAGTATCCTCCCTCGCCGCACTGGTTGCCACCGTCTGCGCACCCATCTTCGCTTTCTTCATGATGCCACACGCCTCTTGGGCATGGGCAACCGTATTCATTGCCGCATTGGTGCTGTACCGCCATAAAAGCAATATTCAAAACCTGATTCAAGGCAAAGAAAGCAAAATCGGGGATAAAGCCGGAAAATCTTAAAAGCGTAGATACATTCAAATAAAAGGCCGTCTGAAAGTATATTTTTCAGACGGCCTTTATGTTGTTCAAAAATAGCAAAATATTCGTATAAATCAACTGAACATCAAGATAACCCTTAAACTTTCAGTGGTAATAATTATTTCTAAAAAACAAAGCCTTGCCAACTTAATGATAAACCAATCAACAAGGCCTCAGATGCTTTTCTATTCGTGTTCTTCCAACTGCTCAGCAACGCTTCGAAAACTCATCAAAGCCGCTTCGATATTCTCAATAATTTCATCGGCCAAAATATCAGGGGCGGGCAGATTGTCCAAGTCGGTTAAAGAATGGTCTTTCAGCCAGAAAATATCCAAGCTGGTTTTTTCGCGCTGATTGATTTCATCGATACTAAATTTACGCCAACGTCCGTCAGGATTGTTTTCGGCATGATAGGTTTCTGCGCGCTTTGAACGGTCTTCAGGGCAATAGCAGGTAATGAAATCCTGTAAATCTGCCAACTGCATCGGTTTTTTCTTCAGTGTGTGATGCACATTGGTGCGGTAGTCATATATCCAAACTTCTTGGGTAATCGCTTGCTCTTGTGCGGGGCGGTTATCAAAAAACAACACGTTTGCCTTAACACCATTCGCGTAGAAAATACCCGTCGGCAAACGTAAGATTGTATGCAAATCAGTAATTTGCAAAAGCTTCTTACGCACGGTTTCGCCTGCACCGCCTTCAAACAGCACATTATCGGGTACGACCACGGCAGCCCGCCCGTTGTTTTTGAGCATGGTGTAAATATGCTGCAAGAAGTTGACTTGTTTGTTGGAGGTGGTTGCCCAAAAGTCTTGGCGGTTATAGACAAAATCTTCGGTTTCGGCTTCGCCCTCGGCATTGGTAATGGTCATGCTGCTTTTTTTGCCGAACGGCGGATTGGCTAAAACCAAGTCCACTTTGCGTGCGCTTGGCGCAACCAAGGAGTCATCGGAACTGATTGGGCTTTCGCCATCCATTTCGCCGATGCCGTGTAAAAACAGGTTCATCAAACACAAACGGCGCGTATTGGCGACAATTTCATTGCCGAAAAACGTCCCGTTTTTTAACCGCGCTTTTTGCTCGGTGTTTAAATCGGCATGTTTTTCCAAATAACTGTATGCCGCCAATAAAAAGCCGCCAGTGCCTGCTGCCGGGTCGGCAATCAGGGTATCCGGCTGCGGGCGGACGCATTCGACAATTGCTTGAATCAAAGCGCGCGGCGTAAAGTATTGCCCCGCGCCGGATTTGGTATCTTCGGCATTTTTTTCCAAAATCCCTTCGTAAATATCGCCTTTTACATCCACGCCCAAGCGCGTCCATTTGGTTTCATCAATCATCGCTACCAAACGGGATAATTTGGCAGGGTCTTGGATTTTGTTTTGCGCCTTGGCAAAGATTTGACCAAGCAAGCCTTTACGCATACTTAAATCGCGCAACAAAGCGAGATAATGACTTTCCAATTCCGCACCTGTTCGGTCGGTCAGACTTTTCCAGTTGTATTCCTCGGGAATGCCGACATCACGATTGTAGGGCGGCTGGCTGTATTCAAACGCCATCTTCAAGAAAATCAGATAGGTAATCTGCTCCAAATAGTCGCCGTAGCTCACGCCGTCATCGCGCAGCATATGGCAGAAACTCCAAACCTTTTGGACGATGGCATTTGAAGTGTGATTTTGCGTTGTGGTCATATTCGTTTTCTCTTTAATTTATTTATCCAAAAGGTTACCTGAAAAAGCCGCTTTTAAGACGGCCTGTTTGAGTAGCTCGGCTTGTTTGAGTTGTTTGGCAAGTTCGGCGGCGAGTTGGTCGCAGGCAGTAAGTTTGCTTTCTAAAATGGCAACGATTTCGGTTTGTTCTGCTAGGGAGCAAACTGGAATAATTAAGTTAGCTACTTTTGTTAAACTTAATGTATGTAATCCTGTTGTTGAACTTGCAACATTTATAATTCTTTCTCTTCCCATAGGAGAAATTAGAAAATAAAGTGCAAATTTAGGCAGTACAAAAGGATAGCATCGAGCTTTAATTAAATGGTTTTGGTGATAACAAGGGTTAATAGTATTATTCCAAATAGCCACTCGTCCTATTTGTTCAATACTGCCATTCCCTTCAACAATAAGTAAATCATTCGTCTTCAACAATGTTCGTGCTTTTTCATTTTCTTGAATTCCTATTGTCGCAATTTCGTCTAACTTCAACTCATTGGCGTAAACATTAGCAACTCGTAAATAAGGAACTTTTTCTTTAAATGAACCACGTTTGGCATTTTTGGTTAATCCGCCTGAAATTTCTGCTAACGTGTCCAACGAGAAGTTAAACCACCCCCTCGGCAAATCTGCAAAATTTTCTTCAAATTTGACCGCTTGTGTCGGCGCTTTGGGCTTGCTCGGTTTTTTCCCTTCTTTTCCATTTTGTTCCCATTGGGTGACGGCTGTTTGCCAGTCGGCAAGCTGTTGGGCGTGGTGTTGTTCGCGGGTCGTCTGAATTTGGGCGAGCAGTTCGTTTGCAGACGGTAAGGTGTCTGCGTGCTTGCTACGCCATTCTTTGGTGAGTTCGCCGTTAAAGGCGTTTTTGAGCAGGGACTGGCGGTATTGCTGAATTTGCTGCGCTGCGGTTTTCAGACGGCCTATGCCTTCGTCGATTTCGTCAAACAGGCTTTCGATTTTATTGACGATGGCTTGTTGGGTTTCTAGATTTGGTGGAATGGGAAAAGCATAATTCCACAATAAATCGGGATCTACGTGTGGCGTACCCGAACCTTTAGCGCGCGTATTAATTTCTTGATATTTTGACAGCAAGAAATAATAAGCATAAAGATTACTTACTTCCGGTAAGGAAATACGAACAAGTGTACTACCTAATGCTCCTCTAATACCTTTGCCTACCAGTCCAGAACGTGAACCATCCCAAACCATTAAGAAGTCATCTTCATCACACAGAACACATTTCACTCCATCGGTATAACTTTTAATCACACCTTTTTCAAAAGCTTCAATATCCACATAGGGATAGCAATATGTATCTGTTTTTTCGCTAGATTGGTTTTTTGGTTTTTTACCCTTTTCACTAATAGCAATATCACCCAATCGTTCTATTTTCCACCCTTCAGGCAATTGCTGTTCTGTGGTCATTTTTATGCTGTCCATTGTCGGTTAATCTCGTTTAATAGGGTGTTAAAGTCTTTGTCGTTGGCGGCAATTTCACTCAATACATCATAGGCTTGCCCTAAGCCGCCGTGTTGGTTGAACGGGGTAAGTTCAAAGTCGTTCCCTTCGATGGCAAAGGAAGTGATGATGTGGTCACGAATCATGGTCAGCCATTGCATTTGTTCTTCAGTCAGCGGTTTGTCGGCGCGGGCGTTGTGTTCAAAAGTCCATGTTTGGAAGTTTTTACGCACGGTTTTGGTAAACGGTGTGATTTTGTCATCAATGCCAATCACGCGGCGAACAAGGCTGACTAAGGCGGTGAGTTCGCTTTCTGCCTGTTCGCTGACGTTATCCAAACGCGCGTACGCCTGCCAGATATGACTGAATGCCAATTTCGGTTTGGCTTTTTTAATGGCGGCTGCCAGCTCTTTAATCATCGCTAGGCTTAAAGCTTGGCGTTGATAAGGCTGATTATAGAAAATCTGCAAGGCGGTAATTTCGTCTTTGTTGTTGTATATCCATTTGGCAAAATCTTGGGTCAGGGTTTCATCATTTTCTGCCCAGCCTGCGTGGATGACTTCATCAATCTCGGCGTCAATTTTCTGCTCGTTTTGTTTGCGGATGTCGTCCAATGTGGTGATGAGTTCCATGGAAAGCGGACGTGCGGCGGCTTTGACGCGCTGTTTTTGTATCTGTAAAACGGTTTTTTCAGACGGCGTTTCATCAATGGAAATGCCTTCTTGCTCGCAGGCTGCCCGATGGATTTCATCGGCATTGATGGCGTGAAACAGGTCTTTGACCAATTGCGGTAATGGGACACCGCCTGTGATGGCGGTGATTTGCTGCTGTTGTTCGTCATCAAGCTGTTTGTTTAAACGGGCAAGGCGCGCCGCCAGTGAGCCGATGCTGTCGCTATCAAATGCGCCGCCGAAGACGACGGCTTTTCCTAAATCGGAGAAGCTGACCGAACGCTTGGTGTCTAATTGTTGGCTTGCCGTTTTGAGCGATTTGGTAACACCGATGGCATCGACAATTACATAATGGGTTTTGGCTGATGATGCGGAGGGGCTGACTTTTTGCAGGCCTTCTTTATCAAGCGTGCGTGTGCCGCGCCCTTTCATTTGCTCGAAATAGTTGCGGCTTTTGACATCGCGCATAAACAGCAGGCATTCGAGCGGGCGGACATCGGTTCCCGTGGCAATCATATCGACGGTAACGGCAATGCGCGGGTTGTAATCGTTGCGGAAATTTGCCAAGACGGTTTTCGGTTCTTCGCCTTGTTCGATGATTTCGCCGTTTTCACCCACAATATCGTCTTTGGCTTTATAAGTGATTTTTTTGCAAAATTCGTTGCCTTGCCCGAACTCTTCCCGCACCATTTTGATGATGTCGTCGGCGTGGCTGTCGTTTTTGGCAAAAATCAAGGTTTTGGGCACTTCTTGACGATTTGGGAACATTACGGGCAAATGGTCGCGGAAAGTACGGATAATGGTGCGGATTTGGCTTGGATTGACAACATCTCTGTCAAGTTGTTTGGCAGTATAGTCTTCATCGCTATCTTGCTGCTGCCAGCGTTTGCGGCGTGTGGTGCGTTCACGGTGTTCGACCAGCTCTTCGGCTTTGAATTTGCCGCCATCAAGGCTGATTTTGGTATTGATCAGATAGACTTCATTGCCTACGTTTACGCCATCGGCAACGGCTTGCTCGTGACTGTATTCACTGACGACATTTTGATTGAAAAAACCAAAAGTGCGGTTGTCCGGTGTGGCGGTTAAACCAATCAGATAAGCATCAAAATAATCCAACACTTGCCGCCACAGGTTGTAAATGGAGCGATGGCATTCATCGATAAAGATAAAATCAAAAAATTCGGGTGGCAGATCCGGTTGATAGGCAACGGGCAATGGTTCTTTTAAGCGGTTTTCCCATTCTTCCAATTCTATGCTGTCATCCGGTATCGCTAGGTCTTCCCCTTTTAATAGCGAATACATGCGCTGAATGGTACAAATGCAGACTTCTACGCCGTTGGGAATGTGCGGCGATTTAATAACTTGAGCGTTGTAGAGTTCGGTAAATTTGCGGTTGTCGTCAGATGGTGTAAAAACCAACATTTCCTGCTCGGCTTGTTCGCCCAAATTTACGGTATCCACTAGAAACAAAATGCGGCGTTTGCCTGTGTATTTGAGCAAACGATACATAATGCTGATAGCGGTATAGGTTTTGCCTGCACCTGTGGCCATCTGAATCAAGGCGCGCGGCAAATCTTTTGCCAAGGAATCTTGCATATTTTCGATGGCGGTTAATTGGCAATCGCGCAAGCCGAGTTCAGCCGCAGATCGATGATTGGGATTGAGTGGCGGTATCGCCTTGAGTTTGGCGCGCAGGGTGTTTTTGCCTTCGTTTGCCCATTTTTGCAATGTCTCGGGGCGGTGAAAGTTGAATATTTCACGGGCACGAGGAGCGGGATCGTTACGGTTGGTAAAGCGGGTAATGACACCCGTGCTTTCATATAAAAAAGCAATATCCGCTTGCGGGATATGTTTGAGTTCGCTATCTGCATAACGCGCGCTTTGCTCTTCAACTGTGTTGAGCTTATAGCCAAAGTTTTCTTCTTTGGCTTCAATAATGGCAACCGGCTCTCTATCAACAAATAGCAAATAATCTACTGGCCCGCTGTCTGTAGGGTATTCACGCACTGCTACACCCAAACTGCTGTTGGGATTAAAGTGCTTCACCGACTGTATCGTCCAGCCTGCCTGCTTTAATTTTTGATCAATAATGTCGCGGGCTTGCTGTTCGGGATGTTGGTTGTAGGTTATTTGTTTTCCCATATATTTTTCCTAGGTATCTCGTTAGCTTTTATAAGAAATTAAAAATAAAACTGTCCCATACCTTATTAATAGAATTGCAATGACTGTATATTTTGGAACTGTTTTTCTTGATCATCGCAGAATTGACTTTAGATTTTACTACATGGGATTAATTACAGTAAGAAATTTGCTGATAAACAGTTTTCTAAAAAGAAAAGCCCTCTAAAATATACCTATTAAAGATATTTAGAGGGCTTTAAATTAACTTAACCTTAATTTATTAAGTAACTTAGAACGGAATATCGTCGTCGATATCATCAACCGGAGCAGTCGGTTGTACCGGAGCAGGACGACGGGCTGGGGCGGCTGGGGGTTCTTGAGCTGAAGCAGATTGGTATTGCTGCTGTGGCGCTTGTTGGTAACTGCCTTGGCTTGAATGGCCGCCTTGGTTGTAGCCGTCATCGTATGGTGCGCCGCCGCTGTTGTCGTTGCGGCCACCGAGCATTTTCATTTCGTTGGCAATAATATCGTAAGCGGTGCGCTCGATGCCGTCTTTGCCTTGGTATTTACGGCTTTGGATGCGGCCTTCCAGATACACTTGGCTGCCTTTACGCAGGTATTGACCGGCGATTTCGGCGAGTTTGCGGTACATGGTGATGTTGTGCCATTCGGTACGTTCTACGCGTTGACCGTTGCGGTCGTTCCA
>ERZ772958.1374-NODE-1374-length-10190-cov-3.542181_pt1 | contig 10190 bp, 8 predicted proteins | sample MGYA00580681_ERZ772958 | MGnify/ENA primary metagenome ERZ772958 (study PRJEB29015, sample SAMEA2738089) | human oral metagenome | biome: human oral; feature: human-associated habitat; material: saliva | place: China | collected 2275 ...
GAGCAGGCCCAGACATGCGTGCCCCGGGACACCTGCCCCGGCAAGCGCCCGCCCTGCTAACCGCAGGAGGCTCCTGACCCGGACAGGAGGTGCCCAGGGAAGCCCCTTCTCCGGGGAAACTCCGGGCTACGCCCCTTCCGTCAGGCCAGGAACAGGCTCATCATGAACGGCGCCAGCAGCGTCAGCAGAAAGCCGCTGACCATGGCCATCGGAATGACGGACGGCGAACAGACCTGCTTGATGATGGGCAGGGACGAATCCATGGCCGTTGCACCGGCAGCGGCCAGCCCCACCAGCGGCCACCAGCGGCCCAACGCATACAGGATGACAAACGCCAGCAGCTCGCGCAGCAGATCGATGCTCAGGGCCATGGTGCCGTAGGCCTTGCCCAGCGCCTCGGCCACCATCACGCTGGACAGCGAGAACCAGCCATAGCCACTGGACAGCGCCAGCCCCGCCTTCAGGGGCACATCAGCCAGCCACGCCACCAGCGCACCGCCCAGCATCGACCCCACGACCACCAGCCCTGGCAGCGCCAGCATGGCGGGCGACACCCATTGGCGGCTCAGACGGATCTGGGCCAGATCAGCCCCGATGATGCCGATCATCAGCAGCAGGAAGGCATTGCTGGACGGCAGAGCCAGCGACTCCAGGCCAAGGCGTTGCTGCGCCAGAAAGAGCAAGGCCCCCAGCGCCACCATGCCCAGTGCAATTTTGACAAAGGGCTGAAAGAGCAGGGAAAGTGCGCCAAAAACTATTGCCAATGTGGGTTGCTCTTTTTGCCATTTTTCATAGGCAAATAGTGCAAATAGTATCATGGCTACGAAGCGAACTAAGACGTAGTAGCCATAGGGCATAGCAGCCAAACAAAGCAAAAGCAATGCCGCCAATAGGGGATACCAGGATTTCATAAGAAAGGTGTAATAAATGAAGCTGTTCTCTCGATGAACGTCTTAACGCTCTGCGGTGATTTTCACGATGTTCACCACCACTTCGCTTGCCTTTTCGAGGTTGGGAATGGGGAGAAATTCGTGCGCTCCGTGGAAGTTCAAGCCACCAGCAAAGACGTTGGGGCAGGGGAGTCCCATGAACGAAAGTTGCGCTCCGTCTGTGCCACCGCGAATGGCTTTGATTTCGGGAGTCACCTCTGCCATTTCCATGGCTTCTTTCGCAATGTCGATGATGTGCATCATGGGTTCCACCTTCTCACGCATGTTATAGTAGGTGTCGCTCAGCGTGAGTTGAAGAGCGTCGTAGCCATATTTGGCGTTCATGCCTTGCACCAATCCACGCAACATAGCCTTGCGGGCTTCAAAGCGTTCACGGTCGTGGTCGCGAATGATGAAGCTCAACTGTGCGCGCTCCACCGTGCCGGAGAGGTGGGTGAGATGGAAGAAACCTTCGTAGCCCGTGGTGTGTTCGGGGGTCTCAAATTCGGGCATCTTCTGCACGAGTTCGGTGGCTAGGCGTGCGGCATTGACCATCTTGTCTTTGGCATAGCCAGGGTGCACACTCACACCAGTGATGTCAATCTTGGCAGAAGCCGCGTTGAAGTTCTCAAACTCCAGTTCGCCACGCTCACTTCCATCCATGGTGTACGCCCATTCGCAACCGAATTTCTTCACGTCAAACTTGTGCGCACCGAGTCCGATTTCCTCATCGGGATTGAAACCCACACGCACCTTGCCATGCTTGATTTCGGGATGTGCAATGAGATATTCCATGGCTGAAACGATTTCTGCAATACCTGCCTTGTCGTCAGCTCCAAGCAGCGTGTGACCGTCTGTCACGATGATGTCTTCGCCCACGTGGCGGAGCAGTTCGGGAAATTTCTCCACACTTGTCACGATACCAGCTTCTGCATCCAGCACGATGTCCGTGCCGTCGTAGTTCTTCACAATACGTGGACGCACATTCTCGCCCGAAGCATCAGGACTCGTGTCCATGTGAGCAATGAAACCAATGGTGGGAACAGCTTTGTCCGTGTTGGCTGGAAGTGTGGCATAGACATAGCCCAATTCGTCCATTTCCACCTCAGCCATACCGATGGATTTCAATTCTTCCACGAGGTATTCAGCCAAGCGAAATTGCTTTTCGGTGCTAGGCGTGGTGTTGGTGCTGTCGTCGCTTTGTGTGTCGAAACTCACGTATTTGAGAAAACGGTCTACAATATTCGTCATTTGTTGTTGTTCTTTGAAGTAAGTACCATGCTATTGCGCCTTCTTTATCGTGGCATTCATCCAGATAGCAAGCTGTCCCTAGTGAATAAGCCCTATAAAGTGGCGTCGTTTCTACAAAAGTAACTACTTTTTTTGGAACTTCGGCTGTTTTGTACTATATTTGCGCAGTTAAGTTCACAAAAATCACATAATGAAAGCCTTTTTACTCTCTCTCACGATATGTTCGGGTATTGCCATGGGGGCAAAAGCTCAAGTGGAATTGGTCAATCCTGTGCCGCACAGTGTCACTTCGACTCGTCATCTTTTCACCGCTCCCAAAGCGTGGTCTGTTACTGCCGACCGTCAGCGCCAATCTTCTTATGCCGTCTCTGCACTTGCTGAGATTGGCGTAGAACAACTTGCCAAAGCGGGCAACTTCCGCGTCACCCTCGGTGTTGTGGGCGATCGTAGCGTCAGCAAGTTTAAGAAACTCGTTCCTCAACAACAGGAAGGCTACTACATGGCGGTAGGTCCGAAGGGTGTTGTCATTGCTGGTCGCGATGAGCGCGGACTTTATTATGGTGTGCAAACCTTGCGCGACATGATTTCCAAAGGACAGCTCGAGACTTGCACCATCCAAGACTGGCCCGATGTGAAATTCCGCGGCGCCATCGAAGGTTTCTATGGTCGTCCTTGGAGCCACGAACACCGCTTGCGCCAGATTGATTTCTATGGTCGCAACAAGATGAATGTCTACATCTATGGTCCGAAAGATGATCCTTATCACCGTCAGCATTGGCGCGAGGCATATCCTGAGAATGAAGCAAAATTGCTCCAAGAACTCAATGTCCGTGCGCACCAACGTGGGGTAAACTTCTATTGGGCGATACACCCTGGACTTGACATCAAATGGACGAATGAAGATCGCGACAATCTCGTGAATAAACTCGAGAAGATGTATGGTCTTGGCATCCGCTCTTTTGCTGTCTTCTTCGACGATATCTCGGGTGAAGGTTCGCGCGGTGAGAAACAAGCTGAGCTCCTCAACTATGTAGACTCTGTCTTTGTGCGCAAACATGGTGATGTGTCGCCTCTCTTGCTCTGTCCCACCATCTATAATCGTGCGTGGAGCGGAAAGGGCGATGTATATCTCCACACTTTGGGACAACACCTTCGTCCTGGCATCGAGGTGATGTGGACGGGCAATAGCGTGGTGCACACCATCGAGAAGGAAGGTATGAACTGGATCAACGAGCGCATCCGTCGCAAGGGCTACATTTGGTTCAACTTCCCTGTCAATGACTTTGTGCGCGACCACCTCCTCCTCGGTCCCACCTACGGCAATGGGCTTGACATCGCAGACGATCTCTCGGGTTTTGTGAGCAACCCCATGCAATATGCCGAGAGTTCTAAAATCTCTCTTTATTCTCTCGCAGACTATCTGTGGAACATGAAGCCCTACGATGCGATGACCTCGTGGAAACGTGCCATTGAAGACTTGCTTCCTGCGCAGAGTCAAGCATTGCAAGTGTTTGCTTCTTACAACGAAGATTTGGGTCCTAATGGACATGGTTTCCGTCGCGATGAAAGTCGTGAGCTGAAATCTCTCTGCGATCAAGCCATGAAGGGTGACCTCTCTACAGCAGCACAACTCCGTGAGCACGCGCAATCGCTCGCCACTGCTTGCGATCTCCTCATGACCGATAAGACCAATCCGTGGCTCATCGAGGAATTGCAACCTTGGTTGATGCAAGGTAAGCTCTTGGCACAATATGCAGAAGCGGTAACCTATCTCGCAGAACTGGTGGCAAACGGACAGAACAATGCCACCGCTACGGAAGGCGCACCCTTGATGAGCTTCGATGCACAATATAATCGTGCACGTGCTTTGCAGAAGCAAATGTATGATCTCGAAGCCAATCGCAATGTGCTCCACGAATATCAAACTGGTATTAAGCTCGGCACCCTTCGTTTCCTCCCTGCCCTCAACAAGCTCTTCGCGGTAGCCACTGAGAAGATGAATGCACAAGCTGGAACGCACTACGAAGTGGTGACACAATATCAGCCCTTCACCATCGACACCGATGTGCCTCAGCTCAAGCTCCAGCCCATCAGCATCTATGGTGGTGAAGTGAAGGTGGCTCCTTCTCACGAAATCATCACTTGGCCCGTGGGTTCTCATTTCACCCTCACCACAGATCGCCCTGTTACGCTCCGTGGCATGGACTTCAGCTTTGGCAAGGTGGGCACAGCACCTCTCTTCCAACTCGAGTGTCTCCGTCCTGATGGTACTTGGCAGAAGGTGGCTCTCCTCCACTATAACGATAAAGACCAGGTGATCCACACTGGCAATGAACTGGGTGGCATGACAGTGCGTGCTATCCGCATCACCAACATTAGTGGAGCAGAACAACAGCTCAACTTCCGTCATTTCAAGTTCATTAAAGACTAACATTTGTGCTGACAATCGCTGCGTTTTTTGGGCGGTTCTTTGTCTAACTAGAAATAAAGCCGTAAATTTGCAGCCAGCATTTTCAATCGAAACAATAAACAACAGACCAATATGCAAGAAACTATTCTCGCAATCTCCGGCAAGGCTGGACTCTTCAAGCTCGTGGGTCGTGGCAACAACACGCTCATCGTAGAAACTATCGACGAAACTCATCGTCGCACCACCGCTGGTGCTCGCGACCGTGTCACTTCTCTTGCCGACGTGACGATGTACACTGAAGCAGACGATGTGCCCCTCATGCAAGTGTTCCAAAACATCTGCGATGCGCTCAAGGGTGAGCCCACTTCTTTTGGCTATAAGACTGCTTCTGAAGCTGAACTCTACAAGTTCATGGACGAAGTGGCACTTCCCGCTTGGGATCGCGATCGCGTTCGTGTGAGCGACATCCGCAAGTTGGTGCAATGGTACAACCTCCTCGTACAAGCTGGCTACAAAGAATTCTTCGTAGAAGAGGAAGAAGCAGCTGAGGAAGTTGCTGAAGAGACTGCAGAATAATTTCTCTCCTCCTAGCGTTGGTGCTTCGAATCTTGATTCTTCACACTAACGAACAAGCGCAGAAAAAGCCCGCATCCCAATTTGTTGGGGTGCGGGCTCTGTTTTTTTTGAAGTACTTGAGGTGACTTTCTGTAGTACCAGTCTATCGCTGAAGCGGTGCATCAGCAGTGGCGGAGCGAAAGTGGCGAGGATAACAATATAACGTCGGAGGACTTTTGAAAAATCTCCGACAAATGCAGAAAAAAGTCCGACGTTTTCTGAGAAATCTCCCACGTTTTTCCTAAAACGTGGGAGATTTTTTTGAATCCCTCGCACGATTTTGCACGACCGATGTGAATGAGGGGACAATGAGCTGACAGTTGCGTCTTCTGCATCTGGTAGATCCTTGTGCAATGGGGCGGAATATGCCGAAAGACGGGGGTACAATTAGCGTGAATGGCTAGAAGGGACGGGGGCAATGAGGTGTTGCCCACTCTCGATAAAGCGATCGGCAAGATAGTTTGCGCCATAGATGTTGATGTGCGTTCCATTGCAAAGCACTGTTTTGCCATCTACCATTAAGTCAGACGGAAGAAATTGGGTAAGATCAACCCAGCGCACTTGAGGATAGCGCGTACTGATGGTCTGCTTAACCTTTTGGAAGTTGTTCAAAGCCTTTGTATAGTTCTCGTTTTGCAGGATTGGAGTAGGGAGTACATAAGCTAGCCCATTGCCTTTTCCCATCACTTTGTGATAAGTTTCAGCCACCCGATACGTGTTGTAGGTGTAGCAGCTGTGCACCAAAATGACTTGCTTGCCTTCCTTCTGGAAGCGTGCAATATTTTTCTCTACACGTTGAAGGGCTTTTTCTAGAAATTCTTCATGCCACCAGTTAAGACTGATGATAACCGTGTTATATTGATTCAATTCTCCTGCAATGCGACGCGTACGCAAGAGATCGAGTTCTTTTTTCTCTTCCCCCTTTTGTCCAACGTGAGGAAGTTCTTGCGCATAGTCCTCGGCAGAGATGGTTTGAACCTTTGTTGTGAAATTAGGGAAATGTGCTGATACGCCTGAGAAAGTGGCTTTCCACCTTTCGTGCTTCGCCACTTTGTCAAAGAAATCATGCAGTTGAATAGTGTAAGAATTGCCAATAATCAAGATGTTATTCTCAGCGAGTGAATCGCCTATCGTCTTATAAGCGAAATTGAGTTCCCCTACATTTAGACTTCCGCGTTGCACATAAGGGCGCATCTCGTCGGGGGTGGTGCGCCCCTGCATGTAGAGGCCAGCCACAAGGAGCGTTGGCAAGAGATAGTAGACCAAGCCTGTGCGGCCAAACGACCATTGGAGGTGGCGAAGGGGCTGTTCGATGAGATAGTAGGAAGCAAGGCTTAGCAGAACAATGAGGAGGGCAGTAGCGGCAAGTACTGTATTGCTGAGCTCTCTACCCAATGCGTAGTGTGCAAAGGCAAGGAGAGGCCAGTGCCAAAGGTAGAGAGAATAAGAGATTTTTCCCACAAAGACTACTGCACGATGCGAAAGTGCGCTGGCGAACCAGTAGGGACGAGCACCGGCATAAATGATTCCTGCCGAGGCGATGCAGGGAAGTGCCGCCGCGAAGCCAGGAAACCACGGAGTTGTGTTAGGAAAAGGAAGGACGAGGCAGGCGATGAGCACGAGTATGCTGAGGCTACCCACGAAGGTGGCTGTTTTAGCAGAAGGTTGCAGATTACCTTGTGCAACTGCTACGGCAAGGATTGCCCCAATGAGGAGTTCCCCAAAACGCAGATGGGGAAGATAGTAGGGCACTAAGGCGGTGCCATGAAGACTAATGGGCAGGAAGGCTAGGGCAAAGCTAGCGATGGCGAGTGCGGTGAGCACAACATTGACGCACCTTGTGAGTGAGGAGGAAGCAGGTGGGAGGATACGTTTTATTATCCCCATGATAGCCCATAATATGAGCGGATAGATGAAGTAGAATTGCTCTTCCACGGCAAGTGACCACAGATGGTTGAGCGGTTGCACTTCAACAGTCGGGGCGAAATAGTCGGTGTTTAGTGCAGAAAAGAAGTTACCCCCGAAGAAGACACTCCACTTGGCTGAACTACGCGCCGTGTTCCACTCATCACTTCCCGGCACCATCAGTTGCGCACCAACGATGAGTGTGAACACCACCACGGCAAAGAAGGCGGGCAAGATGCGTCGCATTCGGCGGAGATAGAACCGTTTGAGGGAGAAGGTGCCAGTGGAGAGTTCGCGATAAAGGATGCCTCCAATGAGGTAGCCGGAGATGACAAAGAAGATGTCGACTCCGAGGAAGCCTCCAGGGAGCCAATTAGCATTGAGGTGGAAGAGGATGACGGCTATCACGGCAACTGCGCGCAGTCCGTCAATGTCGGGACGATAGGTCACTTTATAGGATTGTTGAATGGATGAATAAGCGTAATAGGAATGTCAGAGACGAGCTTCAATACTTCTGCCGAACCTTGTATTGTTATAACCGAAATAGCCCCACTATTGTGCAGATCCAGAGTTAGGGGAGGGCACAAGGAGTCGTCTACCAGCAGCGATATATTGATCGGCAAGATAATTTGCGCCGTAGGTGTTGTAATGGGCATCGTTCATGACGATTGTTTTTCCATCAATCAATGGAGAGTGAGGAAGAAGATCATGCATAACCACGCATCTCACCTTGGGGAAATGCGTCTTAATATATTGCAGGGTTTTGCTCTCTTCTTCCTGATCAAGGGGACGTAAATGGCAAGTCGCTGGATTTTCTTTGGAATATAGGAAAGTCAACCCCATCATGTTGTAGTAAGTTTCCTTTATGCCTACTTTGTCATAGTTCACTCCGGAGAAAATCAGCGTTACTTGTTTCTTTTCTTTTTCAAAACGCTGAAGTGCCTTTGTCAAAGCAGGCATAAAAGTGGGGTCCGTGTTTTGAAATCCCCATGCCATCGAAAGGATAATATGGTCGAATTGAGCGAGTTCTTTGTTTATCAGTGCATTTCTTTGCTGAGCCAACTCCAAGTTTTCACCCCCATCTTTCTGTACGTTTTGACGAATAAAATCATTTCCTAAATAGGGCGTGCCTGGGAGGTACGAAATTCTTGCTCGCCATCCTTCGTGCTTTGCCACTTTGTCAAAGAAATCGTAAAGATGCTGGGTGTAGGAGTCGCCAGCAATGAGGGTTGTCGCCTTTTGAGTCGAATCTCCAACATAGTCCGCCATGTAGTTGATGTTGCGCAGTGTGCCACAAGTGGTGTAGGGCTTCATTTCCTTTTCAAAAGGTCTGAAGTTGCAGAGTGCCACCACGCAGAGTGTCGGCAGTACGTAGCTTATGACTCCCGTTTTGGCAAACGACCATTGTTTGTGGCGCAAGGGTTGTTCCACAAAATAATAGGATAATAGGCTGCACAAGACAATCAAGAGGGAAGAAATCAGCAAACCACTCAGCGTTAGTTGGCCGTCATTGAGATATTGTCCGAAGGTTAAAATCGGAAGATGCCACAAATAGAGCGAATAGGAGATACGTCCAATGAAGTTGATAGGCGTAGCCGCTAAGAAGCGGTAGATTAATCCGCGAGAAAATGCGCCACTATAGATGATGGTTGCTGTGGCCAAACAAGGTACTAAGGCGAGTAGTCCAGGGAACCACGGCATTTTCGTGGGGAAAGGCAGGACAAGACAGAGTAGGAGTGCTACAGTGGCACCAATGCCCACGGCTGTGGCGCGCTTAGCAAGCTGTGCATTTGGCGTGTCGTCTGGAGAGCTTTGAGAGAATTTATGAGCTTTGAAAATTGCCAAAAGAGCGCCTACTAGCAATTCTCCAAAGCGTGGCAAGGGAAGATAATAAGTTTGTCCGATGGTTCCTCTAAAACGTACTTCTGCAAAGGCAGAAATGCAGCAAAGAATCATCAGGAGAAAAAGGATCCACGTGGTTGTTTTCCATTGATTTTCAGAAAGCGGAAGCCATCTTTTGATGACTTTCATAATCCCCCATAAGACTAGTGGATAGAGAAAATAGAATTGTTCTTCAACAGACAAGGACCAGAGATGAAGAAAAGGATTGAGGTTATTGGTGTCAAAATAGTCTGTATAGAAGGTACTGAAGAGATTGTTGGCAAAGACGGTGGCAGATAAGGCACTGCGCTCGGCTTTCATGGCGTCTGGACTGCCGGCAACGATGATGAATCTACTGAGCAATAGGGTGGGAATCACTACGGCAAAGAAGGCGGGCAAGATGCGTCGCATTCGGCGGAGGTAGAACCGTTTGAGAGAAAAGGTGTTAGTGGAAAGCTCGCGATAAAGGATGCCGCCAATGAGGTAGCCAGAGATGACGAAGAAGATGTCCACTCCGAGGAAGCCTCCAGGGAGCCAAGCGGCATTGAGGTGGAAGAGGATGACGGCTATCACGGCAACTGCGCGCAGTCCGTCAATGTCGGGACGATAGGTCATGTGAGCGTGCTTGCTATAGTAGAGAAGTTAAGATTGAAGTGCATCATTCTTCAGTAGAAGCTTTGGGGAAGATGGCAGGAAAAATGCTGAAGTGGGGAAGGTTTCGTGGAGTACTCTTTCGGCTTATGTGGTGAGTTTGTAGCCTACCACCAAAAGAAAGATTCCACCGATGAGGCTTGCTAGGGTGTAAGCGAGGGCAGTGCCCCACTGCGCTCCACGTGCGAGAAGGAAAAGGTCGTTGGTGAAGGTAGAAAAGGTGGTGAAACCTCCACAAAGTCCAACGGTGAGAAAGAGTCGTAGGGCAGTGGAGGAGGAATGTTGCAACATCCACCCATTGAAAAGTCCGAGGAATAGACAGCCCAAGAGGTTAGCTACAAGTGTAGCCCACGGAAAGTGTTGAAAGTTGGGCGTGCCTAACCACAGACTGAGCAGATAGCGAAGGCAACCACCCAGGAAGCAACCTAAACCGACAGATAAGAAGTTAGACATTAGAGAATAGACGTTAGATGTTGGACATTAGACGTTAGAGGGCTGCGCTGGAGGAAGTCATCGCGCCTCAGCTCGGGGTCTTCACCTCGCTCGGT
>ERZ772958.1375-NODE-1375-length-10185-cov-6.083317_pt1 | contig 10185 bp, 7 predicted proteins | sample MGYA00580681_ERZ772958 | MGnify/ENA primary metagenome ERZ772958 (study PRJEB29015, sample SAMEA2738089) | human oral metagenome | biome: human oral; feature: human-associated habitat; material: saliva | place: China | collected 2275 ...
TATATCTGCTCTATGTGTATAAATGCTCTAAACATTTCAAACATTTACAATGTCGTACCCTGCCGACTTAACCATTCTGTTCATAACGGAAAACCCGACTTCGTCCCAGTCGTACGCCGCAATGTAAATTATATCCACACCGTCTCTATCGCACTGTCTGAGGTCTGCAAAAAAGTTATTCGCCGCCTTGTCACCATTCCCCATGTAGTCAAGTACAGCTGTCCGCAGGTTGTTCGACATTGACTCAGACTCTAGTTCAGCGATTGCTGCAGAGACCGCGCTCTTGCTGCCTTCTACGATTCTAACTGCCGCCTTCGGTGCATAGTGCTTATACTTCATGCCGGGTGACTTCGGATGGAAATCATACGCTCCAGGCTTCTTGAATAATGATGGATCGTACTGAACATCACCGCCTACAGCCTCTTCAATCTGGCTCTTCGTTATGAATCCAGGTCTAAGTATAGTAGGAATCTCGGATGTCAGATCCAAAACTGTCGACTCTATACCGATGGCAGTTCTCTCACCTTTGACTATCGCATCGATTCTTCCGTCCATGTCCTCGGCAACGTCTTCGAATATCGTCGGACTCGGTTTACCAGAAAGGTTGGCACTCGGTGCCGCAATCGGAACACCCGCTGCCTCTATAATCTCAGCTGCTTCACACCTTGCCGGCCATCTCACCGCAACCGTATCCAAACCGCCTGTAGTAACATCAGGAACATTGGGGTTCTTGCGAAGCACGAAAGTAATCGGCCCTGGCCACAGCTTGCTCATAATGGCTTTCTGCTCATCTGTAACATCCGAAGCAACCTCGTTAAGCATATCAATGCTCGCAACATGAACTATCATCGGGTTATCACTCGGCCTGCCTTTTGCCTCGTATATGCGTTTTGTTGCGACAGCATCTAGAGCATTTGCACCCAGCCCATATACCGTTTCAGTTGGGAATGCCACAAGTCCGCCATCACGCAGAATCGCCCCAGCTTCGGAGATTCCCTCTGTATCAGGAAGGATAATTCTTGTCTTCATTGGACGCCTCTCTTGCTTTAGAAATCCTTCATCTTCTCCGCCTGGTCCTCAGTAATTAGTGCATCGATTACTTCATCGAGGTCACCGTCGAGGAACGAGTCAAGCTTGTACAGAGTCAGGTTGATTCTGTGGTCTGTGATTCTGCTCTGTGGGAAGTTATACGTTCTGATTCTCTCAGATCTGTCTCCTGATCCGATCTGTGACTTTCTCTCTGCCGCAATCTTGTCGTTCTGCTCCTGCTGCATGAGGTCGAAGAGTCTCGACTTAAGAACCTTGAAAGCTTTTTCCTTATTCTTAATCTGCGACTTCTCATCCTGACAAGTTACAACGAGACCGGTTGGCATGTGAGTAAGTCTAACTGCAGAGTCCGTAGTATTTACACACTGTCCACCGTTACCAGATGCTCTATATACGTCTACACGTACGTCGTTAGGATCTAGGTTAACCTCAACGTCATCGACTTCTGGCATTACCGCAACTGAAGCAGCCGATGTATGCACTCTACCACCCGACTCAGTCTCTGGAACTCTCTGTACTCTGTGAACACCACTCTCGTACTTGAGTCTGGAATATGCTCCTTTACCTTTAACGAGCATAACAACTTCTTTAACGCCGCCGATTTCAGTCTCATTGCTCTCTATGAGCTCTGTCTTCCAGCGCATTCTCTCAGCATATCTGAGATACATACGAAGCAGGTCGCTTCCAAATAGCGCAGCCTCATCTCCACCCGTACCCGCTCTGATCTCTAGGATTACGTTTTTATCGTCGTTAGGGTCCTTTGGAAGAAGTAGAATCTTGAGGTTCTCTGTGTATTCCTCAATCGCCGCTTCGTTAGCCTTGAGCTCCTCACGCGCCATCTCGCGTAGCTCTTCGTCATCCTCCATATCGAGGATTTCCTTAGCCTCTTCAAGTTCTTCCTTTGCCTTCTTATATGCAGTGTATTCCTTAACAATTGGCTCGAGGTCGCTCATCTCCTTCATCAGCTTCTGCCATTCCTTCTGCTTAGCGATAACATCGGGGTCAGAAACCTTCTTCGATAGCTCCTCGTATTTCTCAAGTATAAAGTCTAGCTTATCAAACATAATTACATCCTTTACTTATAAGTTGTAGATTCTTAGTTTTATATATAAATCAGCCCTTGCAAATGCTCCGCGATTATCACTCGCCGCAGCATTATGACTAGCTTTGCTTGTCACCTATGAAAAAAGCGTCAGGAAAACCACCGCCTGTGGTTCCAAACGCTCTAAAATGAGGACGCTGCAAACAGCGTCCTCTAAATATTGATTCCCTAAAGGTTGTATTTGTTCTTGAACTTCTCTACACGTCCACCACGGTTAGCAAACTTCTGCTGACCTGTGAAGAATGGATGGCACTCTGAGCATACTTCGACTCTCATAGTGTCAGTGTTCGAAAGTGTAGTAAAGGTATTACCACATGCGCAAGTAACTTTACATTCCTTATAATCAGGATGGATTCCTTCCTTCATGCTAGTTCTCCTTTTCTTAAAAGTCTATCGTGCGCATTCACGCGCTATCCCAATAGCCTTGTTATTATAACAAAGCATCGCATATTGTGCAAGGGAAAACTCTAGTAAGTATTGAATTTTAGCCATTTTGATACGATTAATGCTGTGTTTATGATTGAGAAATCGCACATGAAAGTATATTATATTATTTAACCACAAGATGTAGATAACAGGAGGGGTCACATGCTTAAAGATAAATGTGTTGTTGTCGGTGTCACAGGCGGAATTGCTACGTATAAAACGGCATCTCTAGTCAGCGCTCTCAAGAAGGAGCGTGCGGATGTCCACGTGATTATGACTAAGAATGCGACTGAGTTCATCTCGCCACTGGTCTTCGAGACACTCACGGGCAACAAGTGCATGACTGATACATTTGACAGGGACTTTAAATTCGATGTAGCGCACATATCTATCGCAAAGGCGGCAGATTACTTTGTCGTTGCTCCGTCAACTGCGAATTTTATCGCCAAGGCATCGTACGGAATGGCTGACGATATGCTCACAACAACTTTCCTAGCTGCGAACTGCCCTAAGCTGGTTGTACCTGCGATGAATACGCAGATGTTTCTTAACCCTATCACTCAGGGCAATATCATGAGGCTTCTCAAGGTTGGAATCAGAGTCATGCAGCCATCGAGCGGAGTGCTCGCCTGCGGAGATGTGGGTGTCGGAAAGATGCCTGAGCCAGAGGCTATTTTTGAAGAAGTTTTATTTGATATAGCATACGCAAAAGACCTCGCTGGCAAGAAGGTGCTCGTCACCGCTGGCGCTACGCAGGAAGCAATTGACCCAGTTAGATACATAACCAATCATTCGACCGGACGCATGGGATATGCCCTAGCTAAAGCTGCCGCTTACAGGGGTGCGCAGGTTACGCTCATCACCGGCAAGACTAGTTTAGAGCCAATTCCTTATGCGAATACGATTGAGATTACAACTTCTGCCGAAATGTGCGAAGAAGTGCTAAAGCATGCACCTAAGACGGATTATATATTTAAGGCTGCTGCAGTCGCTGACTATACGCCAGTTTACACATCTGATGAGAAGATCAAGAAACATGACGGTGATATGGTCATAGAGCTCACGAGAACCGCTGATATCCTTACAGAGCTCAAGAAGATTAGAAAGCCTGAGCAGATAATCTGTGGCTTCTCGATGGAAACTCAAAACTTGCTTGAAAACTCCCGCAGTAAGCTCGAGCGTAAAGGTCTCGACATGATATGTGCGAATAGTCTTAAGGACGCAGGCGCTGGCTTCGGTGGGGACACCAATATAGTTACTATTATCACCAAGGATGACGAGACAGAGCTGGGTAAGCTCAGTAAATTCGATACAGCGATGGCGATTATCGACAAGGCCAAGACGCTCGGTGAGAAAACTAACTAATCGTTAGCTTCTGACTTAAGTCCCGATTTATGTCGGCAATTAAGATGGAAACTTTTGCAATGCGAGTTATTGAAAATTGATAAACGGTATTAGAGATGGACAACAAAGCAATAATGATAAACACAATCAAGGGAGCTCTACTGAACCCCGACTTCATCGAAGCTGCTGGATTAGATAGCGATGTAATGGAGGTGCGTACAGCACGCGAGGATTTTGTTGAGATGATCTACGAGCTGTATTACCATTCGGGTAAGCACGGACGGTTCGACACTAAAACAATTTTAAGTATCTGTTCGCGTTATACACCAGAGCTTGAGGTCGCTCCAATAGAAGGTTGGCTCGAGCATACGAGGCTATATCTCCTCAACTTGATATTCCCTCACTTGGACGGACCACAAGACCCAGATAAATTCAAAGCTGGTAGAAATATCTTGCTACAGCTCATGCGTGGCGTGTACGAGTATGAAAGGAAGACTCTTCCCTTCGATCCTTGCTATGACATCCACCTTCTCAGCGATGAAGAGATTACGAGCAATGGGTTTACTGATGAGTATCTCAGATTTAATAAACTCGTTAGAAGCAATTATATCTACGAATTCATGAGGCTTAGCTCCGATATCTCACCTTTTAACACTCTCGGTCATGTAAGCGGAGTTCACTACGTTGCTATGTACACGGCGAGGCAGCTTTGCGATGCGGGAATTAACGTCGATCTCGGTCTATTATCTGCCGCTGCAGCCTCTCACGATATTGGTAAATACGGCTGCCGCAAGGAAGAGGAGCGACGTGTTCCCTATCTTCACTACTATTATACAGACTACTGCCTGACTAGATTTGGACTGCCGACCATCATGCACATCGCTGCAAATCACTCGACTTGGGACCTCGAGATAGAGAATCTATCTATAGAGTCACTGCTGCTCATATACGCAGACTTCCGTGTGAGGAGCATAAGGGATGAGGATGATCAAGAAACCATAAACTTCTTTACATTAGAAGAAGCATTCGATGTAGTTCTCAATAAATTTGACAATATAAATGAAGCCAAGAACCACAGATATGAGAAGGTATATAACAGGCTTCTCGACTTCGAGGAGTTCATGCGCGAAAACGGTGTAACTACCGATCTCCCAGAGGATTGGGCTGAGACCCCGCACTTTAGGAGCAATCCTAGGGTCAGGGATTTAACCCTCTTAAGTGGAGCCGAGGCTACTTCGCAGCTCAAGTTTAGAGCAATCGAGCACAACATTCGCCTCATGAAGATTTTCAACAGTCCAGATGAGTTCTCCAGCCTTCTTGAACGCGCTAGGAGCGAGTCTCAGTGGAGCAATATCAGAACTTATTTGAACATTCTCGGCGAGTATAAATCCTACATGACGGAGGAGCAGAAGGTAAGCGTTCTCGATTTCATGTACGACATGCTATTTAACAGAGAGAGCGATCTCAGAGAGCAGGCCGCTCAGATAATGGGTCAGATAGTTGCAAGATTTCGCGAGGAATATAAGAAGGAGCTACCTAAATCGGTGCCTACAAGAGATTCTGACACCACTAATATCACGCAGTTTTCTAGTTACCTCGAGAAGCTTCTCATGCCATCTAGAAAGCATACGGATTTTCATAGGAAGCGTATCATCGAGGCGACGCCTGATTTTGTAAATGAAGTCGTTAAAAACTGCAGACCTTCGTGCCGCAACAAGTATTTTGATGTCCTCGAGGACTACTACCACGTAGCTGATCTCGACGAGCAGACAATTACCGTTCTATGCAGCACTGCACTAAGTATCGATAAGCATCTAATGTCGGAATCGTTCCTTGAGAGCCTAATGTTCTTTACAAAGGATATCCTTAACAGCTACAGTCAGGATACAGATCTCCTTGCACTCGCTGTGATTGAGCGATTCTTCCCTGACTCAGGCATAGATGTAGACGCAAGACGCCTGAGCATTCTTGGGGTGTCAAAAGAACGAGATGTGACTGAATCGGTGCCTTCGTCACTATTTCTGGATAATCTCAAGACTAGTACCTCCTGGATGTCTAAGCTCGCTAACATAGATTATATGTTCAAGGTAGCAAAGCAAGGATACAATGTTATGCATATCGCAACACATTTTGTAAACCTGATTAAGGTCAGTGAGGCTATTATAGTTCGTAAACATGCTGGCGACTGCTTGATAGAACTTGCTAGCAACATGCCTAGCGATCAGATAAACGAACTTTGCATCGACCTCTTCAATGGTCTCGAGCTAAGCGACTACCAGTTCCTTAAGTACATTCCTGGATATCTAGGACAGCTCATGATGTATCAGCCTGACAACGAACAGAGCGAGACAATAGAAGCGCTTGAAACTATGTTATATACGGGTAATAGCAAGTCAGCAGCTGCATCGCTAAGCACTATGGCAGTGCTACTAGAGAACTACGACAAGCTACCTGAAACTAGCAAGAATGCGGAGAAGTACAAGAAGAGACTGCTCGGCATGATTATAAAGGCTATCAGTCATTACAATACTGCGCTGTCGCAGGAAGCGCTGCGTGTACTTGGAATGAGAATATTTGGCAGTGAAGTCATGACTCTAGGGTCAAAGGGATGGGCTGCATCTCACTGCTTCAAGAGACTAGCTGCTGTGATTCCGCTAATTGGTGACGATATTGGGCTAGAGTTTTACAACAATGCAGCAGTGTTAAATTACATATACCGATTCATCGCTACATACGTCGATGAAGTTGGGCAATTTGAGTTTGCGGAGTATGACAAAGTCGCATTCTTCCCTGGCTCGTATGATCCATTCACTCTTGGACATAAGGCGATTGCAACGACTATAAGGGATATGGGATTTGAGGTGTATCTGGCACTAGATGAGCTTTCTTGGACCAAGAGGATGCTGCCTCATGCACTGCGTAGGAACATTCTCGCGATGTCCATTAGCAGTGAAGAGGGCTTAAATCTATTCCCAGACGATATGCAGGTTAACCTCGCTAGTTCGGATGACATGCGGAGACTGAGAGAGCTTTTTGCAGGCAAAGATTTATACATAGTTACAGGCTCAGATGCTATTGCAAATGCCGCTTGCTACAAGACTGCCCCAAGCGAATACTCGATTCACTCGCTAGGTCACATTGTGTTCGACAGAGAGTCGAGCGACGATTCTTATAGAGATAGCGGTGATAGCTACCCAATTACAGGCGAGATTATAAAGCTGCACCTCAAGAAATATTCTGAAGATGTCAGCTCCGCTAGGATTCGTAACAATATTGACCTCGGACGAGATATCGGCACGCTGCTCGATCCAGTTGTGCAGAACTACATATATGATATGAACCTCTATAAGCATGAGCCTGCATATAAGGAAGTACTTACAGCTAGCGACATCAGCTTCAGCGTCTTTGAACACATGGATGCTGGTTTCACCATGCCACTTAGCGATGATTTGGAGAAGGCTGGCTACGACCCCGTGGTTCTCAGCGAATACCTTGATGACCCAGCTACGAAATCAATCCTGATAAATGCTAGACCAGGAGAACGTGAAGAACCTGTACTCTCTGCCTTTGCATCGGCTAGAAAGCTTCGTGCGAATGACCTAATTGAGGAATTCGGCAGCAGCGAAGTAGCTTCTACGATTAGAAAGAGTGCGCTTGGCTCGATAGCTTCAATCGGTGCATTTTATGCAAAAGATGATACAAATGTAGGCGTTTCCAACCTTAAGCAGATTCTGCTCACGGAGATCATGACGGAACTCCTCGATGAAGATTACACTTACGTAATCTATCGCCCTGTAAATCCTGCAGGTATGGACGAGGATACGATTGACCTTTTAATCCACCATGGATTTGTCAATATCTCTAGCAGTGAGGAAGAGCCAATCTATGCAGTGGATATGAAAGCACCTATCGTACTCTTTAGAGATGTCGAAGCGTGTATCAAGGCTCCGTTCAACAAGAACCCTAGGATTATTAAGGCTGCAGATAATGCTCATGCGAAGCTCCTCCGGACTTTTAACGAGCTGTTCCCTGGCAAGCTGATACTCACTTTTAACCCTAGTGCAGTATATAGCCGTATCGTAAATATGGTTACATCTGAAAATGGAGTGCCTGCAGCCTCTGATCCTCTAAAGAAACGTGGCCCTTATATGGCGGTTCCATACGGCAAGGCACTTTCGGATGTGGTAATACCTAATACAGTAACAAAGGCTCTAAGGACGGATAAGTACTTTAAGAATGATTTATCTGGATTCACTATCAGAGAATATCGCAACTATGCACCGCTACAGGAGCAGATAAAAACTATCAAATCCTTTGAAAAGCCTGCGATATTAGTTGACGACTTCCTTCATAATGGTCAGCGTTTAAATCACATAGCACCCCTGATTAAGGGCGAGGGAATTGACCTTCGCAAAGTAATCGTCGGAGTGCTCACCGGAAGAGCGTTAGATACTATGAAAGAACGGGACATCCCGGTCGATGGAGCTTATTTCCTACCGGATATTTCGATTTGGATAAATGAGCATGACAGCTATCCATTCTTTGGCGGTGACAGCCTCGAGCTAGTCGACGGCTCTGAGGAGCACAGAACGATTAATCTGATACTGCCATATACGACTTTTAGCTTCGTAGGCGAAAACGATATGGATAAGGTATATAAGTATTCGATTACCTGCCTCGAGAATGCTCGGGACATCCTTCGCATACTCGAGCAGGAGTACCAGACGGAGTACGGTCGCAAGCTGACACAGAGCCAGCTCGGAGCAGTCATCTCAAGACCTTGCACGCCAATGCTGCCACCAGGTCTCGAGTACGACAGCTCCTTCGCAGCTTCCGATTTCATCGAAAATGATATACGTAGGGCGGAGAGGCTGCATATGTTTAAGAAGTAGTTAATATTTAAAGAACCCCAGCTTAGCAGTACTAAACTGGGGTTCTTTTGCATTTATTCAAATTCTATATTCAATTATTAGTTGAATCGCTTATAGTACTTCTTGTTGAAAAGCCACTGTAGATTGATCATTGGCTTCTTGTCATTAGCCTTTATAAGGAAGCCAAAATCTTTATATATTTCATCGTAAAGGGCCTTCTGGTCTATTGTTTTTATATCGATATCAGCATGATTTTTATAGTCATATGCGCTTCTTACCTTGAATGTCTTATCGAATGTATATATTCTTCCTCTATTGTCATGATAGACGTAGGCATCTCCATCAAAATCATCTTCTTTGAACAAAATAGGTTCCTCATCATTAAGCACATTAGCTCCATTATAAATATAAAATCTATCACTAAATACCCCAGAAGCACCACTTTCAGGTCTGTATCTAACTTTCTTTTTTTCTGGTTGCTCCATACTATCAATATTATCAAGCAACATCGCAAACTCTGGATGCGCATCTCTATCGTGTGAGATATTCCGCACGTAATAAACTGAATGGCTCTCAATATTACTTTTGATGTACCATCTTATAAAAACCACCCCTACTCCTACAAGCAAGCAGCAAGTTATGATTAGTATCTTCTTAAGTTGCGCATTTTGCATGGTTTGCACCTTCTTATTTTACTCCCGCAATTTTTAATTGAATCGTTTATAGTATTTCTTGTTAAAAAGCCACTGTAGATTAATTTCTGGCTTTTTATCATTGGCCTTTATAAGGAATCCGAAATACTTATATAGCTCATCACTGATAGCTTTCTCGTCTATCGTATGTATATCTATTTCATCATGAGTATCATAATCAGATGCTCTTCTCAACTTAAAAGCTTTATCGAATTCATATCTTATCCCTCTATTATCAATATATACATACGCGGACTCATCATCATCATATCCCATGTAGATTTCCGGCGTTTTACCATCAACGGAATAGGCTTCGTTATAAATATAAACTCTGCCACTAAATGCCCCCGAAATGCCACTTTCTGGCCTGTATACAACCTTGTCTACCTTTGGTTGCTTGATTCTTTCCATATTATCAATCACTATTGCAAAATCTGGATGTGTCCCTTTGGCGTGTTCAATATGCATCGCATAATAAACCTCGTGTTGTATAAGGTTTCTTTTAACATACCATCTTATAAAGACTACCCCTACTCCCACGAGTAAGCAGCAAGTTATGACAAGAGCCTTCCTTAGTAGTTTATTTTGCATAATCTAATCCTTCATATTTCTTCTGAAAAAAGAAGGCCCGCACCAATTCAGACCTTCTTTTCATTTATCACATACTACTTTTATTTTTATTAATATTTCTCATCATACGTAT
>ERZ772958.1376-NODE-1376-length-10182-cov-12.058359_pt1 | contig 10182 bp, 5 predicted proteins | sample MGYA00580681_ERZ772958 | MGnify/ENA primary metagenome ERZ772958 (study PRJEB29015, sample SAMEA2738089) | human oral metagenome | biome: human oral; feature: human-associated habitat; material: saliva | place: China | collected 2275 ...
TCAATCACTCAGCTCAGCTCCACTGGCCCGAATCAGAGAAGAAGTACCACGTCCCCCCAATCCACACCCAACCGGTCACCATCACACCCGACTCCTTCAAAAAATACCAAGAATCACCAACCCGCAACCAACCAGTGACCATCACACCACTACCCGGATCAAAGTAATACCACGACCCACGAATCATCATCCACCCCGTGGCCATCGCACCACTATCAGGATTGAGGAAAAACCACGACCCGCCAACCCTAACCCAACCGGTAGTCATAACACCTTCGGGGCCCATGTAGAACCACGACGAGCCAAGATGCAGCCAACCGGTCACCATTACCCCGGTGATCTCATCAAGGTAGAACCACGACACACCTTGCTTCACCCAACCCACAACCTGGGCACCCGACGCCTGATGGTAGAACCACAACCCCTGATCCTTAACCCAGCCGATGCGCATGTAACCAGACTCATCGAAACGATAGACAGACCCACCAATCACAAGCACAGCGTCCTTCGGAAAAGACCCATCGACCTGACGATACCACCAACCACGCGCATCACTCACCCACTCACCCTCCACGGAAGCCGGATCCGGATTGGGAGCCGGATCCGGATTCGGCGCGGGATCCGGGTTCGGTGCCGGGTCGGGCGTCGGTTCGGGGGCACCCGGCATAGCCAGGCGAACCTTGTTCGTCACGTACGAGGCGTCGCGCACCTCGACACGCAGGGCGACGTCGTTGCTGGTCGGAGTCCACGGGAAGGTTGTGGACACACCCGCAGCACGATCCGCTCCGATACTCATGTCGGTCCAGTCGCGCACCAGCGTCTCGGTGCCATCGGCACCGACCTGGAACGCGCGCACCTGCTGAGTACCCGCGATTCCACCCGTCACCGAGGCGGTGACGTCCACCGGAGAGCCAGCCGCGCCCGTGAGCGTGTACCCAGCCCCGGCCTCGGCGATGCCCGTGCCGGACAGCGTCACGGACGGCGCGGCGTAGGCATGCAGCTGCGACACGTCGATGCCCGCAGCCTCCATGGCCGCCTTCGCGATGTTCCACGCAGCCGAGCCTTCGGCACCGGCGACGTACACCTGCGTGTCCGCCTTCTTCTCATCGCTCAGGTCCTGCTCGAGATCCAGGCGGGTGAGCGTGGATGGCAGGACGAGGACTCGCGGCACGTCCACGCCGAAGGATACGGAGGTCATGCCCTCGCCGAAGAACGCGCTTTCGCGGCGTCCGTTCGTCGGGCGGCCATCGTAGACGAAGGAACCGTCCTCACCACCGCGCACGACGATGCGACGAGGCATCGGCACCCAGCTGCCCTCCATGCGGATCGAGCGCACCTTGGTGCCGTACTCGACCATCTCCAGGGAGTTGCCCACGACGCCCGTCGATGTCTGGACCGAATTCGGGATGACCAGCTCGGTCAGAGCCGTGCAGCCGGCGAAGGCATCGTCGCCGATGGTCGTCACGCCTTCGGGCAGGACGACGCGCGTCACCGTCTTGTTGTTGGCGAACGCCGACGCACCGATCTCAACCGTGCCCGCGAGCACCGCGTAGTCGGTGATCGTGTTAGCCGCCGGGGAGAGCATCAGGTGCAGGCCGTCTGCCCCCTTGCGGTACAAGACATTCTGATCGGCCGAAAACACCTGATTGCCAGCACCGACGGTCAGGGTCGCGATGTTGCGGTCGTTGTACAAAGCGGTCTCGCCGAAAGCGGTCACGCCCGCGCCCAGGTGGAACTGGGTGATACCCGTGCTGTCGGAGAACGCCTGCTCACCGACCGTGGTCACCGAATCCGGCAGGGTCACGGCCTTCATGCCCGTGCGGCTGAACCCGAAGTCTCCGATAGTCGTCAGCTTGTTCAGGTCGGAACGGAAATTGACGCCGTTCTTGGCTCCCACTCCCTCGAAGGCGCTTCCCTTAATCGTGACAGTGCCGCCCAGGTCGATGCTGTCGAGGCTGGCCGCGAGGCAGAAGGCGCACGTGCCCACCGTGTCGAAGCCCTCCGGCAGGGTCAGCGCGGTGAGGGCGGAGAGGCGGAAGGCCTCGTCGCCGATGGTGCGCAACGACGTCGGCAGAGTGACGGTCACGATACCCGCCTCGGCGAAGGCCTTGTCGGCGATCTCGGTGGTGCCCTCCGGGACCGTGTAGGAGCCGCCGGGGTTCTTCGCCGCCGGGTACATGATCAGACGCGCGTGGTCCTTGGAGAACAGGACGCCGTCCACGGACTCGTAGTTGGGGTTCGCGCTATCGGCCTCGACCGAGGTCAGGGCGGACGTCTCGGCGTAGCCCGAGGTGATCGACTCGGCGGAGACCTTCGCGCCGAAGGACAGCGAGGTTAGAGCCTTGTTGTAGTCGATGAACTCAGCACCAATCGTCGTGACGGAACGAGGCAGGGCCAGGGTTTCCAGCGACACGTGCGCGAAGGCTCTCTCGCCGATCGACGTCAGCTGCGAGGGCGCGGCCACGTCGTCTTGGAAGGTAATTGTCTTCAGCGAGGAGTAGATGAACGCCTCGTTGCCGATAGTACGCACGGCGGCGGGGATCGTCACGTTCTCCACGGAGGAGTTCGCGAATGCCCGCTCGCCGATGTCGGTGACGCCCTCGGGGAGGACAACGTCGGTCGCACTGCCCTTGTAGGCGGTCAGCACGCCGTTCTCGTCGATCTCGAAGTCGTCGGCGTCGGCGGAGCGCACGGTCACGGGGATCTGCGCGGTCTTGGTCGCACCGCCCGAGGTCACGGATGCGCTCAGCGTGCCAGTACCGGCGTGGTCACCGCCCGTCAGCGTCGCGCTCGTCGTATCCGTGCCAGCCACAACGGTCGCCAGATCGGCGGGTTCAACGCTCCAGGTCACCGCGGCAGCCGCCAGGGAGGGAGCCAGGTACGCCTTCACCGAGGCCTCCTCGCCCGCCTTCACGGACAGGGAGGTCTGCAAGATCTCGATACCCGTTTCCTCGGAGATTGTGCGCACGTGGATGGTGGCCGAGGCCGACAGGGTCGGCTGAGCAGCGTCAGTCACGGTGATCGTCGCGTCACCCGCACCCACCGCGCTGACCTCGCCGGTATCGCTGACGGTGGCCACGGCCTCGTCCGAGGAGGACCACACCAGGTCGGTGACGTTCGCGTTCGCCGGCTCGTAGACGGCGCTCAGCGTCACCTTCTCACCCGCGACAACCGTGGTCTCGGCAGGCGAGAGGGTCAGGGACGTCATCGGGATGGTCTGGAAGCGCAGCTGCTGGCGAGTCTGGTTCTTACCCCAGTCCCACGCGTACAGGTAGGAGGTCGCCGGATCAGAGGAATCCGCGCGGTCGACCAGATCCTTCCAGGCGATCTCGTAGTGCTTGGAGTATGTACCGTCGGGCTGACGGTTCGCGCCCACGTCTTCCTTCTCGTCGTAGTAGTGACGAGAGTTCGCAGACTCGGAGAAAGCAATGCCGGCCAGCGGCGAGTTGTCGGAAACGTCGAAGGACACGACGCGCCCCTCGCCCTCGCCCATCACCGCAACGTTCGAGATGACGGGCGCCTGGGTGTCCAGGGAGAACTGCCAGGTCATCCGCTGGGTCGAGGACGAGGGAGCCACGGAGGAGGCCTCGATCGTCAGCGTGTAGCGCCCGTCGGGCAGCTCGTTGCCGGCCTCGTCGAAACCGTCGAAGACCGGATTGTTGCCCTCCTGGCTCTCGACGGGCAAAACGGCGCCCGCGGAATAGTTGAACAAGGACTTCTTCGCACGCTCGAAGGTGTAGGAGCGCACGGTCTGGCCGGCCTCGTTCGTGTACGTGTAGGTCAGCTTCGGCGTGTTACGCAGCAGGCACGTGCGCGGCAGCATCTTGCTGGGCGCCTCCTGAGCGTCCGAGCGGGACATGATGAAGGAGGCGGGATCGACGACGCGAACATCATCCGGGTCCTGCCCAACCAGCGGGTTGAGCGCGCCCAGGGGAACGTCCGTCGCCGGGTTCATGAGGGTCGAGGAGCAGGCGTGCGCGGTGCTCGTCGTGCCGTCGTACCACTTGCCGTCGAAGATATTCGGGGCTCCCCAGGAGCCGTAGAAGCCCATGTAGGGAACCGTGAGGCCCGGCTGCCCGTCGGTGCTCGTGAAGGTGACGGCACCGTCGATGAATGTGCCCTTGGGAGCGTTGGCGCTGACGTACGAGGCGAAGGCCGCCTGAGGGGTCACCGTGACGGTCACGGTCGCGTTGGACTGGGCGGGCACAGTCACCGAGTCGGCCGAGAAAGTCAGATCGATACCCGCTCCCGCCCAGTTCTTCGAGTGCTGCGTGAAGAGCTCGCCCTCCACGATCTCGGACAGGGCCTGCCCGCCGAGCGTGTAGGTGTGAGCGTCATCGGAGAGGTTGGTCAGCTGCACCTGGAACGTCCAGCCGTTCGTGCCATCACCCAGGTCAGCCTTGGGACGCGACGGATTCGCCGCTCCCACCACGCTCGGGTACACGAACGAGGTCGTGGCCGCCAGCGCGTCCACCTGGCCCGCGCCGACGCGACGCGGGGAGTAGTAGGCGCCGTCTCCCTGCTCGAGGTCGAGCAGCGGGTGGGCGGTTCCCATGAGGAAGTTGGAGACGAGGGCAGTCTTCTCGGAGGCAGAGAGCTTCTTGAAGGCCGGGTCCTCATTCATACGCTGGCGCACAAGCGTCGTGATGCCCGCGACCTGCGGGGTCGCCATCGACGTGCCGGACATCGAACGGTACTCGCCCCCCAGGACCGCGGACATGATGTTACCGCCGGGCGCGGCAAGCTCGTGCTTAAGAGTCAGGTCCGGGGTGACGCCCCACGACGTGAAGTCGGAGATCGTGGGGTTCGTGGAGGCAAGTGTGAGGCCCGCGTGAGGGTTCGTGATGGAGATGGAGTGGGAATCGGCGGCATTGATGGCCTCGATCAGTGCGTCCTTCTCCTTTTTCGTGATGGTCACGGTCGGCATCGTGTGCGTGGATTCGATGGTCGCCACGTAGGGCGTGTCGGCGTCCTGGGAGTCGCCAAGGATGAGGGCGGCCGGCTTCGAGTTCAGCTTCGTGAGGCCGCTGACCTTGGCCTCGTGCGTCATGTCCGCGCCGGTCGCGCTGTCCGAGCCGCCGCGGTCTTCCAGGACGATGGTCGTCGAGAGGTCGCCGGGGTGTTCGGCCACCATCTTCTCTAGGGCTGCCGCGTCCCCGATGCCGCCGTAGATGACCGTGTAGGTGTCTTCGTCGATGTCGAGCAGGCTGGGCACGAAGACGTCCTTGAGGCCGCGCGACTTGCGGTAGACGATCTGCTTGTCTCCGTAGGTGAGGTAGGGCAGGGCGTCCTGGTTATTGACCGAGGCGATCGACAGGGTCGACCCGTAGGACGCGGGTTCCGAGACCGTGCCCGCGTCGGGGTCGGTCGCGTACGGCAGCCCCTTGCCGGAGTAGTTGGAGTAGGCGCTCGAGTACGAGTTACCGGCGGCCGCGTTGACGCTCACCCCGGCCTCGGCGAGGTTCTTGTAGACCTCCGCGTACACAGTCCCGGCCTCGCTGCCCCAGCCCGCGTCGTCGCCGAGGGACAGGTTGATCGAGTCGGGCCTGATGATGACCGCGTCGTCGAGGGCGGCCAGCACGGTGCTGTCAGGGATCGAGCCGTCCTTGTCGGCGGCGACCTTCGCAACGATGATCTGGGCGTTGGGCGCGGTGCCCTGCAGGTCGGGCGCATTGGCAGCGGCGATCGCGGCAACATGCGTGCCGTGGGAGAGATCCTTGGTGGAGGTGGGCAGCACGTTCGCGTCGTTGTCGGCGTAATCAAAGACGAAGGGAATCTTCTTGCTCAGGTAGGCACCCTGCTTGCCGTGGCTCAGTGTGCCGACCAGGGACTCGACGTCCTTTTGCGACAGGCGGACGGGCACGTCATCCATGGAGCCGGAGAATGCCGGGTGCGTGGATTCGATGCCCGTGTCGATGACCTCAATAACCTGCTTGTCACCCTTCTGCGAGGTCTGGTTCGCACGGGTCATCTCCAGGGAGGAGCCGTTCTTCAGGTCGGGGTTCACGGCATCGACACCGCTCACTCCCGTGTCGCCCTCGACGACCAGCGGCTTGAGGTGGCGCTCGATGAAGGCCGCCTTGACGCCCTGCGTGGCCTTGATGGTCTCCAGCGACGAGGCCGGGGCCTGGATCGCGAAACCGTCGAAAGCCTTCGTGTAGTCGAGCACGTCCGTGACATCCGAACCGGGCACGGATGACTCGACGGCTGTCTCGATGCGGTCCTTGACCGTCTCATGCTTCGTTGAGGTCGACAGTCCGAAGATGCGGTTATACCAGGGAATACCGACGTTGCCGTCCTCCAGTTGGACGATGATCGTCGTCGGGGTGTCGCCCGCGGGTTCCGGGGTGATGCTCGCATTCTCATCCCCGGCCTCGTCCGTGGTGTCGGAGGGCGCGGGGGCACCCGATTGCGCGTCGTTCGACGAGGCCTGGGTGGCCTCGGGCGCGGGAGTGTCACTATCCGGTGTGACGGTGGATTGCACGTGGTTTTCGTCATCGGCCGCAAAGGCCGCCGGCATGCTGACGGTGGTCGCGGCGAGAGCGCCGGTAACGACCAGCGCCAGTGCCGTGATTGATCGATGGGACATCAGTGGCTCACTTGGTTGACAACTAGGCATAGGCGCACGCATCGTGACAGCACACCCAGCGTCAAGGGTAGGGCCGTGAGCAGCTTCGACCTATACCTGTCCAACTTTCTTCTCACTATGTGTGAAGAGCTTTACTCCACCCAATCCATAGGGTACACTATGCTAATTTAGCGTCGCCTTAGTTGCGATGCTTCTATGCTCTTTCACTTGCTCACCCGCTCGTTCTCCTTCCCCGCCGAGCCACAGCGCAGGAACGCAGAGATGACGCCCCGCCGGGAGGCCTCGAGCATCGTCGCTCATGACCAACCCGGCGGGCACATATGTCAGGGCGGGACCGCGCCTGCGGCTCCCCTCAGAGAATGACAGCCGTTCCCGTCGCGATCGCGGCAAGCATGCCGTTGTCAGACCCTGCGGTGAAGTAGTCGACCTTCACGCCGACGACCGCGTTCGCTCCCATCGACTGCGCGCGTGCACACATCTCGTTGACGGCGGTCGCCGACGCGTTGCCGATTTCTTCCTCATACTGGGAGGCGCGGCCGCCGAACATGTTGGACAGGCTGGCACCGAAATCCTTGAACACGTTGACGCCGGCAATCGTTTCGCCGGACACCATACCGATGTAACGCTTAATCGGTGCACCTTCGACGGTCGGAGTCGTCACCACAAGCATCATGTTCTCCTTTGGTTAGGTTGTGATCAGGCCAACATTACCCGCGTTCCCGCGCGTAGGCTAGTAAGCGCTCATCAGCTGATTAACATCAGACGCTCCCCACACCCATTTACCCACCAGAGGGACCCCCTTGGAGCCCCACACGCAGGTTAGAACGGGTGCCAGACACCCTCTTCTTCCTAGAGATAATCTCGAAGCCAGTCAGGCATGGACGGATCATCAACAGACCACGACTCAACCTCCGTTCCACTTTCTTCCCAATTACTCTCATCACCGTCGAAGAACTTATGCCTGTTGCACTTGTATTTCGTCACCATCCTTCCTTCCAGGCGATACTCATTCCAGAAGTAGTTCTGCTTGCCATGACCTTTCCACTCACTTGTCGCGTAGATCGTCGACATATTTTGCTTCCCTCCAAGTAGGCACACCTGCCAATTTCCTTGCCATGTCAAGCAACATGGACAGACATGTATTCAGAACACCGAAACGCGGCCTTGAATAGAATTCCCAGCCACAGGACCGACATGACAAACTAGGTAACTACCTAACCAATCACACTATTTGGGCCACATTGCGCCAAGCGGCTGAACGGGTCAACAATACCACAGGAAGATAAGTTACGCAACAACTCTCATCGAGTTAGGTAGCCAACGAGAAGGCGCTAGCAAGTGCATAGTCACTCAGGCATTTCTGAAAGAGCGGGTGCCAACATCCGACTGTTAGCTCAGCTCACGGGCGCGTTGGCGCGCCCGGCAACTTCTTCGGGGCGTACAGTTCCTTATATTCCTTCTTGTAGTCAAACGCCACGTCGACTCCTTCGCTCGGGTCACATGATATCGCGAGGTAGTGCGCCGATTGCCCTGTCCGTGGCCTCCGACCGGTGGTAGCATCCCTTCGTCAGCTCACACCCAGGGCGCGAGGGAGTGCCCAACAACCGTCACGGATCGACGCCATGAAGATGCACATCTACGGGGACTATGGGGACGACTCCCCCACCGTCCTCCTTATTCACCCGATGCTGTCGTCGGCCTCGCGCATGAAGGCCGCAGTCGCCGACCATATGGGCGACGGGCTGCGTTTCCTCGTACCGGACCTGTCCGCCCATGGGGACGAGGCCTCGGCCCCCTACGTGTCGGCGGCGGCCGAGGCGGCGGCGATCCACGAGTGGCTGACGTCCCACGAGGTGCGTTGCCTGTCTCTGGGATTCGGGGCATCGCTCGGCGGGGTCGTGTTCTTCGAGCTGCTGCGCTTCCCCGGCCTCTCGTTCGGCCGCCTCTTCATCGACGGCGTGAGCTTCTACTCGGGAGGGCCGATCTCGAGGGCGGGCGGAGCAATCCTGAGCCGCATCATGGTCGCGAAGCACCGCAAGGCCGTGCGCGACCCCGAGGCCGGGGTTCGCAAGCTCGCACGGCTTTACGGCGAGGAGGTCGCCCGCCCCATGGCTGAGAGCCTTGCCATAATGAGCGAGGAGAGCATTCGGGCAATCGTGCGTGACTGCTCGCGGGTCGCCCTGCCACGCCTCTCCCCCGACGTTCAGCGCCGCTGCACGTTCGCGTATGGGGAGAAAGACTCGGACCTACGACTGGCACGGCGCACGGTTCCGCGTCTCTATCCCGACGCGGAGCTGGTCGTGTGGCCGGGGTGGGGCCACTGCGAGCGCATGAGCCGTGACTCCGCCTCCTACGGCGCGATGCTGCGCGAGCTCGCGCTGGCCGGCCGCTAGTCCCGCCGCTTCCTATTGGACAGGACAGCGATCATACAGGGGATGCGGCCGCGCACGAGGCGGTAGCGGGCCTCGGCGTACCCCATCCCCTCGACAAACGCCCGGTACGAGGCCTGGGTGAAGCGCCGCTCAAAGCCGACGCCGAGGCGGGCAAGCAGAGCGGGGATCATGCCCTGCTTACGTTTCAGGGGCTCAATGTAGGTGGGGAGGATGATCGTGCCGCCGGGCCTGACGACGCGGGCGAGCTCGCGCAGGGCTTGCTCGGGGTCGGGCAGGAGGTGGATGACATTGCCGGCGACGGCGACATCGAACGAGTCATCGGCGTAGGGCAGGGCCGTGATGTCTGCTTGTTCAACGGTGACGTTCGAGCGCTTCGCGAGCTTCTTGCGGGCTTGCGCGAGCATGCCGTCGGAGTAGTCCGTGGCGACCAGGCGCGCGCAGGCGGGAGCGATGGCGGCGCTAATCGCGCCGGTGCCGCACGCGCACTCCAGGACCTCGTCGCCCGGGCCGATCATCTGTGCGACGGCGAGTGCCGTGCCCTCATACGAGGCTCGGTTCACCGTGTTTTCAAAAGCGTCGTACAGGGGCGCGACCCGATCCCAGAACATTGCTGAACACCTCCGTGTGCCTGTCGAACGCGTACACCGACGGTGACGCACCAGTACGCTACTGGGAATGCTACGCCCGCGGCTGCGATGCCGGTGCGAAACGAGGTTTTGTGCACGGCAACAAAAGCGCGGGGACACATCCGGATAGGATGTACGCATCCGGATAGGCTATGCGCATCCGGATAGGCTATGCGCATCCGGATAGGTTACTAAGCTATCCGGATGTTCGTAACCTATCCGCGTCCTCGCGCGCGGCGCGCGTGGATGAGCGCGCCGACGCCGTGGGCCGCGAAGCCGAGGATGCTGTAGCCCACCCCGTAGATCAAGGCGCTGTCGTTCAAGAACAGGAACATCGGCGCCAGGAAGCAGGCGAAGGGTGCGAGCAGCCACAGGAGGCTGAAGCCCTCCTTCACGCCGTCCCACGCGCCGACGACTATCGCCAGGAGGGGCAGGATGACGAGCAGGATCAGGAACACGAGGCTCTTCACGATCTCCATCGAGTCCGAGATGCGCGAGACACCAAACCATGCCGCCGGTATCAGCAGGTAGATGCCGAACAGCACGGCGATACGAATCCACGTTGATTTTGTCG